>OAWW01000428.1_pt1 | contig 38778 bp, 31 predicted proteins | sample 1517191 | NCBI WGS metagenome assembly OAWW01 (sample SAMEA2580253, study PRJEB22360) | human gut metagenome | biome: human gut; feature: human-associated habitat; material: faeces | place: Denmark | collected 2008/2010 | reverse complement strand
CATATCCATGAAAGAAAGACCACTGCCATTGTCAGCAGAAGGAACATCGTAGCGGGATGGGGCATGCGCCATTTATTCTTCATCATTTTCCGACTAAGCAAGAAGCTACCGTTAATACTTAATTTACTCTTCGTCAGGCTCCAGATTATCCAGATCAATAATACGCAATTCCAATGCACGTACTGCCAACCGGGTAGCATTCACTCCCACCCGTTCTCCATTCGGGAAAAGGCGTCCAATAAGATCATTCTGCCGTTTCTCCAATGATTTCACACCAAAAGGCATTCCTTTCAGATTGGCAATCATCTCTTTCGTATAACCCAAAGCCAGATGACGGAGAAAACGTTCATCGTATTCATCAATATCATAGCTGATGACAGCCTCCTGACGCTTAGCATCATTGGCTACAGATTTCTTGAAACGATCTACAATCTTTTCCAGAATCGGATAGTTAAATACCAATTTCTTTCCATCCATCACAGCCTGTACATCTGTTTTCGTCAGTAGCTCACCCGTTTTGAGGATGATTCCATCGGCACCGGCATTCAATACGTCCACCCACAACTTTTCGTTCAGAATCTCACCCGTGAAGATCAATACCCGAACTCCTTTGTAACGTTTGAATATATTTTTGCAAATATCAACACCAATGGTCGTAGAACCTCCCAGTCCTAAGTCCAACAATACCAGATCGGGAAGCTGGGCCTCCATCAACGGCCAAAACTCACTTTCCGTCATTGCCGTGCCGATCACTTCTGCATTCGGTATTTCATGACGGAATATTTCTTCTGTCCCTTTCAACTCCAGTTTTACATCCTCTACAATAATAACTTTAAACTTCTGTTCTTCCATGTTCCTTATCTAATAACTTTTATGTGTTTTCCTTTTATCGGCGCGGAATAGTGAAATAAACCGTAAACCCGCCGCCTTCAGCCGGCTCGGCATTGATACGACATCCCCTACGTCCCGCAAATTCGTCGTGGTCGCGGATAATTTGCTTGCATACCAGATATTCCGTTCCCCTCAACTCCCCTTTTTCACCGGAAGTCATACGTGCCAGATTCGGATAAAATAGTTGATTCAACTCTTCCACACTCTTCTCACGTCTCGTATCCGTAAAGAGGAAACGAATATATTCATTATCCTTGCGCGCTTGCAGACGTATCACTCCATCTTCACGTACAGTCAATGCTTCATCAATCAAATTCTCCAATAGAAAACGCAACTGATTCACGTCTCCTATCACCTTCGCCTCCATCGGCTCTATTTCCAATTCTATCCTCTCCGGCCGATTCTTCATCAACTTCTTGAAATATTTTCCGGCAGCATCCAAAAGTTCCTGTACCGGAATCACCGTACGCCGGAAAGTGACCTCCTCCAATTGACGGGAAGCACACGAACTCAAAATCGTAAAGATTCCCTTATAGTATTCAATCAATTCCGTCATAGTCTCCACCGCTTCACGCTCCTCCGTTTCCGAAAGATTCTGCGCATTCAACCGCCCTACAATCTGCTTGATTTTATTCGGATAATAAATCGTCTCATGTTTAATAGTCGACAGACAGTTGTCAAGCACCATATTCTGAACATGCAACATGCTGTCTTCCCAGGAAGCCCGACGTGTTTCTTCGTGTGCCGACTCGATATCCCGATATTTTGTAGCCAGCTTCACCACTGCGTTAAACACGACAATAGCCACATAACGAGCTACCAGTTCAAAAAGCAGTCGATCCGTCTCCTGTTCCGTTCCTTCTCTGCGCTCCAGATAAAGCACACCGACACATTGATGCTCGCCCCCTGCTTCCACCATCAGCGGAATTGCCTGAAGATGCTGCTCAGAAAGATATTCTCCGGCGCTAAAACACTGCTCTACCATCTCCGGCATTTCCTGTCCGGGACGAGAAGCATATTCCAGCCGATGTGTCGTTTCATTATAAACGGCAATTCCCATCCGGTCAATCGTCAGTAATTCATTTACCGAACCGAATGCTTCATCCACAATCCGCTGCGGAATTTCTTTAAGCGTACTCTCTTCTCGTTGAAGTGCCTCTGCATTTTCCTGTTCCTGCGGTCTCACCAAAGATGCAGCAAACACCTTCTGGTTAATCTCAAGTACCTGTTCGAGATTCAAACGATTCTGCAAACGTTTTCTCATGTACAGAAAATAATATCCAACCAACGAAACAATCAATAAAACAAAGCATAAAATAATCCCTACCGTCTTATTGGTATTCGAACGCTCCAACTGCCGGCAATATGCTTCGAGAGTTTGATCCTCTCCCTGCAACTTATACAAATCCGTAAATGCCGAATTATTATAACTATATGCATCCAACTGTTTCAAAGCCAGAAAAGCAACCGCTGCCTCATTCCTGATATCCAGAATTACATGATAATCCGAATCAAACAATTCGTTCCACCAACTGATTTCAGCAGGTGTTCCCTCACCTACCAGCTTCATATACCGATGTGGACGATCCGGACGCGCATATTTTTCATAATGCTCATTCAGAAAAAGCATTGCAGAATCTATATATTGCAAAGCCAACTCATAATTTTCATCCACATTAGCAAAATAGGCAGCATTCGCATAATCCGACGCTACATCCAGCAAATCCTCATACGCAGAATCCATAACTACTACAATCGAATCGCCATCCTGCAACATGGGAGGAATCGGATCATGCAGACAAGAAACCATCCCCAACGGAAGCAACAAGCAAAGCAACAATACCCCCATTGCTTTACGCACTCCCGAAGGCAAACGAAAATAAAAACGGCTTCCCTTCCCCAGTTCACTCTCCACATCAAAAACGCATCCCCGGAATAAATCATTCGTTTTCTTATACTTCTCAATGATTCCCTTACAATTCATCAATCCGAAACCACTACCTTTGTTTTCTTTCAACACTTCCGGATCGGCTGCATTCTTCATTCCGATCACGCGGGAATCATACACCTTCTCACCAATGATATGCGCCACATCCTCTTCGGAAATACCTCTTCCGTTATCCTCCACAGAGATCTCGACATACGCATCCTCCGTAATACGGGCATACACTTTAATTGTTCCTCCTTCCGGAGTATATTTACGGGCATTTTCCGCCAGCGTATTAATCATAAACAAAGTTAGTGCCCGGTCGGCCTTCACCATAACCGTAGTCGGTTCAATTTCCAACTTCTGATTTTTCATTTCAAAAGCACGTCTTCCCTTGCCTAGCAGCTCAAACAGTTCATTGAGACTGAAAGTTTCAATATTCAGGCTAAGCGTTCCTTGCTTCATCTTAATCCAAAGAGCCAGAATATCGTTGTACTCATTAATCGTAGTTACCAGCTCATCAATGTATTGATACTTCTCTTTCTTAATCTTCGCATTATCAATATACCCCCGCTCCGTCAACTTATGCACTTCGTTCAAGATACGGTCAATATAAGGATTAATACCATTGACAATGGCCAGACAAGCCTTCTTTATAAGATTCTGACGTTTATTTCCCGCAATATGTTGTTCGTAAACATACCGTTGCTTTTCCAACTGCATCCGCTCGTCACTCAACGCTTCCACCATCTGCTCATTGTCCGCAGCCCAAACAATATACGGTTCAAGCACATGCACCAATGCTTTTTCATCACGGTTCAACCGATGCAGAGGAACCAGTGCCGCTTTTCCTTCCTCCGGAATTTCCAGTTGAAGACGTCCTTTCCCAAATAATTGATCGATACCTTGTTGAATTAATGGAACATTCATCGGAATGGACGAAGTTATATCCCGGCAAAGAGTCAGAATCCGTTGCAGACGCTCCACGTCTACCTGATTCCTTATTTTAGACCGTTTATTGAAAAACCACCAAAGAATAACCACCAATACAAGTCCGACAATAACCAAAGAAAGTACAAGCGTCATTTGTCGTGAATCGGCTTCCAATGAAAGATAGCGGCTCTCCAACTCCTTATCCTGACGGGTATAATTTAAAATATCCAAATATATATTCCGGTTGTAATCAGAAGCATACTTCATCCCGAGCCCCGCATACGACACACTCAATTGCTCCCGAATCCTTGAGATCCATTCAGGTACCGTTCTCACATCTTCCTGCATGATCCATGGAACCCCGGTATAAGTCGTATCTCCTTCTACAAAAACATGTAGTTTATCCAATGTATCCGCCGCATGGTGATAATAGAGCATGTGATGTTGATTCACACAATCCAACGCTTTTGCAAGCGTATCCAATGCCTCCGTATAACGTCCGTGCTCATTCATATATTTACCGATAGACACATACGCACCGGCAATCTGATACAAATCATTGTACTCACGAAATTTTTCAAGCGCACGCTGTGCCATTCGCAAAGGCAAAAGCGAATCTACGGGAAACCCAAACTGATCCAGCGCATATCCCCTTCTCGTCCGAAAAAGTTCGAAATTATTAGGTGAAACCATCAGATTAGCCAATCCTTGCAGACCATTTCCTTCGAAATAAGGATGATTAGTCTGAACAGCCGTCCGCCAGGTAATATAGAGTTGGTCGAACTCACGCATTTTCCGGTCTTCCGGCTTGGTTGCTTCCACCAACGAAGCCGAACCTTTAATATAATGATAATAAAGCAACTGATTAGTATCTGTCAAAGCTTCATCTTCCGGAATCCGGTTGAGAGATGTGATGGCCTCCTGCCGTTGCTGTAGATAGTAGTAATAAATAGAAGAAACGATGAAAAATTCGGTGAATGCATAATCCAGCCGTAGCGCCTCGTGACGGTCGGCAAACAAATCACTCTCTTCACGAATACGTTTCATGCGCTTGAGCGCACTATTACGATAATCATAAAATTCTTTATTCATAGCCGTCCGCTGACAGATTTTCATCAGTCCGATGTCGGCAATCAACAGTTCGAGTTCATTTTTAGTCAGTTTATATACTTCCTTATGCAACGCTTCCGCCCGGTCAAAGTCCATAGCCATAAAAGCACAGAACCCCAGATTGTTGGATGCTTCCGCTTTCCCCGACTTGTAGAAATTCACCTGCCGATAGGCTTCATTGGCATATTTATAAGAAGAATCCAGGCTTCGATAACGATAAGCATACGCTTTCCCGTTTAATGAATCAATCAGGCGCACCTCTTTGGTCGGCACCATATCAGTGCACGAAAAAAAAGAGGCAAACAACACTATACCTATTATATATAAAGGAAAGCGTGAACTCATTTTTGACTATTAACTGTTTTCAGAAAGCAAATCTACAAATATTTCCGATAAGTTGGAGAGAAAAATATTTTTTATACAATAAGTCCTTCTAAATAATAAGAGAAATTCCTACCTTTGCAGGCAAATTAACAAATAGGTAACATCTATTACAAAATGAGCGAAAAAGCACCCTTTATGGTATTCTCGGGAACGAACTCGAGATATCTTGCAGAAAAAATCTGCGCAAGCCTGGATTGTCCTCTGGGAAATATGAACATTACCCATTTTGCCGATGGCGAATTTGCAGTTTCATATGAGGAGTCAATTCGTGGCGCACACGTATTCCTGGTTCAATCCACTTTCCCTAACTCAGACAACTTAATGGAACTTCTCCTGATGATCGATGCTGCAAAACGCGCGTCTGCAAAGAGCGTTGTAGCTGTAGTCCCCTATTTCGGATGGGCACGTCAGGATAGAAAAGACAAACCCCGTGTATCTATCGGCGCTAAGTTGGTAGCCGACCTGCTGTCTGTTGCAGGTATCGACCGCCTGATTACGATGGACTTGCATGCAGACCAGATTCAGGGATTCTTCAATATCCCGGTAGATCACCTGTACGCATCAGCTGTATTCCTCCCTTACATCCAGTCATTGCAACTGGAAAATCTGGTTATTGCTACACCGGACGTAGGAGGTTCAAAACGTGCCAGCACTTTCTCCAAATACCTCGGTGTACCATTGGTACTCTGTAACAAATCACGTGAAAAAGCCAATGAAGTAGCATCTATGCAAATCATCGGTGACGTAGAAGGTAAAAACGTCGTATTGATTGACGATATCGTTGACACAGCAGGAACAATCACCAAAGCAGCTAACATCATGCTGGATGCCGGTGCCAAATCTGTACGCGCCATCGCCAGCCACTGCGTAATGTCTGATCCGGCTTCTTTCCGTGTACAAGAGTCTGCCCTAACCGAAATGGTATTTACCGACAGCATCCCTTACGCAAAGAAATGCCCGAAAGTAAAACAGTTAAGTATTGCCGATATGTTTGCTGAAACAATCAAACGAGTGATGAATAACGAATCTATCAGTTCACAATACATCATTTAATAGATGATAGGTGACAAATGCTAGTTGATAGTTGAAGTTACTTTCAACAGGAAATTATAAAATGGATAATGACCGCTTTTGGTTATTATCCATTTTTCTTTGTACCATAAAAAAGAGGCCACGCAATGCGCAGCCCACTATCATTTATCATCTATCATCTATTGAAGTCTTCCGAATTTATAGGTTCCTTTTTTAATCACCTTTCCATCTTTATCTGTTTCTACAAAAGGACCATTTTTCTTTCCTTGTTTGAAAAATCCGTCAAAGCGATTACCATCTTTATCAATTTGTACGCCCTGTCCGTCTTCCAATCCGTCAACAAAGCCACCTTTATATTGCATCCCAGCAACGGTTTTCAGAGTACCCTGTCCATTGGGACGGTTGTCTTTCCAATCACCGTCATAAACATCGCCATTGCTCCATTTATAGACTCCTCTGCCATCACGTTTATTGTTTTTCCAGCTTCCTTCGTACACAGCACCATTCGCCCAGGTAAAAGTACCCTTTCCGTCTTGCATGCCATTTTTGAAATTACCTACATACTTGTCGCCGTTAGCATGATAATAAACTCCTTCACCGGTGCGTTCACCTAAGAGATAAGAACCTTCATAACGATCGCCCGTGTGAAAGTAGTAAGTACCTCTTCCGTGTTGAATATCATCCGCCCAGTCACCATCGTATTTATCTCCATTGGTATATTCAAATACCCCTTTTCCGTGACGGACATCATCTTTCCAATCTCCTTCATACTTACAGCCATCGTCCCAGTTCATGATACCTTTGCCGTTCTTCTTATCATTTTTCCAATGACCGGTATATTTGGCTCCATTCGCCCAAGTGTATGTACCTTCGCCTTCACGTTTATCATTCACCCAATGACCTACATATAAATCACCGTTATGATAATACATTGTTCCTTCACCATGCTGATAATCCTGATACCACATACCGTCGTAACGGTTGTTATTCATAAAATAATAGATACCTTTTCCATGCTGCTGATCCTGGAACCACTGTCCTTCGTACTTTTCTCCGTCAGGAAACATATAAATTCCATATCCTTCACGTTTCCCCTTCACATATTCACCTTCAAAGACATCACCGTTTTTAAAGACTGTTTTTCCTTTTCCATTCGGTTTTCGTCCTTTCATTTCTCCTGTATAGACACTGCCATCCTTAAAAGTATAGTTGCCAATCTTTATTTCAGTGGAGAATGTATCTTTAATTTTTCCGAAAAATCCGCCTTTTTTTCCTTCATTTTCTTGTGCCATCACTCCCTCTTGTGCAAGAAGAGCCAATAAAAGTGTAGTATATAGATATTTCCTCATTGGTTTTAGTCGTTACTCATTTTAGAATTACAATTTGGACAAAGATACAATTTCTATCCCAAACAGCCCACTTTCGGAAAGCAATTTATGACAACTTTTTACCTGCAATGACCTCTTTTAATGTCTCTTTGCACAAATAGCGCTGTGCCAAATCCTGTATTTCCATCGGAGTAACCTCATTCACAGCCAGCAGAGAACGTGAAAAGTAGTCATCATCCAGACCGGAAGTAGCTATGAAGATCCACGCATCCGAAAGTGAGAAAGGCGACTCATAACTACGGCACATTTCTCCCAACATATAGTTGCGTACAATAGTCAATTCTTCGGCTGACACAGGTTCCTGATGCAGGAGGTCTATTTCATGATACACTTCCTGTATCAACGGTTCCACATATTCATTATCCGTTTCTGTCGAGATAGCCAATAGTCCGCTATCCGGATAAAACATGATTCCTGCCGAAATACCATAAGTATATCCCTTCTCTTCACGAATATTAGACATCAGCCGACTACCGAAATAACCTCCGAATAAAGTCATCAATACCCGAAGTTTCAAATAATCAGGATGATTACGAGTAATGGTCGTATATCCCATCTTCACAGCACTCTGCATGGCGTCTTCACGCTCTGTAAAAATTCTCTTTCCGGGAACAGCAGTAAAAGGAAAACTTAATCTCGACACCTGCTGCTGATGCTGACCGAAAGAAGTGCCGAATGTATCTGTCACCCGGCTGATAATATCCTCCGTCACCTTACCGGACAAAAAGATAGAGCAATTACCCGAATGATAATACCGTTCATAAAATTCACGGAGCACTTCCGGAGTGATGGCATGATAATCTTCCTCCACCACTATTTTACCACATGGATGCTGTTCACCGTAAAGCGACTGCAACAGACTGCGGTGTGCCAGAAAATCAACTTTGGAAGTATTGACCTGGTATTGTTGGATATTGGTATCGAGAATGGTATGCAATTCCTTTTCCGGAAAAAGCGGTTCTCTAATCATGGATTCCACCACCTCCAATGTTTTCGCCAAATACTTATTCAACGAATAAACAGTGATATATGCATATTCCGACGAGCTGGACAATTCGAGCCATGAGCCGTAGTAATCCAGTTTTTCGGCAATGGTGGCAGCCGTATATTTTTTCGTGCCTTCGCGCAGCATCCGGTTCGTAAACAGAGCTTGCAGTTTCTGCGATTGCTGCCAGCGTCCCCCGGCAAAAAGCACATCTATGCGTACTACTTCCTGTTCACCCGCATTAATAACAGTCAACGGAATGCCGTTTGGCAACGTCATTCGAACGGGAGGAAGTATACGAAAATTTTTCAGGGTTTGTATTTCAGGTTGTATCGTACGATCCATAAGATTAGATTCTATTCTTCAAAAAATCTTCTGCCCGTTCCAAGTCTTGTGGAGTATCGATTCCAATAGTTTCCACCTCACTGATACCGACCTTTATTTTGTATCCGTTCTCCAGCCAGCGAAGCTGCTCCAAAGATTCGGCCAACTCCAAAGAAGACTGTGGAAGCATGGTAATCTCTTTCAGCACCTCTGTACGATACGCATACAATCCGATGTGCTTGTAGTAGGTATGTCCCTTCAACCAGTCCTGTTTCTCGGCATTACGCTGATAAGGAATGATAGAACGACTGAAATAAAGTGCGTTCCAGTTCTTGTTGACTACTACTTTCGGTGAATTCACGTTTTCCAGTACGGCAAACGGTTCATCGGCAGTAAAAGGCTTCACCAACGTAGCAATCTGCGTGGTTACATCTTCAAAACAAGCCTTTACCGCATCCAGTTGTGAAGGCTGAATAAAAGGCTCATCTCCTTGTATATTCACTACGACGTCAAAATCACCTCCAATCTTGGTACAGGCTTCATAACAACGATCCGTACCACTTTTATGGTGAACGGAAGTCATCACAACCTTTCCCCCGAACGCCTTAACGGCAGCTTCAATGCGTTCATCATCCGTAGCTACATAAGCGTCATCCAAAACGCCTGCCACTTGTTCGTATACGCGTTGTATGACTGTTTTTCCGCCCAACATAGCCAACGGTTTCGCAGGAAAACGAGTGGATGCATAGCGGGCAGGTATAATTCCAAGAAATTTCATCTACTTAATAAATAATGAAGAATGGAAAGCAGATAATGACTGTTGTATATATCCCCTTTGCCAATCCTCCGGTTTTAATATTTTGTTATCATATAAAAGCATGTCAATATCCAGACAAACCTTTTCCTCTTTCTTATCCTCCGAACGACGTCCGGACCTCTGTTCTATATCTTTCAGCATTTTCCTCACCGTCTCTTCATCCTTATCGGAATAGAACAGAACCACTTGATTGGAAAACAGAGCCGGATTCTTAAAAAACAAAGGTTTAGTTTCCAGTTCGGGAGCAAAACATATAGAAGAGAACGATTCAGTCAGCTTCTGCCTGGCAAAAGTCAAGTTCTCTTTCCTGTTGTAATTACTCCCTATGCAAACAATATACTTGTGCACTTCTTTAATTGAAAAGATCGTCCAATCCCCCTTCTTCTATCACTTCGCCATCAGGAGTTTCCGAACCGGCACACGGGTCAAACCCTTCAGGGAGTTTGAATCTCTCCTGCTGGTCATATCCCAAGGTCGGATCGTCATACACTTTCTTCATATACATTGCCCAGATAGGCAAAGCTGCAGCAGCACCCTGTCCATAGGTCATTCTACCGAAGTGAATATCACGTTCGTCCCCTCCTACCCAACAACCGGATACCAGTGAAGGAGTGAATCCCATAAACCAGGCATCGGAGTTATCATTGGTCGTTCCAGTTTTTCCACCCATATCGGCGGTAATCCCATATCGACGAACACGTCCACCCGTTCCTTCATTGATAACGGCACGCAGCATAACCAGCATTTTGTAAGTGCTCGACGCGCTTATTACTTCTTCCATTTGCGGTGCAAAAGTAGAAATGACATTGCCATCACTATCCTCAATGCGGGTAACGAACAATGGAGCCACCCGGATTCCTTTATTGGCAAAAGCCGTGTATGCGCTGACCATTTCACCGACAGAAATTTCACAAGGTCCCAGACAAAGTGAAACCACCGGATCAATTGCTTTATTACGTACACCAAAACTATGGATCAAGCGTACCAAATCATACGGATTCAGCTTACCCATCAGATATGCAGAAATCCAGTTATCGGAGTTTGCCAATCCCCATTTCAGAGTTACCATTTCTCCATAACGCTTATCATTTGCATTACGTGGTGTCCAGGGAGTTCCATTCTCATCAATCAAAGTTTGCTCTACGTGGCGTGCCTGATCGCAAGGAGAAAATCCGTTCTCCATTGCCAATGTATATAAATACGGCTTAATAGTAGAACCTACCTGACGACGTCCCACCATCGCCATATCATACTGGAAATATACATAATTCGGTCCGCCCACATAAGCCTTCACGTGTCCGTTTGCCGGATCCATTGACATAAATCCCGTCCGCAAGAAAGATTTGTAGTAGCGGATGGAATCCATCGGTGTCATAATCGTATCTTTATCACCCTTCCAGGAAAAGACAGTCATTTCTTCCGGTGTATCGAACGCCTTACGAATCTGTTGTTCCGAAGCTCCCGCCTCTTTCATGAGGCGATAACGTTCCGTTTGTTTCATTGCTTTCGTCAACAACTCTTCCACTCGTTTTTCCGGTAGTGATCGTGCATACGGAGCATTCTTACTTCCCTCTTTTTCTTTGAAGAATATAGGTTGCAGATAATCACCCAAATGCTCTTTTACAGCATCTTCGGCATACTGCTGCATACGTGAATTGATAGTTGTATAAATCTTCAATCCATCTGTATAGATATTATAATTTGTACCGTCTTTCTTCTTGTTTTTCGCACACCAACCATATAACGGGTTAGTTTCCCAAGCGATGGAATCTTCGTAGAATTTCTGCATTTGCCAACCACGATAATCACTTCTTACCGGTTTCGGTGCTGTCATGACGCCACGGAGATATTCACGGAAATAAGTAGCCAGCCCCTCTTTATGGTCAACACGATTGTAAGTCAGTTTCAACGGAAGAGCCTGCAAAGAATCACATTCTGCATCTGTGATATATCCGGCTTTACGCATCTGCTCGAGCACCACATTACGACGGCCACGGGAACGTTCGTTGAAACGAACCGGATTGTAAAGTGACGGATTCTTACACATACCCACCAATGTAGCTGCTTCTTCAATCTTCAAGTCCTTCGGTTCACAGCCAAAATAGGTATATGCAGCAGTTTTGATACCAACAGCATTATTCAGAAAATCAAATTTATTGAGATACATACTCAATATTTCCTCTTTGGTGTAGTAACGTTCAAGTTTCACCGCAATCACCCATTCAATCGGTTTTTGGAAAAGACGTTGAAGTGTATTTCTAGCCACATTTTCCGTAAACAACTGTTTAGCTAGCTGTTGTGACAAGGTACTACCCCCACCTGCATTTTTCTGAAACATCAAACCACGTTTCACAAACGCACGGAACAACGCTTTGGCATCAATACCCGAATGCTCGACAAAACGAACATCTTCCGTTGCAATAAGAGCATTGATAATACTGGGTGACAAATCCTTGTAAGCCGTGTACACCCGGTTTTCCTTGCTGTAAGACCATGTACCAAGCACTTTCTCATCTTCAGAAAAAATCTCTGTTGCAAATTTATAGCTCGGGTTCTCAAGTTCCTCTACAGGAGGCATATAGCCAATCCAACCCTTTGAAATGGAGACAAAGACTATAACAATAGCCAATATTATGACTACCAAGAATATCCAAAGAGCTTTTATTATTTTTCGAATCATGTTTTTTCTCGCTTAAAATGACGCATTTAATTAAGATGCAAAGGTAGATAAAATCCGCTATTCAGCCAACGAGTTTGATTATAATTTCTATTTTGTTAAAATATAGAGCGATACTCCTAACAAATAGCATGAAACAAAACAAAAAAGAGCATTTTTCAAGAAAGCAACCCTCTTATTATATCTAAACACAAACAGGCGGGAAAAATCCCGCCTGTTATTCATTCATAAATATACCTATTTATAAGATAATCAATTACAAGGTTGCTGCCTGCACACCTACCACTCCGGCAATCGCACCGGCAACAGCAATAATCACTTTCAAAATAATACTCCACGTTTTTTTCATAGACATTTCTCTTTTTAAATTAAACACTAAATGAACACTCTAACCGTCAGCTATTAATCAACAAGACATTAAGCTGCGGGATCCGGTGCCTCTCCGCTACCGCCACCTTCATCTCCGCCACCTTCGCCTTCATCCGGTTTCTCGGGATCTTCCGGAGATACAGTAACGCTAATTTTCTTCAGATATTCATCCAGACTGATCAGATCTAACTTCTCATCTGCACGGGTAGCAGTTTTGGTGACACGCAACTCTTTATTAGCTTGGAAAAAGATACGAACACTATCCACACTCTTAGCATTAATATCCTTCGCCAACTCCGCACCTTTCGAACGGGCAGTCAACATAAACACACCCAAACCTTCGATATTCACAGACTTACCTTCCAACAACTGCTCCTTCATTTTTTCCACAAAATTCTGGATTACACTCTTGATGTCACCGATAGACAGCGAAGAACGATCCTGCATTTTCTGTGCAATATATTTCAGGTTGACGGACTGACCTAAAGTGATCAGATGCGGATAATATCTCTTAGGAGAATTGGGAACACGCGGATCTGTTGGCCGCGTAATGACTTTGTAAATTACACTCATACTACGTTTTTTTAAAGATTTAAATTCAAGTTTATTTATTCACCTTTTGTTGATCAACAATGCAAAGGTGAAACTTTTATTCCGGATAGAAAAGAAAAAAGCCCCTTACAGAGCTATTTTCATTTACCTAAGTATATAATAAACTATAAATCAACAACATAATCAGCATCCTATAATCTTCCAGTCCCCAATCGTACACCGTTCGCTATCAAAACTGACAGCCACCTTTACAACAGGCAATCCACATAAAGCAAAGCGTTCCGGATAATTCTTCAAATCAATTTGCTCCATCGCTTCACCCGCACTTTTATCCAGTTTCAGTTCCATCACATACAATGTAGTCTTCGTACGAAGCACTATATCTACCCGTCCACGAGGAGTACGAACTTCCACATCCACATAATACCCCAACAAACTGAATATGATATAAAAGACCTGCTGATAGTGTCCTTCGAACCTTGTATTGTCGCAGTAGGGAATCGTAGACAGAAATTCCTGCAAACGGTGTAAAGCAGCATCCATATCACCATTCTGAATATCATAAAAAAGATAAGCCACCATGGTAGTTGCTTCAGGTGTCTTGTTATTTACATAATAAGGAAGAAGGCTCTCCATAAGTCCCAGCCTTACTTCTTTATTGGGAATATCCAGCGTATAAAGGTCTAGCATCTTATTATAATCCTTAATAGTGATATACCCACTTTGGTACAATAAAGGCACTGCATCAGTCATCGTTTCAGTAGGAGCATCGAAAGCTGAGGACTTTAGTTGTTTACATCCAATTTCGGAAGGTTTCACTCCGAATTTATTCAACATCTTAATCAGATATGTAGGAGTACCGCTACCAAACCAATAAGATCCAAATTTTCCATCAGCAAAAGCATTTAGCAAACTGAAAGGATTATATATATCGGGCGAAGGAGATGTGAAATGATAACCATCATAATTTTCTTTCAATTTCATCAAAGCCTCTTCAGGTGTTATCTCCAATTTCTTTGCCAATTCTCCCAAATCATCCTTCATTTGCAAACGTATCTCATCTTCACTAATTCCACAGATAGCAGCGTATGGCTCATCCATACTAATATTCTTTATATTATTCAACTCACTAAAAATACTTAGTTGGGAGAATTTGGTAATACCAGTCAAAAATACATATCGCAAATAAGGATCACAAGCTTTTAACGGACTGTAGAAGTTACGCATGATATTACGCAATACATCCAGGTTTTCCCATTCGTGCACCACATCCAGCAGAGGAGCATCATATTCATCAATAAGCACGACCACTTTCTTGCCGGTTTGCTCATAAGCACGTTTTATCAGTCCCATCAAACGCTGATTGGGATTAACCTCCTCCTCCAGCCGTCCATAAATCTGCTCATAACCATATAGTTTCAGATTCAATTCTTGGAGCAACTGTTCACTATCCGCATGTTTGGCAGTACTCATATCGAAGTGAAGTACCGGATATTCCGTCCACTCCTTCTCCAGTTTCTCCATAGCCAATCCATGAAACAGATCCTTACGTCCGGAAAAATAGCTATGCAGCGTGGAAGTAAGTAATGACTTACCAAAACGTCGTGGACGGCTCAAAAACATATAGCTGGAAGCCGAATGAGTCATCCGGTAAACATACTCCGTCTTATCAACATAGAGGTAATTCCCCTCCCGTATCTTCGAGAATGTCTGTATCCCGATAGGATATAGTCTTTGCAAATCTTCCATATCAACCATATTTTTCACATACTTAAGCATTTATAATCTCCCAGCCCCCAATCGTACACCGTTCGCTATCAAAACTGACAGCCACCTTTACGACAGGCAATCCACATAAAGCAAAGCGTTCCGGATAATTCTTCAAATCAATTTGCTCCATCGCTTCACCCGCACTTTTATCCAGTTTCAGTTCCATCACATACAATGTAGTCTTCGTACGAAGCACTATATCTACCCGTCCACGAGGAGTACGAACTTCCACATCCACATAATACCCCAACAAACTGAATATGATATAAAAGACCTGCTGATAGTGTCCTTCATATTTCGTATTATCGCATTGCGGTATAGTGGACAGGAACGTTTGCAAACGGCGTAATGCAGTATCCATATCCCCATTACGAATATCACGGGAAAGATACGCCACCATTGTCGTGGTTTCCGGAGCTTTACTACCGACATAATGTGGAAGAAGACTTTTCATCAGGCCTATTCTCACTTCCTTATTAGGAATATTCAATGTATACAAGTCTAATTCCTCATCATAATTCTTAATAGTGATATAGCCACTTTGATATAGCAGCGGGATAATACTTGTCATCCTTTCTGTTGGTGCATCAAAATCCTCGACCGAAACCCTATTATTTCCAATTTCGGAAGGTTCTACGCCAAACTTCTCCAACATATTTATCAGATATGTAGGCGTACCGCTACCAAACCAATAAGATCCAAATTTTCCATCTGCAAAAGCATTTAGCAAACTGAAAGGATTATATATATCGGGCGAAGGAGATGTGAAATGATAACCATCATAATTTTCTTTCAATTTCATCAAAGCCTCTTCAGGTGTTATCTCCAATTTCTTTGCCAATTCTCCCAAATCATCCTTCATTTGCAAACGTATCTCATCTTCACTAATTCCACAGATAGCAGCGTATGGCTCATCCATACTAATATTCTTTATATTATTCAACTCACTAAAAATACTTAATTGTGAGAATTTAGTAATACCAGTCAGAAATACATAACGCAAATAAGGATCACAAGCTTTTAACGGACTGTAGAAGTTACGCATGATGTTACGCAATACATCCAGATTTTCCCGTTCATGTACCACATCAAGCAAAGGAGCATCATATTCATCAATAAGCACAACCACCTTCTTACCTGTTTGCTCATAAGCACGCTTAATAAGATTAACTAAGCGTAGATTGGCATCCCCCTCTACTGCGTTAATAGCAAACGTACGTTCATATTCAGCAAGCATAAAATCAAGAAGACGTTCCAATCCTCCTTTATCCACATGTTTCGCCATACTCATATCGAAGTGAAGCACCGGATATTCCGTCCACTCCTTCTCCAGTTTCTCCATAGCCAATCCATGAAACAGATCCTTACGTCCGGAAAAATAGCTATGCAGCGTGGAAGTAAGTAATGACTTACCAAAACGTCGTGGACGGCTCAAAAACATATAGCTGGAAGCCGAATGAGTCATCCGGTAAACATACTCCGTCTTATCAACATAGAGGTAATTCCCCTCCCGTATCTTCGAGAATGTCTGTATCCCGATAGGATATAGTCTTTGCAAATCTTCCATATCAATCATATTTTTCACAAAGCTACTAAAAAATATCCATCAGTCATTGCTTTACAAAAAAAATATCAACTATCTTCACAGACGGTTGATATAATAGAAATCACATCGGATTTACACCGACATGAGGGCGTTGATCAGGAATACACCGCTGTGTATTTCCTGACCACAAAATGTAGGGGTCTTCATGTGTGTAGCATGAAGTTAGGGACCTACATGTTCCATCTCACTTTTGTGTAAAGTATTAAAAGTATTCTATGACATTATTAACTTAAAAAATATCGGTCATTAATGGCTTTAGTCTTCCTTGGCGTGAGATTGTTCTCCATATCCATAACCGTAGCCATATCGCTTACCATAGCCATAATACTTGCCATATTTGCCATAACCGTAATAATAACCGTACTTTCTTTTCTTCAGATCCAAACCATTGATTACAGTACACAGGCTAGGTAATTTATCTTTTTCAGCAAGTTCGTTGATCAAAGTATACTCATTTTTATGAGTATAGTCTGCACGGCAGACATAAACAGATAAATCAGCCACACGCCCTATCAATAAGGTATCAGTTACCATACCAACAGGAGCTGTATCCAGAATCACATAATCAAAATTTTTCTTAAGAGTTTCAATCGCTTTATCCAGTCCATCACGAGCCAATAATTCGGTAGGATTAGGAGGAACTGTTCCACCGGGAAGAATATACAGATTTTTACTTACATCGGAAAGCTGTACTAAATCCATCAAGTTCTTTTCCGGATTAGCCAAATATTGAGTTATACCAACTTCTTTTCTTGGAATATTAAATACCTTATTCAAGCCCGGTTTACGAATATCAAGACCAACGATTACTACTTTCTTCCCTAATAAAGAAAGACTAATAGCAAGATTAGCAGAAATGAAAGATTTGCCCTCACCACTAACCGTAGAAGTAACCAGAATCACCTTCTTGTCATTTTCAAGCATAAACTGAAGATTTGTTCGGATATTACGGAAGGTTTCACTCATCAGGTTATTTTGATTCTCAAATACAGCAATAGCTCCTTGTTTTTCATCGGTTAATGGGATATCACCGACAATAGGCAAACTTGTGAGCTTTTCTACATCAGAACGACCTTCAATTTTAAACTTGGTTAATTCGAGCAAATAAATAACCCCTACCGGAATTCCAACTCCTAACACTAAAGCAATCAGGTAAATCATTTTACGTTTAGGAGATACAGGAGCATCATCTGCTATCGCGTCATCTATAATCTTTGCATTGTTGGCTGTAGCAGCCAGAGTTATAGCATTCTCCTCACGCTTCTGAAGCAACATCAAATAAAGTCCGGCCTTTATCTCCTGTTGGCGAGCAATACTCACAAACTCACGCTCCTGACCAGGTGCCTCACTAATGCGACGGGAATAACGGTTCGCCTCACGATCCAAATCCGCCTTCGTGATAAATAATCCACGCAACACCCTGTCTAAAGATACTTGTACATTCTCTTTCATTGCATCAATGCTGGTATCCAAGTTTATAATGGTAGGATTATTCTCCGTTGATGTACGTAATAAACGTTTCCTCTCAACAAGAACATCATTATAACGGTTGATAGCAGCCGCAAGATTCACATCCTGCAACCCTATATTACTAGGTAGAACTTCATAACCTTCGTTCCGCATATATTTCTGCAGATCCTGCAGCAAATTAATCTGGGTTTGATTCTCCACACGCTTCTTTTCATATTCAGCACTACCGGTCAAAGCAATCTGTGCATCACTAGTCAAATCCGTAATACCTGCTCCTCGCTTGAAACTTTCCAGATCTTTTTCCGTACTACCCAGCTCCTTCGAGATAATACTAATACGTTCATTGATAAATTCTGCAGTTTTCTGTGCTACTTCATTCTTATCATTATTCGTATTGATATTATACATCTCCAATAACTTATTGATAAAATCCTTGCCGCGCTGTACATTTGAATTTTTCAATGATATGACGGCTACAGAAGTGGTCTTGGAAGTGGGCTCAATAGTCATATTCTTGCAATACGCTTTCGCTACAGCCAAAGGCTTATTTATTGTTGCTGTTATATTGCGTGTAGTCTTTTCCGAATCTGTAGTTTCTTCCAATGTTCTTTTAGAAGACGATATAGAATCCGGTGTCAGAAAGAAAGCCAGTGTTCCCCGATCGGTAGGAAAAACAGCCGGCAACTTTTCGAAATGTTTCTGAAATTCATCATCGCCTATCTTCACATTCACATCCATACCTCCTTGTGGCTGCAATGCCATCTCCACAATCATCGGTTTCTCCAGCAAATCAGCTTCCTGTGGAGTCAAGCTCACTTGCACAGGTGAAGTCTTATATATGTTTCTGGAAGGAAATTCATCCTTATCTGTATAAGAGATATAGAGACCCAAATCTTCAACCACCTCTTTAGCGATAGTCTTAGAACGGAGAACTTCAATCTCATTATCAATATTCTGTGAAGAAGATATCAAGCCATCCAATCCTAAATTCTCCAATTCTGTGGACATTCCGGCACCACCACCTTTTTTATCATCCTTAATTAAAACCGTAGCAGAAATATTATACACGGGAGTAGACATATAAAGATAGGCCCATGCCGCAATCAAGCACGCTATAACTGCCCCCACGAACCAAGGCCAATGGATCAAATACTTAAATAGCAGTTCCTTGACGTCTATATTTTCTTCCTTAGATTCTTGTGCTTCGTTGAAATCTGTTTCTTTCATTGCAAATCATTATTTTAAAATATTTACTAATAGGCTGACAACGGATACCAGAATAGAAGTAGCGGAGAACCAAAGACTAGTACTATTACCGACATCTGAATTTCGAGCCTTTGCTTTGTTGGGGGTTATATAGACAATATCATTCTGTTGCAACCAATAGTAAGGTGAAAGAATCGTTTCGGCATTATTTAAATCCAAAGTGACAATTTGCTGTTTGCCATTTGCGTCCTCACGAATCAGCTTCACATTATCACGAAGGCCATATACCGTCATGTCACCAGCCATGGCTAAAGCTTCCAATAGATTCACTTTCTCATTAGAGATAGTAAAAGTACCCGGTCGGGTAACTTCTCCAATAACGGATATTTTATAATTGACCATGCGCACCGTTACGATAGGTATTTCTTTCATATAAGGTTTCAGTTTGTCTATTATCAATCGTTCCGCTTCTTTTTTAGTCAAACCGCCTAATTTTAATTCTCCTAACACCGGGAAATTTATATTTCCCTCATTATCAACCAAGTAAGGTTGTAATATAGGTTGCGTAGTCACATAAGACGAAGTATTTGCAGCCATAGCGGCGTTGCTAGCCACTGTCAGGTTAAAAGGTATCGCCAGTTCAGGGTTAGTACACGACACTACAATGGTCAACAAATCCTTAGGCATAATCTTCGCATCATACAAACTCTCCTGTTGTTCTACTTCATTCACCATTTCCACATCCTGAAAATAAGGTACTTTCTTATAAGACTGACAGGCAACCAGTAAGAATGGTAGCAACATCAGCCATAAAATTCTGTTGTTCAGTTTTCTCATCATAATTTTTAAATTCATATTAAACGCCCTTTAATTCCTATTTTTTAAATTATCGTTCTTTATTGTTAACTATTAATCTTATCAATACGCCTCTTTTTCTCCACGTAAGGCATTATACACCGTCTTATACATAATATATAAATCCAACAAAAATGTCCAATGCTCTATATACCAAATATCACGCTGCACACGCCCTTCCATCTGCCAGAGTTCCTTCGTCTCACCACGAAAACCCGTCACCTGCGCCCATCCTGTTATTCCAGGTTTAACGAAGTGACGAACCATAAACTTGTTTATCAGGCTAGAATATTCCTCCGTATGTTTCAACATGTGTGGACGGGGACCTACAATAGACATATCCCCCTTCAACACATTGATGAATTGCGGTAATTCATCCACACTAGTCTTCCTCATTATCTCTCCGATACGTGTTTTACGAGGATCGTTTTCCGTAGCTTGGAGTGTATCACACAGCGTATTAACCTTCATTGAACGGAACTTGTAACACCAGAATTCACGACCATCCTCACCACTGCGTTTCTGTTTGAAAAAGACAGGACCGGGAGAACTTAATTTAATTGCAATTCCGAAGAATATATAGACGAACGGAAAGACAGTAATAAGAAATAACCCCGAACAGACAATATCAAAAGCACGCTTAATAATACGGTTTTCTAACGACTCTAATGGTTCACAACGAATGGAAAGTACAGGAACATTACCCAATAACTCAAAATGCATCCTACGCTTCAAATAGTTACGAACATTAGGAACACTAAAGAAACGGACCAAATGGTTTTCACAGTAATTAATGATAGGGACAATCTCCGCACTTCGCATAGAAGGAAGACTACAATAAAGCTGATCTATCTCTCTCGCATGTTTTTCTAAAAAAACAGTTACTTCATTTGGTGGTCCTAAATATGAAACATCCTGTGGATACCGATCCGAGGGAAAATCTTCGAAATAACCCAGTATACGATAACCGGACGTAGGATCATCTGTCATTGCATGATAAAGCTCCTGCATATTCTCATGACTCCCAACTAATACGACCTTACGGACATTTTTTCCCTTTTTTCGATAAAGCTCCAGAATGTGACGGAAAATTAAACGGTAGCTAATAATGACAATTATCAGTGCAATATAAAACAGTCCGAAATATCGGGAATGGGAAAAATGAAAATGAAAAACAAGCAACGTACAAACCGATAAAAAGACAAAAGGAACCATGTTACGTAAAACACGAATCATGATCTGTTCAGGACGGACCACAGGACGGTGAAGAATAACACCCGAATGCATGTTACAAAGTAAATAGCACAGAGTGATAAGAGTCATACCCTGAAAGATAGAACCACAATGAATACACCAGAAACGGGTACCCAGAAACAAATTAAATCCCCATAAAAGCAGGTTCAGCAAAATAAGATCCCCCAAAAGGACCAAAGATTTTAGGACTTTGTTGAAACGTTGGACTTCCTGCATAAGTTTTAGCTATGATTTATGTAAAATTATTTTCTAACATAACACAATATGCTATTCTCTACTCATCAACTCTTTCATGTGAAGCTTCTTTACGAATTTCATGTCATGGGAAACCATTATTTTTATTAGTTCTTCGAAAGAAGTTTTCCGAGGATTCCAGCCAAGTAGAGTTTTAGCTTTCGTCGGATCACCTAACAACTGTTCAACCTCAGCAGGACGAAAATATTTAGAGTCCACTTCAACTACAACTTTACCTGTAGCCCTATCAATACCTTTCTCATTTACCCCTTTTCCTTCCCAAATAAGTTTGATGCCAACCTCTCTAAATGCCAATGTAGTAAATTCACGTACTGTATGGTACTCGCCCGTAGCTATAACAAAATCTTCTGGGATATCATGCTGAAGAATCAACCACATACATTCTACGTAATCCTTAGCGTATCCCCAATCACGCAGAGAATCCAAGTTTCCTAAATAAAGTTTATCCTGCAAACCTTGGACTATACGAGCAACAGCCAAGGTTATTTTGCGAGTTACGAAAGTCTCCCCCCTCCTTTCACTTTCATGGTTGAAAAGAATTCCATTTACAGCAAACATATCGTAGCTTTCACGATAATTCTTAGTAATCCAAAAACCGTATTGCTTCGCCACTCCATACGGAGAGCGAGGATAGAAGGGGGTAGTTTCTTTTTGAGGAACTTCCTGGACCAAACCAAACAGTTCTGAAGTAGAAGCCTGATATATTTTTGTCTTTTTTTCCATTCCCAAAATACGGACAGCTTCCAACATGCGAAGCGTACCAACAGCATCAGCTTCCGCTGTATATTCCGGAACGTCAAAAGAGACTTTTACATGACTCTGGGCTGCAAGATTATATATTTCATCAGGTTGTACTTGTTGGATAATACGAATCAAAGAACTAGAATCAGTCATATCGCCATAATGAAGATTCACTAGACGTTTTTTCTTCATATCACGAACCCATTCATCCAAATATAGATGTTCTATACGACCGGTATTAAAAGAAGAGGAACGGCGCAGAATACCATGGACCTCATACCCCTTTTCTATTAGAAGCTCTGCTAAAAACGAGCCGTCCTGACCTGTAATACCTGAAATTAATGCAATTTTTTTCATAAAACACAGAAATCAAAGAGTTAAAAAACAAACATGAATTATACTAGTATTTACCCTTATTCCAAGAAAACGGATTTAATAATGTACATGGACTCTTATATTCTCATACATTTCTTTTAGAATATTCCTAATAAATAGAGAATTGCCTATAATATATCTTCTCCACATACGTTTTGGCTCTATTATGAGCCGATAAAGCCATTCTAAAGAATGATCCTGCCACCATTGCGGAGCACGTTTTGCCGTACCTGCAAAAAAGTCAAAAACAGCACCAATAGTTCCTACATGGCAATGTATATTTAACTCGTTCCAATGAGTATAAGTCCATTTTTCTTGTTTCGGAGCAGTCATACCAATCCATAGTAAATCAGGATTTTCTGAATTAATTGCAGTTACAATTGCATCATTATCCTCTTTAGAAAACTCAGGTTTATAAGGTGGTGAATAAGTCACAACCTCCAAATTCGGATATATTTCTGCCGATTTTATTTTAATCAATCCCAACACTCTTTCCGAACTCCCCATAAACATTACTTTTTTAGAATCTTTACTATTAGAGTTTGCGTCCTTTTCCAGTTCGCTCATTTCGTAGACAAAAAGATCCCAGCCTGCAATACGTTCTTTAGGTTTCGATTTAGCATTCAGCCACTTGCAAGCTTTCACAATACTCGCTCCGTCGGGAATAAGGACATCCCCCTTCATTAATGCTTTGGCAAAAAGCGGATCTTTCAGAGCTGTGTTGTAAGAATGTGCATTAATTGTGTTTATTAGCAATTTTCCTTGTGGCAATGATTTTAGTTGCTCTGGGCTCTCCATGATAAAGAGTTCTTTTAGTTTAATCATATAACTACAATTATTTTATTATATATTTCTCATAAAGTTCCGTTGTTCATCTTGCTATACTGCTCCACAATAGTTTTTATGCCTTACATTTCTGTGAGAACTACTTCAGTAATTTCCTATTTACCTCTTAGTTGTTTAAGACTTATGCAATTTTATGTACAGATATTATTAAGGTTATCCATTTAGTTTTTTCATACTATAAACATTCAATATGATACCCCGTTTGGTGATACTATGATTGATTTCAACCTTGCATATTTCTTAAAAGCAGCATTTATACCGATATAAATTAATATCCTTCAATTGATTAAAACAGACCCATTTTCAATCTAACTTCTTCAAAGAGAACTTATTTCCTTGTTCACGACATTATGCAATTCTTAGTTATATTCATGATTAGGCAACCTGTAAGTCTCAATACTTTTTCATCTCTACCGAACATACCAACATATCACACCTCAAAGCATCATTACTTCTTTAGTAGTTGTTCATACAAACCTGCTATTTCATTATTTATAGTCTCAAGATTAAATGTAGTAGATGCTAGTAACTTAGACTCCTTTGCGATATCCTCTCTCAACAGTTTATTACTTATCAGCTTTTCCAGCTGATCTGCTAGACTTTTTATATCTCCAGGCTTAAATAACAATAAATTTTTCCCATTTTTTGCTATATCCGGTATTCCCCCTACAGGAGTTGTTATAACAGGCAGTCCATAAGCCCATGCATCTAAAACAGCCATAGGAAATCCTTCCGCATAGCTAGGGAGACAGAAGATTGTAGCTTCCTTGAAGGCTTTATCCTTCTCATACCCATTTACCCATCCTAAAAATTCCGTTTGCTTATTTATACCAAGTTTTTCAGATAGCTTTCTTCCTTGCTCTATTTCACCATTACCAGCAAATACAATTAACCAGTCTGGATAAGTTTTGGCTACCAAAGCGAATGCCTTAATCATATCCGCATAACCTTTACGAATATTCAGTGTTCCTGCATAAAGTATTATGTTTTTCTTTTCATGCTTTTCTTTTAGAATTTCTGTAGTACATGGATTATAGATCACTTGTAATTTATCATTTAGCTGAAGTGCATTGTTTACATATTCTTTCCACATTTCCGATAAAACAATCACTCTATCAGCCCGGTTAAACAAATAGTGATAAATCCATCTATACTTACTATTTACAGTTGTATCTGGTGAAAAAGCATGAAAATGAACAATTACTTTCTTTCTACAAATTTTAGCAAACGAAATAAACAAGCATTTACGCAAAGCAGATGGTGGTTCACTAGTATGAATATGTACTAAATCATAGCTTGGAAGTACCCATAGGAATTGAACAAAGCCTTTTACAAAATACCACAATTTATATTTTCCATTTTTATCTATATGGGTCTCAATCCATTTACAATGATAATCATTCCACTGTTCTCCCTTTTCATGGGCCTTTACCACAGACGTTATGCCACCACGTGTCTTACGAGACGTAGCGATTACTAAAACTTTAAACATCCTGATTTATATTAGTAATTTTATTCTAACAATGGCACCAATCGATCCGCTAGATAATTCGCCCGTTCAATCATCTCATTTACTTTAACAGTAACCTTTTCTTTATAACCATCTTTAAAAGTTGATAGCTTTTCTACAATCAAAGGCAGCTCTGATTCAGTACGGATCACACTATGATTTTCGGTGCAATCAAAATCCTTTAAAATGGAAAGACGTTTCGACTCCATTTTATCATTCATTATGCGCAAGCGCCAATCAACCGTTAACACAGGAATTTTATAACGCATTGCAAAAACCGTATCATGAAAACGTTCAGTTAAAACATAATCGCAATGAGCAAACAATCCAGCCCACTCAAAAGGAGTCAACGATTTAAGTGACAAATCACAATTGGGATCATACTCGGATGTAACAAGAAAATATCCTTTTTCATGTAACAGTTTCGCTAAGGGCTTTCTATACTTAAAACAACGATCAAAATGATAGAATATAACTCTGCCAGTTCCTTTTGGTATGTATTTCGTTTTCCTTTCTGATATGGAAAAGATTGATATAGGTAAAAAGAAAGTAGGATCAGGCTGTTTGTTGATCTGCCTTATATCAATATTTAAACAATCTTTAAAAAAATTCATCGTGACATAATCGCGTAATCCAATCTGTTTAAAATCAGAGACACGCTTTCTCTGCTCTCTATATAATTCCTTGTGTTTTAATAAATTTACAGCACTATCCGCACTTGCCGCAAAATAAACTTTCGCTGTCTTAATATCTGTAGAAGGCCACATTATCCCCCACTTGCCATTGATAGCGCATGATTCTATTATTGTATCACTACCAATAACAATTAAATTAAAACTATTGGCATATTCTGTAAATACACTTTCCTCCTCAGACCTCAAATACATAGAAAACCGCCTTTCATCCCACTGCATATTTTTCTTTTGGCTTTGCTGGAAAAGTTTTGTACGCTTTTTAGATGCCAATACATGAACAAATTTTTGCCAAATAGAGAGATCGTCAGTTGTAGATTCAGCTCCTTTAACTTCATTTTTTGTAGAATCTGTTTCTTTAATAGCACCTACATAGTTCAAATACTTAATCTCCGCATTTTTAAATCGTTGGCGCAAAGCATACTGTACTCCATAAGCTTGTAAGAAAGTCCCCGGATTAGTTTCTTTCCAATATGTAATAATTAGTATTCTCATTATAATAGAATATTTACTTTTTCACCATTCATACGGATAATCGATGATTTTGCAGGAACAACTACGGAGTTCTTAGGTACATTCTTTACAACCACAGCACCAGCACCAATATTAGAATTTTCCTCCACCACAATGTCACCAAGAACAACTGCATGCGCCCAAACTTTCACATTATCTTCTAAAACAGGTTCCTTAAAATTACGACTTCCAATTGTGCAATTTTGACCTATCACGCAATTCCTACCAACTCGATAAGCATTGATCACTGTACCCCAACCATGACCGATGTATAACCCACCTCCAATTCTAGCAGAAGGTGTCCATATATGTAAAGTTGATAAAAGTGGAAACCAAAATAAAAGATAACGCCAAAATCTTCCCATCCGCATATAGAAGATATTACGAAATTCTGGAAATATAAGCATCAGATAAACAAATGTAAAGAAAAGGTTATATTTAATAGATTTTCTAGATTTATAATGCGAAATGTCATCCCTTATTTCCACATTACCACATAAAACATTTACACACAATATTATAATATGAAAGAATAGGGGTATTACAGCTATACCAACTAGTATATTTTTAATAAGGAGTTTCATATGTATTTGAAATATTTTAATTAACCTTTCATTATTTTTTTCACTACACTTTTAACATCCTTCATTACAGGATTAGATAAGATTTCCGTCCCCTTCTTTATAGCTTTACTTTTCATCGAAATGGTAGTAATCAGTTCATGTGCTTTATTTTCATCTTTGGTATTTGTATGAAGCTCAAGCAAGATAGGACGTTCTGTTTTTTCAGGTATAACAAAACGTTTTGAAACAACCTCAAATTCTTCTTTGTTAGAAGCTGACAAATACTCGAAACCTAAACTTTCGGCATACTTTTGAATTGTGTCTTTAGTACCATTCACAAAATGCCCCTTAGCAGCAATATATAAATCTGTTTCTTCACCAAAGGCAGCACTATAACAAGAATAATTTTTAAATTCTTGCCCTAAGCCATTGTTAACTATCATTATTCGTACATTTGAACAAATATCTCGATTGCCCAAACTATTCATATCATAGAAAAAAAGTAAATCACCAAATACCCCAAAATAAAGTTTGTCTCGGCTAATCATGGACGCACCTATAAGCGAGGAGATTCCACCATCAATTCCAAATCCACCTGTATTACAAAATGAGCTAATTGTTCTAGGTAAAGCAAAATATCCCCAAGAACGAAGGCTATTACGTATTCCTAAATGAACTTCCGACGATTCAGGCAGCTTATCATAAAGACTCTTTGCGGCCCAAACATTTGAAAAAGGCAGCTCAGGGATAGCCCTAAACAACGCATCATATTTATCTTTCATAGTATTGAAAGCAGTCATTGTTTTTTCTTCTTTCCCTTCAGTATAAATCGTGAAGAAATCCAACTCTGACATCTGAAATATGTTCTTCAACTTTTTAAATGTATCACATAATTCGCCATCTATATGAACTCGCCAAATATCTTTGGTTTTATCATAAATAGTAGATGATATATCACCTATATGAATTATCAAATCAAACACATCACTAGTAATTTGATGCTCTACTTGCTCGCAAATTAAAGGTATTCTCAATTCGTATTTACCACGATAATTACTAGTGGCATCACATAATACAACACCATTATATATTTCACAAAATCTTTCAACAGTCGTAGTCAATTGTTCCGACCAGACATGATGACTCCCAACAAAAATTCCGACAGTACGGGCTTTAATTTCTGGAAAGGCATCTCCTTTAACATATCGTTTGATAACACGAACAGGAGCTATTTCCCTTACACTAAAATCACTCGAATGAGCATATTCCAAGTTTATGTGGCAAGGACCACCACCATTTCGTTTCAAGCCCAGAATCGCCTTATTCACCTTAACCGTCACATCCCACTCATCATCCGGCGTATCTACAGCTTGAGCTTGTACACTTTCTTTTGCAATATCATTAGGCAGCACAGTTCTATCTGTAACCTGATTGATCATATGCCCTATTTGTGAATTACTACGACTACAAGTAATAGCCAAAATAGGTAGATGGCGATAAAAAGCTTCTGTCAATCCTGGCATATAATTGCGAGACGAGGTAGCCCCTGTACAAGTTAATGCCACAGGTTCACCTGTTTCAGCCGCCATACCACAAGCCATATAAGCTGCAGAACGTTCATCTATACATGAATACAATTCAAAATAGGGATCATGTTGCAAGCTAAAATTAATAGCAATATCGGTTGCACCCGGTGAAGTTATCACCCGCTTGATACCATGCGACTTCATTAGCGCAATAACAATCTGAATATTACGCGCAGATGTATAATAATATGCCATGATATAAATTATTTAATGATGTAAAATTTGAATTTAATATGACAAGACTCACAGAACATCACAAGCTCCGAATTATCCAATTTAATCTCAATTGGTTTACCTTTTTTATTCTATGTTTTGAGAAGAAGCAATACAATCTGTATATTTCTTTCTGACATATAGTGAAATGCCTTTATTTAATTTTCTGATAAATATTATGAATCCATCGATACGATATTAAGTATCGAAATGCAATATAAACGAACTTATCTTTAGTGTTATCTATTTCTGACAAATCAGCTTTTTCTTTTGTGATGCAATCCCAATATGCTTGTTTTTTCCAATCAATTCGAAGAAATCGAGGTGATTTAAGAAACTGCTCCACACTTTGTTTTATACCATCAAGTGCATCTACAAAATCGTCTGTTGATAAATAGTGCTTAATTTTTGAATTATCAAATGATCTATCATAAATTCTGTCATAGCAATAAATATACTCATCTGCAATAAGAGCTTTTGGCATCATCTTAACTTTTACTTTTATATCCCAAGTTTCTAAGGCTTCTTTATATACAGCTAAGATATCGCGCCACAAGTATGCTTTTTCTTGAGTTATATGATAAACTTCGCCTATCGAATCAGATACCCCTATCAATGAAGCAATGCCACGAGCGACATCCATACCATGAGTTAATGTAGTCAAGCTTTTAGCTACATCCTCTGTAAATAAGATAGTCCTACCTTTAAGAACACGATACAACCACAACTCTTTTGCATAATAGCCCAAATCTAATCTATTTGGCGAATATGACATATAAGGCCTAATTATTGTCCAATTATCTCCACTGTTTCTTAAAATATTTTCCTGACGTGCTTTGGCAAGAGCATAATCATCTGTCTTTAGAAAATGTTTATCCGTAGACACATCTAATAAACGAGCATTAGTTTCCATTATCGGGGGCTGACTATCTGCATACACTCGTGATGAACTAACATAAAACAGCTGTTCGGTAGCTCCAAGAAGAAATCCTACTCTATTTTGGAATTCTATTGTGCTATAGTTCATAAAATCAACAATCGCCTTATAGTGGTTATTGAACAATAATCTTTTTATAAACTCGATATTATGAGCATTACCTTGTATATATTTAATGTTTCCATTATTGTTTTTTTTACTTCTCGAAGTTACATAAACTTCATATGAAGCAGAAAGAATCTGAACAAGGTAAGTGCCTATTGCGCCAGTCCCTCCTAATATTAAGATTTTATCCATCTAAAAAAATATAATCAAAATTTATACTTACGCCAAAGGCTACTACTTACTCAACACCTCATCAAACATCTTTAAATATAGCGATGCAATCGTCTCCGATGAATATATTTTTTTTGTGTGTTCTGCCATTGTCGCTTTCAATTTGTTATAACCCTGTCCGTGTGCATCGATGGCACGAGCCATTACACCAACGAGGTCATTTACATTTCCTGGTTCAAAGAGATACCCATTAACGCCTTCATGAATTTCGTCTGAAAACCCTGGTAGATTAGAGGCTATGATAGGAAGATTATAATTAAATGCGACTTTGGTAGGTCCGCTCTGTGACACCACCCTATAAGGTTGAACCAGATAATCTGCCACTGTAAACAGATTGGCTATTTCAGCATTGTCTATGAGCCGCACATTCAAATCAAAAAGATCTGGATACTTTATCTTTGAATGGTAAAAGCTCCAATCCTTACACATACCATTAATCAAAACTTTGAAGTTGTGATACCCTTGTTCATAAAGTAAACAGGCTGCCTCTACCAACAAATCAATATTTTTGGTGTAATTAATAGTACCAAAAGACAGGAACCTCACTACTCCATCTTTTATTTTTTCAGCAGTTGGTGCACCAAAATCCTTTAATGCCAACGGAATCTTAAATACTTGCACATCGGGAAAATGATTATGAAAAAGTTTTGCTTGTGACTTTGAAAACATATTCACATACCTCACTTGCGAGTAAACCAATTTACGTTGCAAGTTTATAATTTTTTTATGCCTCATTCCTATATGCACCTCTCCATGATGTGCTGTCTGAATATAATGTTTTTTAGGTAATGAGTAAAACATAGGCAATTCCCACGGTGAATAAATACTATCATTCATATAGATAATATCAGAATTTTGATTTTTTATAATCTTGCCAAGTTGCCTATAAGTCCAAATATTCATAGGATTACGCATCCGACGGTTAAAGTAAAAGAATTCAATCGTTAGATTATCATTCTCTTTCTTTATTCGTTCGAAATCAGATTCCTTGAATCTATTATTATTCTTTGAAAAAAGAATAATCCAATGAATATCATAATACTTTAGTATTTCATGCATATTGAAATTATTCAAATCACAATCAACAAAACAATCGGGTGTTATCCAACAAATCTTTTTCATTTTTTCTTTTTACTAGTGAACAAATTCTTTCATGACATCCAATCATTGCATGTATTATCTTGAGAATTTAGCATTGAGGTTGTATCTTAAGATGCTATTGTCTCCCGTTTCTTCTATGGTACAATAGGTATAAAGATTGATGGCACATTTAATATCAATCCACCATAAATATCACTGTAGGGTGAAACATCACTTCTACCTCCGACTAGACCGAAGCGAAGAGGAGTCTTACTTCTTACAACCATTTGAATTCGAATTTTATCATGATTTACAACAAAAAATATATCATTCCAATTTCTTCACGATCATATTTACAACATCATGAACAGGTTTACATATAAGGATTGATATAACAAAGAGTATTAGACCACAAAAAGGCAATAATAGTTCATCTGAAATTGAAAAAATACAGCCATATAACAACATCTGGAGAATAATATACAACTCCAAATATACTTTCCAAGCCATCTAAAAGTAACAAAAGCCAAGCAACAGAATGGTATCGAAATAAGGCTCATTGTAGTCTCATAAGCTGTTGCAAAAAGTAAAGAATCTTTCTACTTAGCCCAAGCAAATTCAACAATCAATATCAATAAAAACTGTAAATTAACATATTCATCTCTAACATCAATCCTTTTTTAATAATTTTACATCATCTATTGCCTTATGTAAAGCAATAATATAGCCTTTACCATATTTAATATCAGGTTCCATGTAATTGCCTTCTCCCCATTCATTCCATGATTTAAGAAAAATAATTTTATTCCGTTTATCCTTCACTGCATTTAAGGCAGATTTAACATGCTCATAAAAATATTCAGGCTTTGCATTTACAAAAAAAGTTCCATTCCATCCACTTCGAGGAGTGTGATCCCATTGTGGAACAAGAGTTGGTATTACATCTTCTTGCTTGTCTTCTTCGGTAACAAGATATGGATAATATTTCTTATAGTCTGTTTTATATGGAGGCGTGTGTGTAATGAAACCTCTAATTTTATTCAAGGTTTTCTGAATTCCTCTTCCTGCTCGTCCTATTTTCAGCAAGGATTTGTTAGTTATACCTCCTAATCTCTGATATGTCACCGAATTATATCCCTTAGCTAACAAATCTTCCTTCTTTACTGAAGGATGTGCAATATTAGCAACCATATAAAGATCTCTAAATCCAGCTTCTTTAGTCCATTTACGAAAATTAATCAAATATTCATCTGGCAATTTTACAGGATCGAATATATAAAGAAGAGGTGAACCGTCAATCTTTACATAACGAGGATCTTTAAAAGCATGAAGTAAAAAATCAAAATGCATTTTTTCATCCTCTAATCCTGGATAAGTCTGCTCTATCAGCAAGTTATTACTTGATGTACCATCTGAGTTCCAATTCTTCGCATACCAAGAATGATTCGCCCATCCAAGACAAAATGGGAAATCTGGTTTTCCTGTATTTAAAACTTCGTCAAAAATATTAGCCATTAATCGTTTACCATTTCCAAACCAATAATGCCAGTAACAAAACGCAGTTACACCTGCTTCCTTTGCTAACTCAATCTGCTGTTCTCTAATAATAGGAAGACGCAGATCATAATAACCCAATTCGGTAGGAACACGAGGTTGATTATGCCCCTTAAATAAAGGCTTTGCCTTACCAACATTTGTCCACTCTGTAAATCCTTTCCCCCACCATAAATCATTTTCTTTGAAAGGATGATATTGAGGAAGATAAAATGCTATAATTCTAAAATCCATTTTACATTTTTTTTTGTAAAGAATAAAGATATACCAAAATAAAATTAGGAATCAGTAGTATTTGTACAATATAAAGTTTAAAACAGAAGTACATTATTCCAAACTCAAGTACTAAAATAATCATTGCGAGTATCAGCAATGAAGGCATGGTATAATAGCCTCTTTTTAAAATATTTCTGATATAATGATCAAGGCTAAAGCTAAATAAAAAAGTAAAGATAAGAGTTAGATACTTACCCAGATCAAAGAAGAAATCACCTATAAAAGAATAGAATATACGATTCGGAATCCCCAAGTGAAGTTCATAATATTCTCTTCTTTCCTCTAAATCTGTAATAGTATCCATCCCTAACAAATTTTTAAATAGAGCAAAACTATTATCACCTTGCATTGTCGCTTTTACATCCCAAAGATATTGACAGAAACGTATTGGAGACTCTCCAATATACAATGCAATCCAAGTCCAAATATCATTATTATCACCACCGCCCCCCATCGCAAATCTTGATATTGTAATTAGGGATAACAAAACGATAAGAAATCCACCTATAAATATGAAAAGATTTATAATCTTATGTTGAAGTTCCTTTGCCATGTTAACACGAAAAAGTACAAATATGATAAACATATACATAAGATAACGCACAATAGCCACTCGTGATGCACCCGCGTATGCTTCAAGCACAACACAAAAACAAGCTAAAAAAGATAACCACATAGATTTTTTGCCCTGTTTCCCTTTGTTTAGGAAATAAAAAAATAGAATCGGCCACACATATGTAAACCAACGAACGATAGCCATTGTTTTTCTACCGAAAAATGATAATTTATCACCTACAACATCCCCCTCTGACTCATAAATTCCTCCTAATGAAGACGTACTTGTAGATACAGCAATCATCCCCATTTCCAAAAACGCCTCTATTATAAATGGCGAACATATAAGAATGAAATATTTTAAGAATCTAACACCTTTTCCATTATCTCTAAATGGAATACTACGCAAATCTTTAGAATGTCTAAGTATAGGAAACAAACAAATATTAATAGTTAAAAATAGGTACAATAGAGGTTGCCAACTGATATCGGCACCTTCTGTTAAAAAAGCTCCCATACCTCCAAAAAAAACAATAGACATCAAAGCCGACAAAGAATACGTAATCAAAAGCATACCGCCTAATCCTACACCTTTTGTCCTTATTATATAAAGCGCAGTTAATGTAATCCAAGCAATAGCATAACCAGCTAAATAAATATTCTCAAGAAACATTATTTTATAGCTTTGATATATAATCCTTAATAAGGAATGTACTTAATTTATATGTTGGCATTATCGAAAATAATGTGTCTTTTATATTTTGATAATCATCCATAAGATATGTAAAGCTATTTAGTAAATTAAGCTTACTATTTTGAGCAGTTGCATTTACAATAAGTTTCTCATTTAGCTCTAAATCCTTAGCAATACCTTTTGATTTAATAGAATAACCTAACGCAATTGTAGGTATACATGTCGAATAAGCAGAAATAACTGCATGAGTTCGTCCACCTATAAAAAACTTACACTTTGATATAATGAATCTAATCTGCTGATAATTTAAATTAGTCGAATCAAGTATTGAAATACGATTTGTTTTTCGATACATATTCTCTATAACAGATGCTGTCTCTCTATCATCCTGTCCATGCCACAAAACATGAGGAATCAAAAGAACATAGAGTTTTGTCTCATTGAAAATAAAATCAAGTAATGATTTAAGTTCTTTACCAAATGTAGAACACATATTATTCCCCTTCAATATATATGGGCTTATATTAATTCCTATCACTTCGTTGTCACCAAAAAAAGAAGGCAGTGCCGTTACTTGTGGTTCCAATACAAACGCAGGATCCGGTAAACAAACTACATTTTTGAGACCTAAATTTTTAAAAAAATTATAGCTTAAAGATTCTCTTGCATAAATCAAAGAAAAATTTCTCAAAGTTTCATGCTTCTCTGGTGTATAATTTTGTTCTCCCATCGAACATCCCCATAAAACAGTCCTCACCCCACGTTCATGAAGAAAATTATTTGTTACATTTACCATATTATTCCCATAACACATCATATCTCCTCCCGTAGATATCATTATATCATTAGTGGTAATTTGTTTAAGGAATTTTCTATATTGATATTTGAAATACAAATCAGTTCTTGAAAATTCCGGATTAAGAATCCCTTCAATTTTTTTCTGTATTTTATCAATAACAGTAACTGGATGTTGAGGTATTAATGATATATAATCAGATATTCCAAGACGTGAGTCTAGCTCAACATTGCGACTATAACCAATAAGATCATTTTTAGATGCCCCTATAATAGATGCTGTCCCCTTAGCTATACCTTCACAGCCACGATTATCACCATCAAAATGTAAAGGAAAAAAATATTTCATATTGACTATTTATTAACTGTTTTGTATAAAAGACAACGTTCCATTTTATTTTTTATCATACAATGAATTTTAAACAATGATGCAGATGCAAGCACAATTGATTTATAGTATGAAGAAGTAAAGATCTTTTTCATTCTTTTTTTATATTAGGATGATTCTTATAACCATTCTTTCTGACGATAGTATTATATTGCGAGGATGTAAATGCATTTTCATTAATACTCTTCGCTGTAATATATCCATTATTTATTGCATTCATTATAATAGATTGACCTCTGTTTGTATAAGAGCCAAACAATGTTTGCCCTTCCTTTTCTTTTATCACATATTCCTTTAGCCAAGGATCAGCCAAAACAATATCACTATATATATTTAATGTATTCTGACATTCAAAACAACGTGGTAAAATAAAAAGTCTAGAATGAAATATCTGTGTCCATATGGAATTGTTATTAGGTACAAAAATTTTAGTCCCATCTTTTTTTATTATTTGTATACCACTCGGCCATCCATTACCTCTATATTGTATAAAAGTAACTTCATCCCTATTTATATTCAAATATTTTATTAAATAATATGTAGCCTCCAAATCTTGTTGTGAAGAACAAGTTAATCCTATCAGTATGGAATTGACATTTGAACGTTCTAAAATAGAGCGAATCGCTCTTGCTTGACAAGGTAGCACGAAACAAGCAAATTCACCTTTAATCTCGTTAATATGCTCCTTTACAAATTGAATCAAATTAATCTCATGATAAATTGAACCTGTCATCTTATAATCTTCATACTTATAAATAAGACGAGGGACATATTTTAAAATTTCATTATCATAATCAAAAGTAATCGCTGTATGAATCTCCCCCTTATCAAATAAATATTTCAATAAATAAGACCCTACTCCTCCAGAAGTAGCCATATAACGTACTGTAGAATCTATAGCGCAACCTACATATGCATTTATCATCGTATCATTTTTTTTATATGAGAAAGCTCCCTCCACCCTCCAAAAAGTGCATATAATTGTAATTTTAGAATTGGATAATAAGGTGGAATAAATATATTAGCCAAACAACCTGTAAACATTACTGTTACAATCGTAACGCATGCTGATCCTATAACACCATAGCGCGGTATCAATATTAAGTTTAACACAATACAAATAGCACAACCCATGAAATTACGTATGAAAGCCCATTTTTGCTTTTTTTCAAGAATAATAATTTGTCCACAAGATGAAGACAATGCCATACCAATTGTTTTAAATGCCATAATTTGCAAAATCGGTACAGCTAGCAAATAGCGTAATCCATAAGTATAATATATGAGCCAGTATGCTATCAATGAAATAAAAACAGATAATAAAATAGCGATCCAAACAATAATACTCACAAATTGTTTTTTCTTTTCTTCGTATTCAATTTCATTTTTCTCTTTGACTCTGACTAATAGTGGAGTGATAGTCTGGGTCAAAACCATAGGAATAAATAATATTAAATCTAAGAATTTTCCAGCTGTAGCAAAGTATCCAACAGATTCTTTGTCAACCATATTACCAATCATAACTTGGTCTATTCTCTGATAAACAATAACTGCTGCCCCCGATAGTACCAACGGAAAAGATTCCTTGATAAAATAAATACTATTCTTTTTATCATATTTCCATTCAGAGATTTTTCCAACAAGCTTCCTATAGGAAATGAGATAACCACCTGCTACTAGAATTGTATCAAAAATAACAGCCATAATAAACCATTCCAAAGGAGCTTTAATCCATAAAAGCAAAACTTTAATACCAGCTCCTACAACAGTTCTAATTATCTCTGATTTCACGACATACTCATTTTTAACTATTGATGTAAAATAATTACGTATTATGTTAAAACATCCCGTATATAAAACCAAAGAATAACCCAGTATCATATATGTTGTAAAAATATCCGTTTTATAAAAATACAGTGTTATCAATATCATTAGGAATGCCAATGTAGCAAAGAAGAGCCTAAGTCGAAAACTCGTCCCAAGAATTACATTTTTATTATCCGGACATTTTGACAATTCCCTTATTTCTATATCATCTAATCCAAAATTGGAAATAACAGTGAATAAAGTTACATAACTGATAACATAATTCATCAATCCATATTGACTAGGCCCTAAATATCGAGCTACTAATATTCCAACAAATAAAGCACCTGCCATATTTACAATTTTCCCTGTTACTGCCCAAAAGATATTAAAAAAAATCTTTTTCCTATTATCAGACAATCTTTGTGTAAATTTCTTTAAAAGCATATACTCTATTACAACTATCTTTCAAATAAATAAAGGAAAATCTCAATCCCTCGCTTCTCTTGAAGCCATACTTGATAACCTCCAATCACACGATTCTTTGCATTTAACAATGTTCACTAAAATCAAGACAAGCCTGGCACACTAATTTTATTTTATCATCACCTTTCACACTGCCTCCTAGCAAATCTAGAAAAACACGTGCAAGATCTTTCTTGCAAAAAGTCAAAGTATCGCCAACTTTTCTCCCACCATATTTAAAGCTAATTTTAACAGCCCCCGAATATTCGAGAACGACCTCATCAAACTCCCATTTTTCAACTTTGTCAACGTACGGTCGTACTATTAACTCTAAATTCATGTTCATCATCTAAATTATTCTCCCCTTTTATACATCTCTTCATAATACCCCTGATAGTCCCCACTTGTCACATCATCCATCCAATCTTGATTATCCAAATACCATCTAACTGTCTTCTCTATACCTTCCTCAAATTGAAGAGAAGGTTCCCAACCTAATTCATTTTTCAACTTATTCGAATCAATTGCATAACGCAAATCATGTCCTTTACGGTCTGTTACATAAGTAATCAAATGATCTGAAGTACCCTCCGGATTACCTAACAAACGATCAACTGTCTTTATAATAACTTTTATAAGATCAATATTTGTCCATTCATTAAAACCACCAATATTATAAGTATCAGCAGTTTTTCCGTTATGAAAAATCAAATCTATTGCCCTAGCATGGTCCACAACATATAACCAGTCTCTCACGTTTTCCCCCTTACCATACACAGGCAATGGTTTACCCTGACGGATATTATTTATAAACAATGGAATCAGTTTCTCCGGAAATTGATAAGGACCATAATTATTGGAGCAGTTAGTCACAATAGTAGGCATACCATAAGTATCATGAAAAGCCCTCACAAAATGATCGCTACCTGCCTTGCTGGCTGAATAAGGACTATGGGGCTGGTATTTAGTTTCTTCCGTAAAGAATGTGCCATCGAATTCCAAAGCACCATAAACCTCATCTGTAGAAATATGATAAAAACGCTTACCT
>OAWW01000347.1_pt1 | contig 45591 bp, 37 predicted proteins | sample 1517191 | NCBI WGS metagenome assembly OAWW01 (sample SAMEA2580253, study PRJEB22360) | human gut metagenome | biome: human gut; feature: human-associated habitat; material: faeces | place: Denmark | collected 2008/2010 | reverse complement strand
ACGTTTGGGTCCCCCGCGAGCCCCACCCCCTACGTTATGAGGAGCCGTAGCGGCGGTAGCGACAGCGATGCTAGCCAACTCTTCCGCGTTCGGATTCGGCATAACCGCACAATCGGCAAATACCAAAATACCATCATCCCCATATTGAGGAGTCTTCGTGAACATAAGGAACGCACCGGAAACACACTTCATGCCCGGAGCCGTCTTGATAATTTGCAAAGCAGGACGCAATACATTACCCGTCGTATTCTCAGCGCCGGCGATCTCACCGTCAGCGTCACCCGACTTAATCATCAGGCAAGCCAAGAACAAAGGATCTTCAACTAAAACCGCAGCCTTCTCGGGAGTCATACCCTTCTTTTGGCGAAGTTGGAAAAGCAAGTCTGCATACGCGGCTTTCTTCTCGTGATTTTTCGGATCGACAAGAGTTGCCTCACCGATGTGGTTCAGTCCGAAACCTGCCGCCAACTCCTTGATCTCAGCGGGGTTTCCAATTAAGATAATGTCTGCTACACCGTCGGCCAGTAATCGGTCGGCAGCTTTAAGAGTTCTTTCCTCGGTACCTTCGGGAAGAACAATACGCTGCTTGTCAGCTTTAGCGCGCGCAATAATGTCTTGCATTAAATCCATAGCGGAAGATATTTTATATTATTTAATAATTGTACTCGTAATCCGGCTACAAAATTAGGCATAATGCAATATAGAGTTTACAAAATAGGCAAAAGAATTACAGATAGAGATACCAGTTTCAGATCTTTTAACAGTAATTCGTCACTTCCCGCTCCCCGGAGAGTATTTGTTGCAGTTCTTCCGCTGTCACATTCACACTTAACTTACCTTTATGGGCCACGGAGATCTTTCCTCTCTCCTCCGAGACAATAATAACCAGCGCATCTGTCTCCAATGACATCCCCAACCCGGAACGATGGCGCAATCCCATATCCTTGGGAAGGGTAGCGTTCTGGGCGACCGGCAAGATACAACCGGCCGCCTTGATCCGGTTATCGGCTATGATCATGGCACCATCATGCAACGGGCTGTTCTTAAAGAAGATGTTCTCGATCAAGCGGGCATTTACATCGGCGTTGAACATTTCGCCCGTATGCTCATAGATCGCCAAGTCCATATCTTGCTGGATCACGATCAAGGCACCCGTCTTTTTCCGGGCCATATTCATACAAGCCAAGACAACAGGGGCGACAAACTTCCCTTCTTTCTCCGGATCGCCTCCTCGCTTGGAAAAAAGTTTCCCTAGGAATTTCCAGCCCCGATGCGAACCTAACGCCAACAGGAAACGGCGGATCTCGTCTTGGAAGAGGATTACCAAAACCACGAAACCTACGCTAATAAACTTATCCAAGATGGCCCCCATCAACCGCATCTCCAATACCTGCGAGATCAAGATCCATACGACGATGAATGATACGACTCCACTGAATATAGCCAATGTGCCTGAGCTTTTCATCAATTTATAGGTCTGGTACAGGAAGAAAGCCACCAGCAATACGTCAATCAAGTCTTTTATACCGAAATGCATCCACATAGTTAATTGAGAATTGAAAGTTGAAAATTGAAAATTATTTGTTGGTCATTTGACCTATGACGCGAATGGCTTCCACTGCTTCCCGCACGTCATGTACACGAAGGATATTAGCGCCGTTCAAGAGAGCGTACGTATTCAATACAGTCGTTCCGTTCAGGCTATCCGCAGGGGTTCCACCCAGTAATTTATAAATCATGCTTTTACGGGAGACTCCAACTAATAAAGGCAACTCAAAAATAGAGAACTCCTTTAAATGGCTCATCAATTGGTAATTCTGCTCCAACGTCTTACTAAAACCAAAGCCGGGATCGAGAATGATATCATTCACCCCTAAAAGCCGAAGCTGGCGTACCTTCCGGGAAAAGTACAGCATGATCTCCTCCATCATATCCGGGTAATCAGTATGCCTCTGCATAGTTTGAGGGGTTCCACGCATATGCATCATGATATAAGGCACCTTCAAATCCGCTACCGTTTGGAACATATCCGCATCCAACTCACCGCCGGAGATATCGTTAATGATAGCTGCTCCATATTCCTCTACGCAACGACGCGCAATCCCCGCACGAAACGTATCTACGGACACCGGGATATCCGGGTAATGCTTATTTAATATATGTAAGGCAAACTCCAAACGGCGCATCTCTTCCTCCGGCGTAACCTCAGCGGCATCCGGACGGGATGAATAACCACCGATATCTATCCAATCTCCTCCCTCCGATAAGATTTCCCGGATACGGTCCTCGATAGCGGTCTCGGTCTGTTTGCGGCTGCCCGCATAAAAAGAATCAGGGGTAATATTCAAGATTCCCATCACCAACGGCGTCGCTAAAGAAGTGAGTGTCCCTCTAATATTGAGCGTTTTATCTAACATGATCTTTCCTTATTTCCAGCAAAGATACAGGTTTCTCTCTTAAAATCTCCTTCTAGATTCTTCATTCTTTATTTAATTGCTACATTTGCCCCGAATTAGACAGGAATAAATATTTAACGCGATACAGTCATGAGTATTATCGACCTCTATGATTTATTTATACATAACCCTCAAATAACGACAGATAGCCGGAACTGTCCGAAGGGTTCTATCTTTTTCGCCTTAAAAGGCGATAAATTCGATGGAAATCAATATGCCGGGAAAGCCTTGGCATCCGGCTGTGTCTATGCCGTCATAGACAATCCCGATTATTATATAGGCGAACGCACGATCCTTGTTGATAACGTGCTGAAGACCTTGCAACAATTAGCGCACCATCACCGCAAGGTACTGGGGTTGCCGATCATCGGAATTACCGGAACGAATGGCAAGACCACGACCAAAGAGTTATTGGCTGCCGTACTCTCAACGAAATTCAATTTGCTATATACCGAAGGAAATTTCAATAATCATATTGGCGTTCCCTTGACCTTGCTCCGATTGACTCATGACCATGAGATGGCGGTTATCGAGATGGGCGCCAGCCATCCGGGAGACATCAAGGAATTAGTGGATATCGTCCATCCTAACTATGGCATCATCACGAACGTAGGCCGTGCCCATCTGGAAGGCTTCGGTTCTTTCGAGGGTGTGATCCGGACAAAAGGGGAGTTATATGATTATATCCGTCGCTCCAAAGGCAAGATATTTATCAAGAAAGAGAACGAGTACCTTCAGTCTATCGCCAAAGGCATCGAACAAATCACATATGGAAACGGGGATGATGCTTTCGCGTCCGGACAGGTAGTCAGTTGCGATCCTTTCTTAGTGTTCAATTGGAAGCAACAAGGAAAGTTGCATACCGTCGAAACACATATGATCGGTAGTTATAACCTAGATAATGTATTGGCCGCCGTCGCCGTAGGCCGCTTCTTCAAGATCCCGGCAGAGCGTATCAGCCGTGCTATCGCCGCTTACGAGCCTACCAATAACCGTTCTCAGTTCAAGAAAACCGATAATAACGAATTGATTATCGATGCTTACAACGCGAATCCGAGTAGCATGAAAGTAGCTCTGGACAATTTCATCACCATGCCCGTACAGCCTAAAGCCATCATCCTTGGAGATATGCGCGAGCTTGGACCAACTAGCAACGAATTACACGCGGAGGTTGTCGAACAGATCAAGAAAGGCCAGTTCGACAAGGTGTTCCTCTGCGGCGAGCATTTCTCCAAGGTAGGCAAAGAGTTCTCCCCCTTCGCTACCACAGAGGCTATGACGGAGGAGCTTCGGAGGCAGCCGTTAAAGGGCTATCATATCTTGATCAAAGGCTCTCATAGCATGGGGCTGGAGAAACTAGTGGATATCCTATAAGCTATCATCGAACAAGACAGTTTTCAACTTTTGATACAAGAAGGAGAGAACCAATAAGATAACTCCCAAGATTATAAAGACGACCACTTTCCCGATCGTAGGCAAGAGCCACAGATCTACCAACACCAACTTTAGCAATACGATCGAGAAAGTGGCCAAACTAATCATCCGGACAACCTTCAGGTGCAATCGCATTCCCACCGCCATTTGCATAAAGCCGGCAAGACTCAACGAGATAGAGAAGCCTGCGCTTAATTCATCCGGCAAGCCCAACTGATTCAACAAATTATTCGTTCCCACGGCCAGTAATATCGTAGACAGCAAACAAATATATAAGGTCATCCCATGCGTACGCTTTTCTCTTGCGTCAAATGACTTATAATAGTACCGCCCCAAGACAAAAATATGCCCCCCGATTAAAAGCAAGGAAACCCATAGCAGGAACCGGGGAATAAAGAGATCATCATACCCGACCCACAAAGACATTCCTCCGAACAGGGATAAAGATAGCCCCAAGAGTAGTCCGTATCCCCCCGCATTTCTTGACACAGGCAAATAGCTTTTCCCTAATAAAACATTCGCAGCAAATAAAACCGCCACCGTAAATGTCTCGATATAGCTAAAGGACACGATCGAAGGATCTACATATGAATAGAAATCGAAAACAAAGGCTATATATAATACGACACATCCCGTCAAGAGAGGCCCTTTCGTCGATATCCTTGTCGGACGTACCAACCAAGCGTCTACCCAATACGATAGCCCCGTAAAAATACCGGTAGCGAACAAGCCATTTATAAATAGGGAAGAATCTCCGTACCGAGCCTCCATACATCCGTGGAAGACATCCATTCCGTAAGAGCCCAGCGTCAAGACCGGAAGTACCCAAGCGAATATCTCGTAAACCCGCAGACGGAAACGACTATAGAACCAGAGAATAATCATTACCTCTGAAGCCCAAAACAAGGTAATAAAGGTCCCTTCCAGTTGGATCGGGATCGTCACCGATACGAACGTAAGAGCGATACCCAATAACGTATGCATCAAGAAAGTGAAAGGTTCCCCTTTCCGTTTGATCCAAAAGAAAAGAGCGAAGTTAATAGCCGCAACAAAAAGGGTTACCAGACCTTTGTAATTCCGCTCAAGCTCCATATTCTGCAGGAGACAAAGGGCAAAGAACAGGAATACGAAATTGTTCAATCCGATCACTCCTAATAAATATTGATTGATCCCCCGGATATTGATTCGCACGATGGAAGCGACCGATAATAAGAAGATCAAATAGAAGGCGATAGAGAAAATAAGTAAATGCGTTAATTGGACACTTCCCATCAAATCCAGATCCGCAGCATACGTATAACCCGCAAAGACGATCCAAGTCAAGGCAAAACAAATTACAGGCAATTCCCCCCACTTCTTATAGATAGATAGCCCGAACATTCCTAGGTCCAAGATCATGACATAGGTAAACAGCACCCAATAACTTCCATCTCCGCTACCCACTAAGAATGGAGCGATAAATCCACCCACCAAAGCGATAATTGCCAGTTCCCTACGATTATAGAGTATAGATAAAGACGACATAAATCCGGTAAACAGCACAAGCAGAATAAAAGCGACCGTTTGGCTAAACAGCCCGTAATAATGATAGGCGATCGCCACCGTTACATAGAAGATCGCGAAAGCGCCTCCCGCCAGCAAAGAGCTAAAGGTACGATAGGAATCCTTCAAACGCCAAGCCACGAATAGAAGTAATCCACCCATCCCAAAGCCAAGGATCGTACGCAAGGTCTCGTTTATCCATTCCTTATCTATCGCATACTTCACGAAAAGCCCCATACCCAAGACGAGTATCAGGATACCGATTTTACCGAATAAGTTCTCACCGATATATTTCTCATAATTGACAGGCTTCCGCACCTTCTGGGGTTGAGGATTTTTAGCAGGTTCGACAATCGCCCTTACCGGTTCAGGTTGTACGAAAACTTCCGGCTCTTTCAAGATCTCAGGCTCCAGTTCCTTTATCTCGTCCACAACTTCCGGACTATTCTCCAAACGTTTACGCAAGGCAGCGATCTCTTTCAACAATTCCTCCGTTTTCTCTTGTGATTTGGATATCTTATTACGCAAGTTTATCCAAATCATGATCAGTAATAGAAGTATCAGTAAGGTATATTCCATAAACTCTAAAATTATAAGCTTGCCGCAATATACGCATTTATTTATGTAAAAGCTTTCCGAACCATAAAAAAGTCCCGACGATACGAATATCGCCGGGAGCAATTTTTTATCCGGTTTCCTTCCTCACGGAAATACTATCGGAAGAACTTTTTTACTTTAGTATTAACCACACGTTCCCCCATCACGGGATACTTTGTTGCGTGGAAATTATTTAATTAAATATATTTAGATAGAGACGGGACGTGCCCGCCTCTACTGTATCATTTCGAATAAAATAATTATTTAACAACCACCTTAACAGCAGCCTCACCCTCTACAGCTACAGCTACGATACCTGCCGGTACAGCGATTGTAGCGTTATCAGATGAAAGAACTGTCTCAGCAACCACCTTACCTAAGATGTTAGAGATAACAACAGACTTGCCTGCGGCACCTTGGATTGTTACAGTACCATCGTTAGCGATAACAGAGATAGCAGAAGCTCCTTCTTCAACGTTATCGTTGGATGTCGGGTGTAATGTCGTAGCCTCAGCAACGAACTCATGAGCCTCGTCACGATTATCCGTCCAAACTAATACGTTGTTGATAACTTTCAAATAAGAAGTTACATCTTCACGATCAGTCTTAGTTGCATCATCTTCGTTTGCAATCTCCTTTGTTGTCTTATTCTCGATCTTCAATGTATTATTTGCAGTTGTAACAAATGCCATTGCAGCCGGATTTACAGACATAGTCTTCAAGGTATCAACAGCAGTTGCTTTTTCACGAACAATAGCTAAAGAATCCTCACCATAAACGATAGCTTTAACAAAAGCTGCTTTCACCAAACCTTCTGTAGCATTCCAATAAGCGCTACCTTCATTTGTCTTAGATGTATATTTATCATCATCACCCTTAACCGCAGAATAAACAGAATCTTGAGGATTTACCAAGAAATATCTGTAACCATCAGCGATAGCAGCAGAGTCTAACCCATTACCTGTTGTGATGTAATAAGTAGGTCTAGTTACATCTTTTACACAAGCAGTATCAATCCACAAACCAAACAAGCTGTCGATATATTCTTCTTGACCTGCCAACTTAACCTCCGCAAACAAAGACTTAGGATTCATGGAAAGAGCTTTACCATCAGCCTCGGCAGATTTAACCAACATGTGAGAAGGAGCATTCAATGTAGCGTAGTCCGGAGATGGCTCTACTACCAAGTCAAAATAGTTGTTATTTACAGCTGAAGCTGCAGCAGAGATCAACTTACCAGTATTAACATCCAATACCACAATCTTATCACCTGTAGACAATAAATAACCATTGCCCTTAGCTGTTTTGAATGTGAACTCAGAACCAGCAACTGCAGGAGTAGCTGTATTATCTTCTTTTGCCAACTTAAATTCATTATCCTTAGCTACAACATACTCTTTTGTATATTGCTTGTAAAGTTTATAAGTAGCCGTAGCTAAAGTATCACCTAAAGCGATAGCACCTACACCAGCTTTGTGTTCATCAGCATTGCTAGTCCAGACCTTACCCGTTTTATCTTTAATTACTTCAACCTTGAATTTAGCAGCGTCTTCGGCTGTAGTTTTCTTAACCTTCAATACGCCGTCAACGATTGTATACAAATCATCAACACCCTCCGTACCGGAGATCAAGTTCAATGTATAAGCGAAGTTATCAACAGCTACCTTGTCCAAATACTTCGTAGCCATATAGTTGTATTCCTTGCCACCGGCTTTGATATCTTTCTGATATTCGAAATAGAATTCAGTACCAGCCGCTAAACTTGCAGAAGCAGCGCTATTTACAGCATCCACTCTGTAAGCGTCTTTACCTGTTACCTTATAGATCTGAGCGGCAGCAGTTGTAAGACCTTGGTTGAAGTTACGTTCAACGAATTGGTATTTACCACCCTTAGCAACTACATAGAACTGACCAGCAGGGTTATATGCATTAGGAGCATCCTTCTTCAATTCCAATCCACTAGCCGTAGCATAAACATACTTAAACTCATCACCAGATTTAACCTTGATGAAGTAAACACCATCACCAGTAGGCAATGTAGCCGGAGTGCCCTTACCTAATTTTACGGAAGGAGCGACACCTTGCTCGATTGTAGAAGGAGTACCAGAAAGTTTAGAGACTGTCAATACCTTTGAATTGGTTACCTGAGCATATACTACTTGAACATCAGCAGCAGTACCTGTAAGCGCAGCTTCAAATTTCTTAGTAGTTGTATTATAAACAGGTGCATTCTTTACATAAACAGCGACTTTATCGTTTGATAAGTCTTGAATAAATTTGAACTTTTGAAAATCACCATTCAATACTGTATGATAACCATTATCCAACCAAGTTGAGTCTTTTGCGAATTTATAGCCAAATACATCCTTTTGCCCAGCGATCGTGTACTTAGTTGTATCCAAACCGAAGTAAGCATCCTTTTCACCGATCTTATCAGCGCCAACTTCCTGCAACTGTACATAATCAGCATCAGCACCAGTCAACTGAGTAGCTACTAATTCTTTGCCCTCAAAGATGTTCTCTTGATAAGCCTCTCCAAAGTTCAAAGAGAATACAGTGAAACCATCGCCTAAGTCAGAGGCAGCCAAAGTACGAGCCTTCAAAGCCGAATTTACTTCCGAAGTGAATGCTGTAGCGGCACTAGCAATGCCCAAGGATAACTTACCTCCAGACACAACCAATCCTAAAGATCCGTTCGCAGAATAATAAGCAGAAATCTTGCCGTCAGTAGTTACAGACCACTTGTCAACACCTGCCGCTAAATTAGGTTTAGCATCTTTTTTTGCAGCGAAAGACAATACAGCACCAGTCTTTTTGTTAGTGAAGCTGTAAAGCTTGTTTCCTGTAGCATCAACTCCAGCTTCAGTAACCTTCCACATAGCAGAGTCAATAGAAGCTTTAGGAGCAGTTGCCAAATTGCTAAATGTTTTTACCACTACAGAGTCCGATTTAGCTCCATAAACAGCTAAATAATCAGAAGAACCGGACTTCAACATGGTGTAACCGTCTGTTTTGGTGATTTGGGCTGAAGCAACAGCCGAAATCATTGCAAGTCCAGCTACAAGAGTAGAAAACTTTTTGTTCATAATTCTAAAATTAATATTAATACTAGTGTTAATTAAAAGCTCTTCAATATTTTGCCCCTTCAAATTGGGCATAAAACGACTAGTCTAAACGATCGTCTAAATCTTGCGTTTTTTTAGTGCCAAAACAGGAGATTTGTTGAAAGAATCCGTTGTTTCGTAAAGGATAACCTATCCTATTGATAAGAAAGAGGATAAGCGATAAAAAAATAATGCGGAAGGGTTGTAAGTGTCGAAGAAACGCGTACCTTTGCAAATGACTAGAAAAATCGATCGTTTAGACTAGTCGTTTCTCACATTCTATTCCATCGCACATAAAATATACATCACCTATATAGTAGTATAACCTCTATGCGTATTGCATATATTATAATGTACGAGCGTACATTATATATTATCTATGTCGTTGACTGATTATCAATTCTTCTTTCTAAATCCAAATAAGCATGCTTATCGGATAAGGTGAATTTGAATATTTCCAGCAGATACACCGAGCATTATCCGCCAACAGTATTATATACGGATTATCAGCATATTACATTTACAACTAGATGTAACGCTGTTTACTTCCATATGTAAATGACTTTACTTCTAGAGGTAAACACTTTCGTTTCTACTATATGTAAATACTTTCGCTCTTGCATGGAAGCGCCTCGTTTACGCTTTTATTGGTCAAAATAACGACTATCCTATGTACTTGAACTCTTTTTTCATAAATTTGTCGCTTTATAATAAACTGAGTAAAAAATGAATACACACGAACTTTGCTGCGTAGGACACATCACCTTGGATAAGGTAGTGACACCTAAGAATACCGTCCATATGCCGGGAGGAACCTCCTTTTATTTCTCGCATGCGATAAAACATTTCGATGATATTGACTATACTCTAGTGACAGCCTTGGCTGAATCTGAGATGAAAACGGTGGAGGAACTACGAGCCGAAGGTATCGACGTTGCCGTGATGCCAAGTAAGCACACCGTTTATTTCGAGAATATTTATGGAGAGAACCAAGATAACCGTACGCAACGTGTATTGGCGAAAGCAGATCCTTTCACCGTAGAGTATCTGGAGAACATCGACTCCAAGATCTTCCACCTTGGTAGTTTGCTTGCCGATGATTTCTCTTTGGAAGTGGTAAAGTATTTAGCGGGGAAAGGCTTAGTATCGATTGACTCGCAAGGGTATCTACGGGAAGTAAGAGACAAGGATGTATTTGCCGTGGATTGGCCAGAGAAAAAAGAAGTACTTAAATACGTGCACTTCCTCAAGGCTAACGAACATGAGATGGAGGTGTTAACCGGATATACCGATGCCGTGAACGCAGGAAAAGTTATCTACGATTGGGGCGTGAAAGAGGTATTGCTGACTTTCGGAAGCATGGGATCTATCATTTACGACGGTTCCACTTTCCATAAAATCCCCGCTTACATACCGAAAGAAGTAGTAAACGCTACCGGAGCGGGTGATACTTATATGACAGGATATCTCTATAAACGTGCCAAAGGCGCAAGCATAGAAGAAGCCGGACGTTTCGCGGCAGCTATGACAACATTGAAAATCGAAGGAATAGGCCCATTCAACGGCACTAAGGAAGATGTGTTGCGATGCTTAGAGACAGCGGAACAACGAATGCCTGAGTAGTTGAAAATTGAGAATTGAAAATTATTCGCTCTCTCCTAATTTTCAATTCTCAATTCTCTATCTTTAATTATTCTTGAATGCTTTGCAGAATGTAGTCATTAGCAAGATACAAAGCCCTAACAAGCCGACCACGATATAAGCGTATTTCATATTGAAAGCCTGCGAGATCGCTCCGATCAACAAAGGTGCGATCAACGAGCCGATAAAGCTGATACTGGAAAGGATCGTCAAGGCAATTCCCACCGGAGTTCTCGATTTAGCGCCCACTAAGCTATAAATAGTAGGCACCATACACGAGATGCCCAAGCCTACCAACATAAAGCCTAAGGAATTCACGATCACCTTAACCGTCATCGATTCGAACATTCCACCCAACATGGCTGAGATAAAGAAACCTGCAAAAATAAAGAAACCCGCTAATTGCAACACCTTCTGCTTTCCTAAAACACTATAGGCGGAGTTCGTAAGAAAACGGCCTACCGTCATCATCACCATGAACACTAAGAAACCGATCTGCAAGGATTTAGGAACTTGTAGTACCGATTCGAAGTAAAGTCCACTCCAATCAAACATCGCACTTTCCACCACCAAGGCAAACAGTCCGACGATACCTAACTGGATCAACAGTATTTCCGGCTTACGGATAAAGCTCAACAATGCCGGAGCTTCTTTCTTCTCCGCTTCCTTCTCTTCCTCCGGTGACTCAACCGCCACGTCTTCCTGCAAATACTTCCGGCTTACCAAAACAGTCACTCCAATCAATAATGCAATCAACGTAAAATGCCAGAACGGAGTGACGCCGGATACGATCATGATAAACCCGATCAAAGCTCCTAAACAGGCCGCCAGACTCCAACCTCCATGAAATGAGGCCATAATCGTACGTCCATAGAGCCGCTCGATACCAATCCCTTGCGTATTCAAGGATATATCGCAAAGATTCCAGAACACCCCAAAACAGAATAAATAGACACCCAGCAGATAAATATTATGTGCCGTACCGATCGCAAATAAGGCCAAGGCATATCCCAACACACTGGCCTGCGCCATAATACGGCTTCCCAACTTCGACACCAAATAACCCGCTAACGGTATCGCCACAAACTTACCTACCGGGATCAGGAACAAGACCAACCCCCAATAGAAAGCGTAATTCACCTCAAAGAAATCCTTCACGTCCGGAATACGGCTAGCCCAACTAGAGAAACAAAGACCTTGCGCTAAAAAGAAAGAAAGCATCGCATAACGAACCCGTTCCTTGGGAAAAGCGCTACCCAATGGAGTATTCATTTTTTCATTCATTATCATTTACTTTTATTGTTATCATCTATTCGAGAAAGAGGCACGAACCCCATTCCTCCGCAAAGCTATCAAATATATCCTAATCCCCTAAGTCCTAAAAGTAGAATTTATTAGGTAGATTCCCTAATGAAAAGTATATTTGCGAAATATGCACAGGAATGTTGACTAAATCGAGGATGATATGAGAAGCTGGATTATCTTTTTAGGATTATTATTTACCACATTCACACAGGCACAAGTTATTACGGGAAGGGTTACGGACTTAAATAACCATCCTATCGAACTAGCGGTCGTGATTATACAAACGAACGATTCAGTATATGTAAACTCCACCTATACGGACTCTTTGGGCTCTTTTAGTGTCAAAGCGGAGATATCCCCTTTCCTCTTAACCGTCCAGCATCTGCTGTATGAAACGTATCAAAGCACTTATGACTCACTTACGATAGGCAATATACAACTGAACGAGAAAAGCCAGACGCTTTCGGAAGTATCTGTTACCGGAGAGCGTCCCTTAGCCAAGGTTGTCGATGGTAAAATAACCTACAGCATGCCGCATTTGTTAAAAGACAAGATGGCCGTTAGCGCTTACGAGGCGATCCTAGAACTACCGGGAGTGCGGGAACAAAGCGGGAAAATACAACTTGCCGGAACAAATGGAGTCACGGTTATCATCAATGGCAAGACCACCAATATGGGTGAGAGCCAATTGGAGAATCTGCTTAAGAATATGCCCAAAGAACGTATTCAAGAAGCAGAGATCATGTATAGCGCTCCACCCCAATATCATGTACGCGGGGCCGTGATTAATCTGGTCCTTAATAACGGTACTTCCGAGACTCCCAAACTGCAAGGACAAGTCAATGCTCTATACAACCAAGGGCATTACGCTAATTACCAAAGTGGCGCTACTCTCGTTTACAACGCGCCTAAATATTCTACCGATCTCATGTACTCCTTCGGCTACCACAGGGAACGGACAGGTGAGGATATCTTATCACACCATTTATTCGATGGTAAGACCTACGAGATCGAGCAATTCGACAGAGGACATACCCGGCTCCCAGTCCATACCATACGCCTAGGCAATGATTGGTTCTTGAACGATAAGAACAAACTAAGCTTCGCCTATACCTCAGAGATCCAGCAATGGACTCATCCTTTCACCTCTTCTGTAGGAACCTATTCGGATTCCGAAAACAGAAAGAAATCCGACAAACCGATCCAGATGCATAATCTGGCGCTCGACTATGCCTCCGGGTTCGGCCTTAATGTAGGGATTGATTTTACCGCTTACATCAATCTTACGACACAATATTACCAAGAGAAGAAAGCCGGGAAAGAAGATGCCTTCAACGCTAAATCACAACAAGACATCCGTAGGCTCTCCGTCTACGCGGACCAGAACCATAAATTAGGAAAAGGCTGGATGCTCAACTATGGGACAAAATTCAGCTTCGCCTCAGACAAAAGTTCTCAGGTATATCATTCACTGCGCAAACACGATTGGTCCATCTCTAATAGTTACAGTAAACTGGATGAATATGTATATGATTTATATACCGGCTTTTCCAAAAGCTTCTCTGATAACCTATCCGTAAACGCCTCTTTGACCGGAGAGTATTACAAACATAAGGAGATTGATTATTGGAGCTTATTCCCAATGATGGAAATCACGTACCGAGCCCACCCCAGCCACATCCTGCAATTATCCGTTTCTTCAGACAAGACCTATCCCAGCTATTGGGAGATGCAGAATACGGTGTCTTATCTGAATGGATATACCGAGATACAAGGTAACCCGGATTTAAGGCCGTCCAGACTCTACTCTGCCCAATTGAACTACATCCTAAAAAACAAATACATTTTCACGCTATACGCAAATTATATAGACAATAATTTCAACCAGCTCCCCTATCAATCCTCCGAGAGACTAGTTCTTATCTATAAGACACTGAATTTCGACTATTCCAGTAAGCTAGGCCTAAATGTAATGATACCATTCAAAGCCGGCTCCGTGCTTGATTCCAGATTAACGTTAAACGGTTATTATGACAAGATGAAATGTGATAATTACCATGATATAAGCTTCAATAAAGATAATCTGGCATTCTATGCCGAATTAAATAATACGTTCAACATCTCATCGAAGCCTACTATCAAAGCGGAAGTATCCGGTTCTTATATTACCCGCAACATTCAAGGCCAATGACGATCAGCAGTATGTATAACGTAGACGCCGGCTTGAAATGGATCTCCCCCAACGGCAAAGCGGAGATCTCTTTAAAAGTGGATGACATGTTTAATTCATGGGTCCCAAAAGATCTTAATCTCCAATACAAAACACAAGACTTACATATGCGTATGATCCCGGATTCCAGACGAGTCTCCTTATCCTTTATCTATAAATTCGGAGATTTTAAAGCTAAAGAGCATAAAGAGGTGGATAGTTCCCGATTCGGGAAATAAAAGTCGATGGTCTATACTACGCTTTCAACCTATATTCAGACGGGGTGACATTAAACTTCCGCTTAAAGGCAGTACAAAAATGCGCTTGATGTTCATAACCGACCAAGCCGGCAACTTCCCCTATTGATTTATTGGTATCCAAAAGATAGTGAATCGCTATATTCATACGATAATCAAAGAGATAGTTAAACACGGTCGTCCGGAACGCTTCTTTAAACCCCGCTTTCAAAGTACATTCATTAGTTCCGACACGTAAAGCCAAATCATGTAATGAAGGCGGGTTCAAATATTCGGAACATATAATATCCCGGGCCTGATAAATTTTATCCCGATCGGAAAAGCCTACTATCTTTGCGTTAACCGGTTCTTTACCTTCCGTCTCCCGCATAAATAAAGACAAGCACTCGGTTACTTTTGCTTCGAGATACATTGGCGAGGCATTTCCCATCATCTGAGAGACCTCAAGATCATTCAACGCCACAGATAAAGCGATTGGAATCGAGAGATTCTTGGGAGCGATAAAGAAAGTCTCCCCCCTGCCGAATCGCAAATAAGCACTCCCGAAGTACTCCGTATAACGTTCCGACAAATGTTGGAAGAAATCCGGCGACACCAGAATACTTGTCATACCAAAAGTATCTCCTTTACGGAACAGATTCCGCTCTTCCTTGATACCAGAACTTACGATCATATTCGTATACCCTTTCCGCCAAATCCGCTTATCCCGTGTCTCCGACAAAAAGCATTCGACGATCCCCTGACGAACAACAGAAAGTCCCATAAACGAGTTACCGACATTTAGGGAACGCATGCAACAATCCTCCTTGCAATAGATCTGGTATCTTGTCACATTAAAATCCCTGCATCTGAAATCACTGATACGATAGGTCAATAATTTGTTCTCCGCCTCCCAACAGTTCTCTTCTAGCCCTCCTGAACGATTGGTAGAAAAATAACTTATATCCGGCATTTCTAAAGCGATCGTATCTCTTCCACGAGATGAGAGTTCTATGTGTACCATTTTTCCGTTTGATTAAAATACACTTCCTTCTTGCGTAAATAAACCAAAAGCAAAGATCCCATCTTTGTACCGGATAATCAATCCCTATAAATAGGTATATTATGAATAAAATAAAACCAGAGATAAAGGATGACATCGCGGAGACCTTGTTTATTCCCTTACTATCACGCGCTCACGAAAGTCACCGGAAAGATGCGATATTAAAAGACCCGATGGCATGTGAGCTTGTTGAGAAAATAGATTATGATTTCGCCAAGTTTGGTAAAATCACGATGAGTACTACCGGAACCACTATCCGCCTACGCCATTTCGATCGTTTGGTCCAGCGATTCATCGACCGTAAGGTAACTGAAGATCCGGTAGTGGTATCGATCGGTTGCGGATTAGACAGCCGTTTCCAACGTGTCTCCAACCATAACCAAGCGACCTTCTACGAACTAGACTTACCTGAAGTAATCAATTTGCGTGAAAAGCTATTCCCTGCCTCCGCTAAAGATCTCACGATCAAAGGCTCTATGCTCGAGACGGACTGGATGGATATGTTGAGACAAAAACATCCTCACGGCCGCTTCCTTTTCCTCGCGGAAGGTGTAATGATGTATTTCAATGAGGAACAGGTAAAATCTGTTATCCAAAACCTCGCCCAACGCTTTCCCGGATGCGAGATATATTTTGATTTCGTCAGTAAATGGGCCGCCCGCAACTCCGACAAGCATGAATCGGTAAAACGGACAAAAGCCCGTTTCCATTTCGGACTAAACGATCCGCACACAATCGAGCAATGGTTCCCCAAGCTCAAACTGATCGAACGATTCTATTTCATCAGCGAAGAGAAAAAACGCTGGAGACTACCCGGCTTGATCATGTGGTTAATCCCGGCGCTACACAAGTCTTTTGGAATCGTAGGTTATAAAGTTGGAGAAATAAGTAAATAGGTTATCTACCAAATAAAAAAGCTAGTTCTGTATTCGATCATGAGTTTTGGTATTAAATAGAAGACCTCCACGTAGTTTATCAGAAGGACTTTCCGACAATTGTACCCCCTTTTTGTTTTTCGGGGAAGGGGGTACGATTTGGATACTCAACCGTATCTTTTCGTGCGCCTTTTTGGGCTTTCAAGCAAGACTAAAACATAAAAAAGTCCCACAATACGTTAATATTGCAGGACTTATCTCTTTTAGCTTTGTTCTTATGTGATCCGCCTGGGATTCTCCTTGTTGAGTTACCACGCTGATATTTAAAACTTTATATTTCTTGCTTCAAGCATATCCCATGAATTATCCCACTAATTTGCTACGTGCTTTTGCAGTAGTTTGCTCATGGAGAATACTGAAAGCAAAAATAGTCTTTTCTAATGAGTATGCAAAACATTAAAAGAGAATTGTGCAATATAAGAGAAGATAAGAAGATTTAAGGATTATGAAACTCTAAGTACGACATTCTTCTCCTTAAACTATTCATCTGTCAAAATAATGATCTCATCTGATAATCTCGCTGGTCTAAGAGTAAGTATTTTCCCTGTCTCATAAGTTTGTGTAGATTCTAATATAGCCTCAATCCATAGACCTTTAAGTAAAACAACATAACCCTGATTATTGCTGCCAATAATAATCGATTCATATTCGTTTGCATATTTACACTCTCTACTTCTTTGTAGATTATTTTTCAATACCTCCTTTAGACTTAATATTACTCTATTTTTATCTAAGTCTATTTCCTTTATAGCTAACGGAATTTTATCAATATTATCAAAAATCCCAATACAAGATTTTATAAAACATAGATTACTAATATCTCCCTTAAACAAGAGGGCTTCAAACTTTTTATGTCCAATACTAATAATAAAGGTTGCTCCCCAATTATAGGTATTGAGTACTTTTAGTGGTTTTAATATTTGTCCAACATCGAACTTATTTGAAAATAGTGCTAATGGATGAGGAATTAATGGCCTAAATGTACCGATTAAGGAATCACCTCGATTGGATAATTCTTTAATTACAACCTTGTTCTTTTTCCCAATCTTGCAATTATATTTATCTCCATTCCAAGACTGTTCATTTTTAGGAATGAAAACTTGATACTTGCTTTCAATACTTCCCAAAATACCATATATGGTTTCCTCAATTGCAAAGAACTCGACAACCTTATTTCTATTGGTATCAAGATATTCAAAATAAGGATTATTCTGTCTGTCTTTTAATGTTAAATAAATGATACGCTTTTCCTTGTCTATGTCTTTTACAACGCAATCTACATTATTATTTAACTTTATAGAGTTTTTAATAACTTCAATTTCAGAACTAAACCAAGACAATTCTTTGTAAGCAAGTATTCCTTCTATCCCCTCTTGGAGTTCTCCAATAAATGCATAATTTACTTTTCTACATACTAAGAAGTTTACTTGACTAAACTTTCTAATCGTCAATGAATCCCAAGGATCTTTTAACTGCTTTAATCTAAGATATATCGTATTATTTTCAAAATCGTTGTTTTTAACAATAAAATCATGTTCTGTACCTAATTCATATTGCTTATGGAGTAATGAGAAACGGCTATATGTTAAATCTTTCCTAAATGAAATGCCTTCTATTTTTTCATGTCCCACATCAAATTTCACAAAATCATCATCGCAGTATTTTACTTTGGCTGATATAGTTCTTCCTATTTCAAAATTAGCATTAATTAAGTTATTAGGATCACTGCAAGTATTTATTAGAGTGAATTCGACAATTCCAGTACTACCTATTTCTATGGGAATTAACTCGATAAGCATTTTTTCCTTGAAATATTTTCTTATATCTGATATTTTTGAAGCACTCAAATTTCTTATTTGGACAAACCCTTCTACTCCATTAACATCAACTTTAAGACCATCTTCCCTCAACTTTGTCACAACTCCCTGCATTTTGTCTTTGCTGTCCAAAGCTAGAGAAATTTCTCTGTATGTAGAAGTCAAGGAGCTTTCAGTATCTATTCTAAGACAATAACAAATAACTTCACGATTATAAGAATCACTGAAACTTCTAGGATTATTTATCAGAATAAAATTTCCAGTAAGTAGAAGTTCTTTAGCTACGCTTTCTAATATCTCAACTTTGTCTTCTCTTGCCAATAAATAAAATGTTTTTATACCTCTTGCTAATCCTAATTTTATACGTCTTAAATATGGGTGTAATCCATGTTGATAATAAGTATCTTTCTTTGCAACAAGTAATACTCCTACTTTTAGAATATTTTCCACAAATTGTAATGGGGTAAGATCATCAGCATCTCTAGTTGTAATTTCATGCAGAAATGATAGAAATTTGTCTGATTCATTTTTGTAATCATCCGAAGGGTTTCTACCTATTAATTTATTTCCAAAAAAATCTAATTCTCGAATTAATATTCTAGTAAATAATCCTGCATCATCGATAACTTCAATCTGGGAACATTTGTCTTGTATTGAATTAAGATCCAGTGCATATTCTTTTATGAATTCGCTAATAACATTTCGTTTATTATTATGAATTCCTAACAATATTTTTTTTGTGATAGAAAAATCCATTGCCTTTACAAAATTTTCACTCATGTAAGGCTTTGAGTGTATAAGAAAAGCTTCTTTTACGTATACAGTTGCTGCATTAATTATGTTTTGCGTTTGATCGTCCGAAAAACGTAGTTTAACAATAGCTTTACCTTCCTTAAGTTTTGCTTGTAAATTATCTTCTTTTACCCATTTAATAGATAATTCTGGAATCTCCAAGTCGGGTAATTCTTTTCCTAATTTTTTTAAAGAATGAGTGCAAGCTCCTTCTAGGCGGTTTTTTATAGAGCTTTTTCTAACGCCAACACATATTCTACCTATATGGTATTGAAAAACTCCTACCCATATTTTAATTCTATCAGGGAAAAAGAATGCTATAACTATAGCAATAACTGCTATTATTGGCAGTCCTAAAGATGTTAGAATAGTTCTAATATCATTGTATATTTCAGCCTCTTCCATTTTCTAAATAGTATTTCTGAATACAATCAATATCATCGCAATAAAACCTTAACTTCATAGTGTCATTTTGTATATCAGGCAGAACTATACCGATATTTTCAATTGCAATTACTTTTTTACAGTTTTCACACAAGATCCGCCCATTGACTAGATCCTCATATTTATCTGTTTGTTTTAACAATGCTTCTAAATCCTGATCTAATATAGCATTTATCGTTTGAATTCTTTTCTGTTTCATTACACTTACTTCTTTGATAGAATACAAATTAACTAAAATAAGATGATAAAGCAAAATTATTGCACAAAATATTTGGCATTGTTTTAAATACTGTAGATAATGCTTTTTTCTTGGTATATACCTTTCTTTGAAAAATAAGCCTTTTTGATGGTTCTTTTCATTCACGGAACAAGAACCGATCTTCTTTGCGAATGTACTCCTTTTGGTATTGCTGCATTCAATTCCTATATGCTTGAATTCATACTTTAGAGCTATCATAGTCAAGAACCAGAGAAATTGCATATTATATTCTATCCGTTTTTTACTAAAACTCAATCGGATGAATATGAGGCAACTAGAGAAAACGTTTTTATCCTTTCAATTTTAAATAAATAGACACTTTATGATATTCGAAAAGTATTATTAGGTAGTGGTCTATATCACTTCTTAGTTCTTCATATTCAATCATCGTCTAATTCCTTTTTTCTTTTTCCTTTTGCGTTTCTGTGCCTGTAATTCCTCTGCCGATGTTGCATTGTAATTATTGCCATCTCCCAATGAGAAGATAGATAATAGAGAATCATCACTACTGTTATTTTGCTGAATGTAAGAATGTTTATTATCTTCCTTGCTATCAAGATTGCAAGAAATCTTGTTTACTTTTTCACCAGATTGTTGAACCTCACTTTTCTTTTCGCCAGTAAATTGTTGCTCTTGGATAGCAAGCTGTTCAAATATAGAACTGTTCTTCATCGTGTTGTGATAGTCGAACGATTCGGCTTGTTGGCGGTCGTAGCCAAATAATTTATCAAAGCCTTGTTCCGCTTGTTGGAACAGATTTATACGGTCAAAACCTCCTTTAATTATTCCTCTCTTAGTATTCTTATGATTAGTAAGGGGTGATAGCTTCTGTTTATTGGCTTGGTCTTTACGGCTCACAATCAAATGACAGTGCATATTCAGTCTATTATCTGAACGATTACGATCAAAATGAATTTTACCAAAGAACTTTATATCCGAAGCGGATAGTTCTTTGTTGAAGTTTTTGGCATATTCAGGAATAAACACCTCTCGGATATACCGTTTCATGGCTTCGGCTTTCTCCTGTTCAGTGTTTCCCATTGCCCGAAGTTCCTTTTCCGATGGGCTGACATGGATAGCATAAAACTTAGCATCTGTTTTTAGAAGTTGCCCAATATTACTATCTATATCTTTTATGACCATTGATTTGTAGATGTTATCATCTGTCAGATTAAAAAAGCCTTCTGTATAGATACCCTTTTCCATTCGTTCTAAATCCTCATGTTCTAAATAATTGGCTAACTGCCAGCTACTGCCAGCATTATTATATGTACCCTTCGATGGTGGAGCGAAATCTATGTGCATGACTCTATGTGTTTACCAGATTAATGATTTCCGCTTTTAGGTTCTCTTTCCTTTTGCTATCCATCACCCCACAAGCAGAAAGTTCTGAATAGAGTTGTATCAGGTGAAGCAACTTTTTATAATCCCGTTGGTGTATCTGGTAGAGTGCGTTAATCTGTTTCGATTGGTTGTTTATCACATCGGCATGATTGCCGAACTGTTCGCTTAACTTTTTCAGCACGGCTGTTTGTCTCTCCTTACTGGCTTCCAGTTGAGAGAGAATAAGAGTTTCCAAAGTTTTACCGATAGCATCGAAACGCAAAGCAATAGAATTTGTTGCCCGTATCATGGGATTCAGTTGCTCTTCCTCATAGTGACGGATAAAGCGGATGATATCATCCTGTCTCTTATTTATTTTCGCTAGTTCCGATTTTACAGATTCAGGTGCTTCGGATGGATTGATATGTGCCTTATCTATATACCCGAACGCCAACTTTGCAACTTCGCTCTTTTTCAGTGAATAGCGTTTGCATATCTTCTCTACTAATGCTGCCGTTTCCTTGTCTATGGAAATGGTAGTGAATATCGTTTTTCGACTGTTGTTTGGCATGGTAATTACTTTTTTATAGAAATATGAATAGATAAATACCTGATAATAAGCATTACAAAGAAAATGCTTATTACAGGTGTCATTACAGCGTGTTCTTGTAACACGCTAAAGCCAAAGGCTTTGCCCCGCAGGGCAAGAGGGAGAACAGGACTTGTCCAGTTCCCTCTTGCTCGATTTAGCAAAACAGGCTGAACCGATAGGTGAGGCAGTTTGTGCTAAATCGGGGTGGTAGCACAAAGGAATAGCCTGAACACAGGCTTCTTTCCTCTGCTACTTTTTGCTATCAGGGCTGATTAGCCAACTGATTGGCTTTTTCAAACTGTTTGTAGGTTTGAGAATCGGCATACTCACGGACGAAAGCTCGAATATCGCTGGCTTTATAATACGTTTTTCGTCCGATGGTAAAGTAGGGAAGTACACCTTTCGCCCGATAGCGTTGTAGGGTTCTGAAAGATGCTTTCAACAGAAAGGCTAAGTCTTGATTATCTAATAGCCTTTCGTTTTCATCGAATACAGTATCGGTGTTGATTAGGGATTTCAGGTCTTGCCCGATTTCAGTGAGTTTTTTGGATAGCTTTTCCATCCACTTCTCGAAGTTTTCATTGTCTATATACATTTTGCTTCAATTTTTAGTTCAACATTATTGTTTTCAATCGATTGATGAAGCAAAGTTCTGCAAAACAAGGTTGCAGAAAAAGAGGAGTAGGTAACTACTCCCCGAATAATGGTTTATAAACTGTTATAAATAAACAACTTGCAGAATCATCTTTTCTAATCTTTATTTATTCTTCCGTTTACGGTCTTCTCTACCAATAGCATTTCGCAAAGCGTCCAATGTTTTAGTAAGATTGTACGGTTTACGAGTAAACACTTCACCAATCTTATCGTAGATACTACCGAATTTAAGATTGAAAAGCTGCTCAAAGCCACGAGCTAAACAAGCCTCTGAAACAGGTTTTCCATTCTTTCCGGTAATCTCTCCTTGAAGAAATAAACCAAGTACAATTTCAGCAATACCAATAATTCCCAAGTCTTTTGACTTAGGAATTACATACAGGTCTGACTTGAACTCTGTAGACACAGGCGAATTAAACTGTTCGGGATGGATGATTTTTAAGTTGAGTAACTCTAATTCTGCATCAATTAGGGATAATGCTTTATGAATGTATAGATTTTTAGGCGCATTTTTCCCCCTGCCCATCCTGATACAACCCCTTTAAAGGGGCTATCTCAATACGGGTGAGATTCAGCATCCGGAAGATATGAGTATAGTCTTCCGAATTGCTAATTGTTACTATTTGCTTCACAAAATCTTCATAAGCATCTTGCATTTCTGTGTTAATAACTTCTTGTGAGGTGTCAGCCAGTAAGATGAAAAACCTCGCTCTCAATAAATCATTCATAGGCATAAAATTTAATTGTGAATAAATTATATATATCAAAGCACTAGCTTTGTATGCTGAATGATTTCTTGTTTTGTTTGTAGTTCCTCTGCTAATCAGAATGATTCAAGGGGTATTCAGCCTTATTGGTCGCAATTCCAGAAATGGTGAACTTCAAATTCCTGCTTCTTACAAATATAATCCACTGGGATGAGTTCTAAAATAGCGAAATGTAGCTATACAGAAGAACTGAAACTTGCATCAATCCTTGTCAATCGTTTCTTTATATAGTTCATAATCTATCTTTCTTCATGGCAAGTAATTCATCTAGTTTACTCTCTGCAATATAGGGCAAACATTGATGTATCTTATCGGTAGACCAATCCCACCATTTCAGTATTAGCAGTTGTTCAATTACCTCTGCATCGAAGCGTTTTCGTATTTCTTTGGCAGGAGTGCCGCCCACAATCGTATAAGGTGGGACATCTTTCGTCACTACGGCACGTGCGGCAATAATAGCACCGTCACCGATATGAACCCCCGCCATAATCACAGCTTCGTAGCCGATCCATACGTCATTGCCGATCACAATATCGCCTTTGTTGTCCCATGCAGTAGTAATATTCGACTTCTCCAATTCCCATTCTTCATAGAATAGAGGGAAGGTATAGGTAGACAGAGATTTCAATGTATGATTCGCACAATTAAACAGGAACTTCGTGCCACAGGCAATAGAACAGAACTTGCCAATGATTAACTCCTCCCGGTGGATGGGATAATGATAAAGTACATTGTTCTTCTCAAATAGCAAGGGATCAGCTACAAAATCATTGTAAATGGTATAATCGCCTACCTTAATTTGCGGATCTTTAATCACGGCATTCAGATAGATTGTTTGCTTATCTCCGGTGCGTGGATATATTTTTGTCATCATAACTTGATTCGTTTTTAATAGTGTTTACTTTTCAGATAAATGATAGATTGCAGAGCCAGTAGAATTACAAACAGATATTCTGCTGTCAAGTAGAGGGGTAAAGATGCTTCTATGCAGAAGCTCAACCAATAGAGATAGACTAAATACACAAAGGTAGTTGTCGCCTGAAACAGAAAGGTGATTTTGGTTTTTCCTGTTCCTCCAACCGCATTGAGATATACATAACCGGGCAGGGCAAATGTGTAATTCAGCAGCATCACCACGAAAGGGGCAAACGCTAATTCCACCAATAGTTCGCTATCGGTGTAGAAGCCCACGATACAACGATTACAAAGCAACGCAATTCCTACCAATGGAAAGCCAATGATATATCCTAATTTCAGAACCTTGTGACAGATCGGGAAAAGCTCGTTTCTCGCTCCTGCTCCAATAGCATTACTCACCAATGAGCCTGTAGTAACGGCAAAGGAGTTGGCAATTACGAAAAAGATTGCCGATACGCTTCGGGTGATATTGGAAATAGCTAACTCTGTTTTCCCTAAATGCTCGATTGCCACGAAAAATAGAAACCAAGGGGCTACGCTTATAAAAGCATGAAGCATACTCCACACAGACAGATTCAGGACTTTGATAAGTAGCTTTCCGTCATAAACGGGCTTCAATCCATATTTGTCTTTGTCAATCTTCGCTCCTATGTAGAGACAAAGCACAATCAAAGATCCCATTTCCGCTAAAGATGAAGCGATGGCTGCTCCCGAAATACCTAACTCTAGTGTAAATATTAAGAAGTAGTTCAGCGGGATATTAATCGCCACCGCAGTAACAGCCGACCACGATAAGGCTTTTGTGTGCGTTATTCCAACGAAGAAAGACCGGATAGCCAGAAAAGGAAATGAGAATAACAGCCCGAAACTGCGCCAATCCAAATAGCGGACTACCGCCTGATAAATCTCCGGTGAGGAGATTAACTGTTTCAATAGATAAGGAGAAACTGCATGAATCAATAGGCAAAGCAAGACGGCTAATCCCGATAAAAAGAATAGCCCTTGAAAGAAAGTCTTTCCTGTTGCCTTGTAATTCTGCTCCCCGTTTCTGCGGGCAATCATCACTTGAAGTCCAATACTAAACCCGAAGCCCAGCATATAGACTGCCAGATAATAAATTCCGGCAATAGCGGATGCTCCCAATTCCACCTCGCCTACGTGACCTAAAAAGACAGCATCCGTTATATTGATTAACTGCTCCATTAAGATGCTCATCATTACCGGAAAGTTGATGAGCCATATTTGTTTATATGTATAATTCATTGCTCAACTGCAAAATAGCACGACACGAGCAGACTGCATAATATAGTCTGCCAGCTCGTAAATTCATAAATAAAAGGATATAAAATCTCTGTGGCAAATAAATCGTTATTTGTCAAATAGCTGAATAGCTTTCTTGAAGGGGGCTATTCGCAGGAGCGTAGCTATATACAGAGTTTCATAAGAAGTGAATACTATTTGTGAGTTGATATAGCGCAAATGTATGAAAAATTAATAAATTCAATCTATCAATTCATGGATTTCTTTTATATGCAGGTGCAAATGTCCCAAATATCCTTCTATCATTTCTTGTAGCGTGACCTTTGCTCCTGTAAAGTCGCACCAGTAACTATCTAGCCTGTTCTTATCTACCGAGTTAATTACTTGGATGATGTGCAGATTGTAACACTTCCATAACTGGATTAAGTTAGCCCAGTCTGCATTCTGATAATCTTGCAAAGCTATCCACAAGTCATTATCCTGTGTATAATCAGGGAAGAAAAGCAGGTCTTTGCTATATTGCAACCGAACCATGCGTTGGTGATTATTGGATGCCGAATCAATCAAGTGACCGAGAATCTGCTTGATGGTGCGATTCTGCGTATTTCGCCTTTGAGTGATAACCTCTACAGGCAAACTATTTAACAACTTTTCTTCTGTTTCAATAACCTGTGCAATGCCAGCGGTTATGTGTGTAAAATTATTGTCTTGCATAACTTTATAATTTTAAATACTTCTGCAAAAGTAAGTTCTTTGCCTATCATCCACTTGTAAAAAACTGACTTTATCACAAATGACTACGCACGACTATGCGATTTAATAACATTCAATCTGCAATCTTCGGAAAAGAATGTAGAATACGGAGAATGCGAAGATAGATATTGAGTAGGCGAACAGCCTGTAAACTCTTTAAAGTCTTTCACCAAGTGCGAAGAATCATAAAAGCCACACGAATAAGCCAAGTCTACGAACTCCATCCCCGGATTATTCTGTAATAGATACAGTGTCCGCTGAAAACGAACTACCCGGTAATACTCTTTAGGGCTCATTCCTACATAGTTGGAAAATACTCGCTTGAATTGCCTATATCCCAAACAAGTACTTTCAGCAAGCGTGTTCACTTCGATTTGTGGTTGATTGGTTATTTGGCAGATAGCGTGCTGCGTTCTTTGGTAATTACAATCTGTATCGACCAACCGTTGCATGAAAAAGCGTTCAATCAACCGGATGCAGGTTTCAACGTCTGGTTCGGCAGAAATATTTCGTTTCAGGTGATTCAGTTCAATATCTTCCAAATCTTCTACATCTATATAATGGTTGTAAAGCTCACTCATAGAACACCGCACAAATGGATTCAGCCCTAAAGGATGAAATATAACGGCAAGCATATCAATATAACCCTTTGAAATCAAACTTCCATAAGTTGAGAACTGTCCCCGAATGAAATTCTTTGGCTGTAAACCTTTTGATTGGATATTCAGATTCTCACCCCGATGGAAAACAAGATGTACGCACCCCGATGGAATAGTCTGTACCATTATTGGCTCTACTACATCGGTTTTTAGTACCCAATAGTATTTTATGTACTGGGAAAGTACGGGTGATGGATATAAAATCTTGCTTTCTCTCATCGCTATTTCGTTAATCTGCTGTGCGCATGGCGGTAAATATAGAGGTTAATCTCCGCATGACAATAAAGTAAGCCGAAAATTTAGATGAATGGCGTGTGCTTTGTTCCGCTATAGGTCAGCGTTAAACGGTGCATTGCCCTTGTAACCGCCACATATAGCATACTCCGGTCGATCTCTGAATGATAGTTTCTATCATCCACCTGTGGGATAATCACCTCATCGAATTCCAACCCCTTTGCCATGTGTGCAGAGGTGATAACAATACCCTGTACAAAAGCTGAACTTTGGCTTGACAGGAAATGAATATCGGAAATTTGTAATTTATCTGCCAACTCACGGGCTTGCGATTCGGTTTTGCAAACAATCCCCAGCGATTTGTAAGCGGATACTTGATAAATGGCAATTAATTCCTTAATAGCAGATAGTTCTTCTTTCTCATTATCAAATTGTAATATTCGTAGTTTCTCTCCGTGCCGTGCGACTGGTTCAAGATCGGTATTTGTCCGTATTTGCTGTGCAAAATCCGTGATCTCACAAGTAGAACGGTAACTTTTGCATAGCTTCATCACTTCGCCTGTGACAAGAGCTTTCTGAATCATATCCGCAGTAGATGAGCCGTAAGGATTGACCGACTGGCTGGCATCGCCCAATACCGTTTTCCGGCAAGGGAATAGCTTTTGCACTACCTTGTACTGGATTGGAGAATAATCTTGCATTTCATCTACCAGCAAATGTTTGACACAATTCTTTGTATTACCTTCCAAAGCGATATGTAAATATGCCAATGGTGCTATGTCGGCATATTCAAGCGTGCGGTTCTTCCGCATTTTAAACAGTTCTGGCTTACCCATCCATGCGAAGAAATCTTTATAGACTTGCAGGTCATTGTTTCCGGCAAACATTCGCTTGATCTCTTTTTTAAGGAAATTCCGTTCGGCAGTCGTCACCGTGAAAGCGTACTGTACTTTCATCATATCGAAAATATAATCCGTCATAGCCTCAAACCGCTGGCGCATGGGGTAGCGGTTGAAACGGTGGAATTGCTCTTCGATAACTTCAGCCGGGACGGTGATGTGTTTCGTCAGCTTCACATCTTCCGCCTTGAAATAGTGGTTTTCGATGTGCAGAATAAAGCGATCCAGACTGGCGATGAAGTCGAAAGATGATTTATATTTGATTCGCTCGATAAAGTCTGGCGTTGGTTTTGTCAGCAATTCATTCACTTGCTCAAAAAAGCTAAGGTATTTGTATTTGTGATTCAGTACTTCAGAAAGTATCTGCTCCATGCTGGTTTCGGGCACGGTTTCTTCGCCCAGTTCGGGCAGCACGTTAGAGATGTAATCGGCAAACACCTTGTTCGGAGAAATAATCAAGATATCTTTTGAAGAGATACTGCCCTGAAAAGCATACAGCAAGTAGGCGATGCGGTGCAGGGCAATAGAAGTTTTGCCCGAACCCGCTACACCCTGAATGATGAGCGTCCGGGCTTCCTCATTACGGATAATCCGGTTTTGTTCTCGCTGGATGGTGGCAACAATGTTCTTCATTTTATCATCTGCATTAGCACACAGTTCCTTTTGCAGAATATCATCGTGGACGGTCAGCGCACTTTCAATCATGAATTCCATCTTTCCAGCCCGAATCCGATATTGGCGTTTCAACGAAATATCGCCTTTTATCTCTCCCGATGGGGATTGATAAGATGCTTCACCCAGTTCGTGATCGTAGAACATACTTGAAATAGGTGCTCGCCAATCATAAATCACGGTTGTCCGGCTTTCTGTATCGTGAAAGGTATGAATACCGATATAAACAGGGATTATCGGACGGTTTTCGCTCTTCTCTTGAAAGTCGATTCGCCCGAAGTAGGGAATATCTACTATTTTGGCAAGCCGTCGGCGTTTGTCAATTACACTTTCGCCTATGGCAAAATGATTTAGGATGCTTTCACGCATCGAGCGTATCTCATGCGGATCAATATCTTTATTGCTCCAAAGGTAGTCTTTGTACTCCGCCAATGTATCTACATGGTCTTTTACGGACACATCGGTATGGCTGATTATCTGCTTCAGCCGGGCGATTATTTGCTGTAAATAGCTTCTTTCTTGCTTCTCTGTTTGATTGAATATCATAGTAATTTGTTGCTAAAGGATGAAAATAGAGTCAAAACGGTGCGCAAAAATACTGCAATCGGGTAGGATAGGAAATGGCTATTTATAGCTATATATCCATAAGTTTTATATCTTTGCACACTCAAAATGAACGATATGGATATTCTTGAACTTGCCCTACATAATCAGCAAACCGCTTGGGAGATACTGGAACATACCGGTATTATCCCAGCATGGGAACGTATTGGGGCAACCGTCCATCTGGTAGGTTCGCTCAAATCCGGTCTGCTGGCAAAGAGTAGGGATATAGACCTGCATATATATACTGATACATTGGATATTGCAGCCAGCTTTTCAGTGATGCAGGAACTTGCCGAACGGCTCTCTTTAAAGGAAGTCCACTATAAGAATCTGATTCAGACAGAAGAAGAATGCATCGAATGGCACGCCATCTACGAAGATGAAGACATGAACACGTGGAAGTTCGACATGATTCATATTCGTAAAGGCTCAAAATATGATGGTGTGGTTGAAAAAGTAACTGCTGCCATAACTAACCGACTTACCCCGGAAATCAAGCAAACTATCCTTCAAATTAAATTCGATGTGCCGGACGGTGTGCAGATTCCCGGCATAGAAATCTATCATGCTGTTTTCGTGGGTGGAGTTCGTAGTTACAAAGAACTGGAACAATGGAGAAAAACCAATCCGCTGACAAATAGCTTGGATTGGTTGCCGTAATGGAAAATACGTTTAAAGTGCCCTACAAATATATCGTATGTGACAAATATTGAAAATGAAAAAGATTAGAATAACAGCTATAAGAAGGGTGCAGCATAGTGATTTGTCGGCTATGTACGAAAATCCGATTGAACACACTTGTGATATTGAACAAGGTACGACCTTTATTTCAGTTGATGGGCAGAAACCGGAAGAACTGTGTGAAAGCGCATGGGATTCAATGAGCTATTTTGTTACGGAATTAGCCAATGGGGGTGGCAACTTCTATGATGGTTGGATGAAAAATCCCTATTCAGCAATGATTTCGTGTAACGATGGCTTTCGTCCTGTTAGTTTTTATATTGAAGTGATTGAATAATGATGTACATTAAGATAAAATGCCAGTGCTTAGTTAATAGAGAATACCGAAACTTTCCGCTCGATTGATAGCTTCGATCACATTATCGACATTCAGTTTTGCCAATATATTCTTGCGGTGATTGTTCACCGTGTAAATACTAAGGTTCAGTTTATAAGCAATCTCCTTGCTTAAAAAGCCTTGCCGGATTAATAAAAGTATTTCCTTTTCCCGCTTGGTTAATTGTTGGTCTGCCGGAACAACTGCCGATGCAAGTATCTCACCCGTCTTGCGATTAATAACTATTCGCTTGATTCGCTCCATAGGTGTTTGGTCAGGCGCAATATCCATCACTCCCATAATCATCCACGCCTTTCCGTTCTTGTCTTTCTGAATCACTTGGTGACGACTGATTACATTCACATATTCCTGCCGGGCATTCAGCATACGAATTTGGAATATCTGCTGATAGTCATTTCTTTGTTCCTGTGGAAGTGAATAGATGAACTTCCCGTGTTCAATCTGGTGTTCGATGAGTTGTGCCCGGTCGTCCGGGTGAATCCGTTCTTCCAATAAATCCCCTTGCTTCCGAATCGTCTTTATCCATGTAGGGTTATATCCGAAGATAGTAACAAAATTATCGGATGCAAAATCGTATCGTTCTTTGAAAACATCTACCGTAAAGATGCAACTTTGGCTCATTTGTGAGAATGTCTGTATAGATGCTCTGCGTTCATTCCACAAATCATAGTCCACATCCAGCGGGCTGATCTGCTGTCTAGCCCATAATTCTTCGGGAGTTATCTTATTGGTAGTCATGCGGCAAAGATAAGCGATAAATCTTTTCGTATCTCTATCTCCATTTGACTTTCTATGTAAATGCGTTCAAAAAAAGAATATCCTATGAGTATATTCCAAATGAATTGAGCCAGAGGTAGACAGGATATACCACCTTCAGACAGTTTTCAAAACGGCTCTTGATTCTTCTTTCATTTGCCAATGAAAATAGAATCAACACGTTTTATAAACCATTTAAAATTAAAAGTATGGAAGTAGTAACCATTGAAAAGAGAACTTTTTTGTATGTCTGCGAACGGTTCACCGAGTTTGCCAAACGAATAGAAAGTTTGTGTAGCACTCATACCCAGAAAGTAGAAAACTGGCTGGATAGTCAGGAAGTATGCCTGTTGTTAGGCTTTAGCAAGCGAACGCTACAGTATTACCGAAGTAGTGGACGGCTGGCTTATTCTCAAATCGGCAGCAAGATTTATTATAAGTCTTCCGATATTGAAAGAATTATTGCAGACAGTGAAACACAAAATCAATCACCCAAACAAATCATGCCTTATGAAAAGAACTAAAGAAGATTACCCGTCCTTCAACTTGTTTTCCATTGTCGGCACATGGGAAAGCGTAAATCTGAATCCTACGATTATCATCTACCGGAACGATAAAGAGTATCTTCTCTCTATTATATATGTATCGGAAACAACCAAACAGGCTTCACCCGCTACTTATGAGATACAGCAGGATGGTAGCCAGTATTTTATTATCATTGCGTCCAAACGGCTTTATGTAGATTATGATCCAGTAAAAGATATACTTAGCATTTCATCGTTGGGTGACTATTTGCGTAACTAACCAGCCATCTAGCCATCTTGAAATCAATATTTCAATAAAACAATCTTTCAATCATGGAACTAATAAATAAAGATACCCCACAAATCAAAGAATTTATTTCTTCACTCGATTCGATGCTGGACGGCATTGAATCCATTGTCAAGCATTACAAGCCCCATCTGAACGGGGAACGCTTTCTTTCTAACCATGAAGTTTCAAAGAAACTGAATGTCAGTTTGCGAACCCTGCAAGAGTGGAGAGATACAGGATTAATCCCCTTTATCCAGATAAAAGGTAAAATCATCTATCGCCAAAGCGATATTGATAAGCTGCTCCAAAAGCATTACTTTGAAAGTTGGAAAGAATAGCTATCTAAAAGAGTATGATTTCCACTATCTTAAAAGGAAGCCTATTTTATTAAGGTGGAAATTATACCTTTGCATCCCAAACAGTTGAAATTATGAAGTTTGTAATAGAATCCGGTACGACTGCCGACATTGACGAATTAGAAAAGTTATATGATGATCTGAATGATTATCTATCAGCTACTACCAATTATCCCGGATGGATAAAAGGCATTTATCCTATTCGCGAAGATGCGATTGCTGGCATAGAAAATAATACTCTTTTTGTTGTCAGGTATGAGGGAAAAATAGCTGGCTCTATTATCTTAGACCATCACCCCGATGAAGCCTATAATAATGTAAGGTGGAAAATAGAAGCTGACTACAGTCGTATTTTTGTGATACGCACTTTTGTGGTGCATCCCTCATTCTTGAAAATGGGTATCGGTCGTGTTTTGATGGATTATTCGTTTGAACTAGCTCAACAATCAGGTATAAAATCCATCCGTTTGGATGTGTATGAGAATAATCTTCCGGCAATTTCCCTCTATGAGAAATCTGGTTTTGAATACATTGATACCGTAGATTTAGGCTTTGGCAACTATGGGTTGGATTGGTTCAAACTGTACGAGAAACTTGTTTAAACGCTATTTAAGTGGAAGACGTTTTCCTCATGCCAGCCTCGAAAACATTGTTTTTCGGAATTTAATTTGAATCATTGACTTTTCCAGTGAAGTATTTAGTCTGTGCAAGTCTTTAGATGAAAATACGCTCGAACATCGTGAGAGGAAGATTTTCATCTAAACCGAAGGCTCGGACTTGAACAGGCTAAATACGGAACTTATCTTTGTCAATGCTTCATATTGAGTTCTGGAAAACTTACTATAAAAGAAAAGGATTGAGAAAATGAAATTCATTCTTCCCAATCCTTTTTCAATATTAGCTACTACCTTTATTATATAGCCAATTCCGACAGGCAGCTATTTACTTTTTGCATATCCTTGAAAATATTCTGATCCAATACCCTTGCATAGTGTTTTGTTACGCTTGTATCTGCATGACCTAACATCTTAGCAACATTCTCCATACTCACGCCATTTGCAAGGCAAATGCTTGTGGCATAGCTATGTCTGGCGGTATGTGTGCTAAGGTTTTTATGAATTCCGCACACATCGGCAATCTCCTTCAAATAACTGTTCATGCGTTGATTACACAATACAGGTAAAAGTTTTCCAGTATAGTCTGACACATCTTTATATTTATCAAGAATTGAAGCTGCCACAGGTAGCACAGGAATGTTGCACATAATTTTTGTCTTTTGGCGGTTCTTCCTTATCCAAAGTTCTCCTTTGTTATCTTTTACTAAGTGTTCAGGTGATAAGTCTTTCACATCGCTGAACGCCAAGCCAGTAAAAATGCAAAAGACAAAGATGTCACGTACCTGTTCTACTCGTTTAATTGTGAACTCTTTAGCGAGAATGATTTTAATCTCGTCCATCGTCAGAAATTCGGGATCAGTTTCTTCCAGTTTGAAGCGGTAGTAAGCAAATGGATCTTTCTTTATCCAGTCGTTTTCCAGAGCAATGCGGATAATCTTCTTCAAATTCTTTAGTCGGGTGATAGCGGAGTTCTGCGCACAACCTTTTTCAATCTTCAAGAAAGCATCGAACTTAGAAATGAAGTTGGCTTCCAAGTTGTTCAGAGCAATATCCGATAACTGATATTCTTTCTTAATGAATTCCTCCAAATATCGGGTAGTGGTTTCATATCGTTGAACGGTTTTACTAACAAAGTCTTTGCCGATCAGCTTACGACTTTGTTCGTTGTGTTCTCTGAATACTTGCAAAAGGGTTTTGCTTTCTTCATCTACACCATAATACAGTTTTCTCACAAGATCAACGGTGATAACCTTGTCGGAAGTTTCCAGTTCCCTATAAATTTGGTGTATGCGTGAGCGTATGATTTCTATGTAATGGTTCAGTTCCACCGACATACGGTCTTTTCCTTTTGAATTCTCTTTTGCTTGATTCCATAGGTTTACGGGACAACTTCTTTTGATAGAAATATCTACCATACAGCCGTTTACAGTGATTCTCATGCACACAGGTGCTTCTCCGTTCTTTAATAACTTGGCTTTCTTGATAAAGAACAAAACAGAAAATGATTTTCTAGCCATTTTTACATCGTTTTTAGAGTTACAAAACTATGTATTCTCTTCCAAAGTACGACTATGCAAAAAGCTATGAATCAGTGAGAAAGATGCAAATTCGTGGGACTTTTTTCGACTACATTTTAGTCCCACGATTTATCCACCGAGAATATGCTTTAAAGTACCCCTTTTTGCTATTTAGGAGAAAAAAGAAATCCCTGATAATGTTTGATTATCAGGGATTTGCTTGATTTTTCTTTTGTTTTCAGTGATCCGCCTGGGGCTCGAACCCAGGACCCCAACATTAAAAGTGTTGTGCTCTACCAGCTGAGCTAGCGAATCATCCTGTGCGTTACTTTTGTAATGCGAGTGCAAAGATAGGGGGTTTTATTTTATTATACAAATTTCAAGAGGGATAAATTTTAGTTTTTTCATGGGGAGCAAATGCAAGAAACAAGATATAAGCACTTTACATCACGTATTACAATCATGCATAAACCGGTTACATATCTTCACGAGACGAAGACGAACCACAATCCTAAATCGTTAGGATCACACAACCTAAAGCCACATGATCGCACAGTCCTAACCACAACGCCGCACAACCTCTCCTACCCTTCATTTATGATAACGCTAAAACTCAACTTCCGAGGAATAGCATATCTACCGGCTTCTTGCACAAGAGAATTAAACCGAGTAATCTCCACACGCCAAACTTGGCAATCGGTAGATATCTGATACCTATGATCTTTGTTCATTTGTAAAATAAAAGATATTTACGTAGATTTGTACACCATTATTTTAAGTTAAGGAACCAATTAACACACAAAAAATTATATGGCAGACGATAAGAAGATTATTTTCTCGATGGTAGGCGTGAACAAGATCTTTCCGCCTCAAAAACAGGTTTTAAAGAATATATATCTGTCCTTTTTCTATGGGGCGAAAATCGGAATCATTGGATTGAATGGTTCCGGTAAATCTACGTTGCTGAAGATTATCGCCGGTATCGATAAGGATTATCAAGGAGAGGTGGTCTTCTCCCCCGGGTATTCCGTAGGGTATCTGGAGCAGGACCCTAAGTTGGAGCCGGGCAAGACCGTGAAGGAGATCGTGCAGGAAGGCGTGCAGGAGATCGTGGACACCTTGAAAGAATATGAGGAGGTGAACGAGCGATTCGGCGATCCGGAGGTGCTGGAAGATCCGGATAAGATGGATGCCTTGATCAACCGTCAGGCGGAGTTGCAGGACAAGATCGACGCTACGGACGCATGGAACCTCGACAGCCGTCTGGAACGTGCCATGGACGCTTTGCGTTGTCCGCCGGAGGATCAGGTGGTGGATACGTTGTCCGGAGGCGAGCGTCGTCGGGTGGCCCTTTGCCGATTGCTGCTCCAGCAGCCGGACGTATTGCTGTTGGATGAGCCGACCAACCACTTGGACGCCGAGTCGATCGACTGGTTGGAGCAACATCTGCAACAATATGCCGGTACCGTTATCTGCATCACGCACGACCGTTACTTCCTAGACCACGTGGCCGGATGGATCCTTGAGCTGGATCGTGGCGAGGGTATCCCTTGGAAGGGTAATTACTCCTCTTGGCTAGACCAGAAGACGAAGCGTATGGCTCAAGAAGAGAAGCAAGTCAGCAAGCGCCGTAAGACCTTGGAGCGTGAGCTGGAATGGATCAATATGGCGCCGAAGGCCCGTCACGCCAAGGGTAAGGCACGTCTGAACTCGTACGAGGCCCTCTTGAACGAGGACCAGAAGGAGCGTGAGGCTAAGCTGGAGATCTTCATCCCGAACGGCCCTCGCTTGGGCAATAAGGTGATCGAGGCACAGCATGTGGCGAAGGCGTTCGGCGATAAGCTGCTGTTCGATGATTTGAACTTCATGCTTCCCCCGAACGGTATCGTGGGAGTCATCGGGCCAAACGGTGCCGGTAAGACTACCTTATTTAAGATGATCATGGGCATGGAAAGCATCGACAAGGGGACCTTCGAGGTGGGCGAGACCGTACAAGTAGGTTACGCCGACCAGACCCATAAGGATATAGACCCGAAAAAGACCGTTTACCAAGTCGTATCCGGCGGACAAGAATTCATCCGTATGGGCGGCAAGGAGGTGAACGCACGCGCTTACCTGTCTAAATTCAATTTCGCGGGAGCGGATCAAGAGAAGCTATGCGGCGTACTCTCCGGAGGAGAGCGTAACCGCCTGCATCTGGCGCTGACGCTGAAAGCGGACGCGAACGTATTGCTGCTCGACGAGCCGACCAACGATATCGACGTGAACACGCTACGTGCCTTGGAGGAGGGGCTGGAGAACTTCGCCGGTTGCGCCGTCGTCGTCTCTCACGACCGTTGGTTCTTGGACCGTATCTGTACCCATATCCTGTCGTTCGAGGGCGATTCCAACGTGGTCTTCTACGAAGGGACCTATTCCGAGTACGAGGAATACAAACGTAAGACCTTGGGCGACGCCGAGCCGAAACGGGTACGCTATCGCAAACTAATCGTTGATTAATCATACTATAAATAGAGTTTAATGCCATGAAAAAAAGAATGCTATCTTTGGCTGTATTAGCCGCTTCCCTCTTCTGTTTCTCCGATGGGGCGAACGCACAGAAGACCGAGAAACTGTTCAACGGGAAAGACCTGTCTAACTGGAATTTCGTAGTCGACAAAAACTCCGTCCCCGCCGATCAGGTCTATTCCGTACGCGACGGTAAGATCTTCATCACCGGCCAGCCTTTCGGCTATATGTACACCAAGGAGAAATACAGCGACTATAAATTGCACGTGGAATGGCGTTGGCCGAATGGGGATTCCAACGCAAACAGCGGCATCTTCCTGCATATCGCAGACCTAAAGAACCCCTTCCCGAACGGGATCGAGTGTAATCTGCAAGCCGGGAGGGCCGGATTGTTCGTACTGCTGGGAGGCTCCGACCTTGTCGAGTACCAGCAACGCCCGGGAGAGGAACGTCCCTTCTTCCCTGTCGTAAAGAACGTGAACCCGTCCAGCGAGAAGCCCGCCGGAGAGTGGAACGAGGCGAACATCTTCGTGAAAGACGGCGTCATCACCGTTTACATCAACGGCGTATACCAGAACACCGGAACCAACAAGGTGAAGGAAGGCCATATCGGGCTACAGAGCGAGGGTAAGGAGGTTGAGTTCAGAAACGTAACCCTCACCAAGTGGTAAGCGGAGCCGTTTCCGGCGCATCTGTAATAATTAAACGGAATCTTTTAAATAGTATTAAAATAATATAGTACATTCGCGAGGATTCCTTTTCAATGAGGAACATATCATTGCAATAACCAATTTAAGAGGTAATGAAAAGAGACAACATCATTTTTGACATTATCGAGAAGGAGCACCAACGCCAATTGAAAGGCATTGAGTTGATCGCTTCCGAGAACTTTGTCAGCGACCAGGTCATGCAGGCCATGGGAAGCTGTCTGACCAACAAATACGCCGAGGGATATCCCGGCAAGCGTTATTATGGGGGTTGCGAGGTAGTAGACCAAAGTGAGACGATCGCTATCGAACGGTTGAAAAAGCTATTCAACGCCGAATGGGCCAACGTGCAGCCTCACTCCGGGGCGCAGGCCAACGCAGCCGTATTTTTCGCCGTATTGAATCCGGGCGACACGTTCCTCGGGTTGAACCTGTCGCATGGCGGACACCTGTCCCACGGTTCACCAGTAAATAGCTCCGGCGTTCTCTATCACGCTACCGAATATAATGTAAAGGAAGATACCGGACGGGTGGACTACGACCAGATGGAGGAAGTAGCCCTTCGTGAGAAACCGAAATTGATCGTTGGCGGTGGTTCCGCTTATTCCCGTGACTGGGATTACAAACGTATGCGTGAGATAGCCGACAAGGTAGGCGCCTTATTGATGATCGATATGGCTCACCCGGCAGGCCTGATCGCCGCCGGTTTGCTGAACAACCCGCTGGAGTACGCTCACATCGTAACGTCTACGACGCATAAGACCCTGCGGGGTCCTCGTGGCGGTATCATCCTGCTGGGTAAGGATTTCGAGAATCCTTGGGGCAAGAAGACACCGAAAGGCGAGATCAAGAAGATGTCTCAGTTGTTGGACTCCGCCGTATTCCCGGGTATCCAAGGTGGTCCGCTGGAGCATGTGATCGCGGCCAAGGCCGTAGCCTTCGGAGAGGCTTTGGAGCCGGAATACAAGACGTACCAAGCACAGGTGAAAGCGAACGCCGCCGCTATGGCCAAGGCCTTCACGGACAAAGGGTACAAGATCATCTCCGGCGGTACGGACAACCATAGCATGCTGATCGACCTGCGCACGAAGTTCCCCGACCTGACCGGTAAGGTAGCCGAGAAAGCCTTGGTAGCCGCCGACATCACGGTGAACAAGAACATGGTTCCGTTCGACAGCCGCTCGGCCTTCCAGACCTCCGGTATCCGTGTGGGTACGCCCGCTATCACGACCCGTGGCGCTAAAGAGCCGCTTATGGGCGAGATCGTGGAACTGATCGACACCGTATTGGCCGCTCCCGAATGCGATAAGACTATCGGCGCCGTTCGTGAGAAGGTGAACGGTATCATGAAGGAATATCCTATCTTCGCATGGTAAATAGGAAATTGAGAATTGAGAATTGAAAAGGATGCCAAACGGCATCTTATCTTCAACTCTCAATTCTCTTTTTAAACTCTCAAAAACATCTAAACAATATTCAATTTTCAACTTTCAATTTTTAATTCTATGAAAAAGCTCCTTGCTACAATCTGCGCCGGCGCTGTCTTGGGCCTGATGGCCTCGTGTGATGATGCTCCCGGTAAAGCGAAAGCTTACAACCAAGGTATCAACATCATCCCGACACCGGTCAGCCTTACGCAGAACGAGGGAAACTTCAAGCTAAACAAAAACACGAAGATCTACGCTTCCACCCCGGAGGCGAAAACCGTAGCCGAGTTCTTCGCGGCTAAAATGAACACGGCGACAGGCTACCAGATAGCTACCGCCGACAAAGAGACCTCCGACGGTATCTCATTGGTTATCGACGGCTCTCTGGACGTAAACGACGAGGGATACACGCTCGACGTAGCCGACAGCGGCGTCCGTATCAAGGCCAAGACCCCTCAAGGTCTTTTCTACGGTATGCAATCGTTCTTGCAATTGCTGCCCGCCGAGATCGAGAGTCCTTCCGCCGTGAAAGGTATCGCATGGACCGCTCCGGCCGTATCTATCAAGGACGAGCCTCGTTTCGGCTACCGTGGTATCATGCTAGACCCCTGCCGCCATTTCATCCCGGTAGAGAATATCAAGAAGCAGCTGGATGTATTGGCCTTGTTCAAGATCAACCGCATGCATTGGCACCTGACCGACGACCAAGGATGGCGTATCGAGATCAAGAAGTATCCGAAACTGACCGAGATCGGCTCTAAGCGCATCGATGGCGAGGGTACCGAGTACGGAGGCTTCTATACTCAAGAGGAGGTGAAGGATATCGTTAAATACGCGGCGGATCGTTTCATCACGATCGTTCCCGAGATAGAGCTTCCGGGACACGAGATGGCCGCTATCGCCGCCTATCCGGAGCTGTCTTGCGAGGGTAAGCTGGGTACTCCCCGTATCATCTGGGGCGTGGAAGACATCGTATTATGCGCCGGGAAGGAAGAACCCTTCCAGTTCTTCGAGGACGTGATCGCCGAGGTAGCTCCCCTATTCCCGGGCGAGTATTTCCATATCGGAGGCGATGAGTGCCCGAAGACGAGCTGGGAGAAATGCCCGCTTTGTCAGGCCCGTATCCGTAAGGAAGGCTTGAAAGGCGACAAGGAACATTCCGCCGAGGAGAAATTGCAGAGCTATTTCGTACAACGCATGGAGAAGGTCGTAAACAAGCACGGCAAGAAGATGATCGGATGGGACGAGATCCTCGAGGGAGGTCTGGCTCCATCGGCCACGGTAATGTCTTGGCGAGGTGAGGAAGGCGGTATCGCCGCCGCTAGCATGAACCACGACGTGATCATGACCCCGGGAAGCGAGGGTATGTATATCGACCAGTTCCAAGGCGACTACAAGATCAACCCGGTATCTATCGGAGGATTCACCACGGCGGAGCGGGTCTATAAATACAACCCCGTCCCCGACACGCTGGCAGCGGCCGGTAAAGGACATTTCATCAAGGGCGTGCAATGCAACGTATGGAGTGAGTACCTTTATAACACGGACATCATGGAGTACCGTATCTATCCTCGTATCCTAGCCCTCTCCGAGATCGCTTGGAGCCCGCTGGACCGGAAGGATTACAAGGACTTCGAACGCCGTCTGGACAACGCTCAGGTTCGCCTAGACGGACACGGTATCAACTACTACATCCCGCAGCCCGAGCAACCGAACGGTTCTTGCAACTTCGTGGCTTTCACGGACAAGGCTACCATGACATTCACCACGAACCGTCCGATGAAGATGGTCTACACGCTGGACGGTACCGAGCCTACCCCGGAATCTACCGTATATACGGCTCCTTTCGACATCACAGAGACTACGACCATGAAGATCGCTTCCGTATTGCCTTCCGGCAAGATGGGTAAGCCTCGCACGATCCTCGTGGAGAAACAAACGCTGGCTCCCGCCAAGGAGGTAGCCAAGACGACCCCGGGCCTCGACATGGAGGTATTCGATGGCATGTACCTAAGCGTAAATAATCTGGAGGCCGCTCAGAAGACCGGTAAGAAACAGGTCATCAAGACGACCCGTGAACTGACCAACCAAGTGCCCGCCCCCGAATCCATGCGAGGCGTGAAGCAATACGCCGCTATCGCTACCGGCTACGTGAATATCCCGGAGGATGGCGTTTATTACATCTCTTCGGATTTAGAGGAGGTATGGATCGACGGCAAGTTGATGGTCAATAACGGTGGCGAGGTAAAACGCTTCTCCCGTCATGACACCTCCGCGGCCTTGGCAAAGGGCTTGCACGAGATCAAGCTGGTATTCCTCGGACACATCATCGGAGGTTGGCCTTCCAACTGGAACGACGGCAGCGTACAACTCCGTAAATCGGATGCCGAGAAATTCACGTCGATCACGGCTGAGATGCTAAGTCATTAAGATCATTTCCGAAGGGGGGAAGCGAGCGATCCTCCCCCCGATATAAACCGCAGGGGCGGGATTCGTCCGCCCTCCCACGCATACACGGCACGGGAGGGCGGACAGATCCCGCCCCTACTGCATTCTTCCGGCAAATATAATTGTGTTTAATAGCGAACACTACTGGGTTCAACCATGAATACTATTGTGTTCAACCGCAAACACTACTGTTTTTTTACCCTCAACTCATACAAGTCGTGGCGACGGTCCCGAAGGTTACGCACGCTACCATACGTATGCAACTCGTTGAGCAAATCAAGGTCCACGTCCGATACAAGGATCATCTCCGTATTCGGGGTTGCCTCCGCACGCTTGCCATCGGTCGGGAAAGCGAAATCGCAAGGCGTGAACACACCCGACTGGGCGTACTGTATATCCATATTATGCACACGAGGCAGGTTGCCCACGCTGCCCGCTATCACCACGAAGCACTCGTTCTCGATCGCCCGGGCTTGGGCACATACACGAACCCGAGAGTAACCGTTCTGCGTATCCGTAAGGAAAGGCACGAAGAGGATCTGCATCCCTTGGTCGGCCATGATACGGGAAAGCTCCGGGAATTCCACGTCATAACAGATCAGCACTCCGATCCGGGCGCAATCCGTATCAAACGTCTTCACCATCTTCCCGCCCGAGAGTCCCCAGCTCTTCTGCTCGTCCGGGGTGACATGTACCTTCTCGTACATCTCGTAGGAGCCGTCACGACGGATCAGGTATCCCACGTTATATAGCGCCCCGTCCTCCTTCAGCAAAGGCATGCTACCGGTGATGATATTGATATTGTAACTGATGGCGAGGTTCACGAATCGCTCACGGATCTCCTCGGTGTACTGTGCCAGCCCACGGATGCTCTGCGCCTCGCCCAGATGGTTGAACTTGGCCATCAGCGGAGCGTTGAAATACTCGGGGAAAAGGACGAAGTCGCTCTTGTAATCGGACACGGCGTCGACGAAGAACTCCACCTGCTCGAACACGTCGTCCAGTGTCTTATAAGGCCGCATCTGCCATTGTACCAGACCGACACGCACGGTTGTCTTCTTATCCACGTAATCCGTCGTAGGCGGCTGGTAATAGATATTATCCCATTGCAGCAGGGTAGCGCAATGCTTCGACTCCTCGTCGTTCGGCAAGTAGTTCATCATCACTTTCCGCACGTGGAAATCGTTGGAGAGCTGGAAGGTGAGCACCGGGTCGTAGATCTGGCGTGAGCGCACCTTCTCGATGTATTCCTTCGGACGCATATGATCGGCGTATTTATAATAGTTCGGGATACGTCCGCCGAACATGATCGCCTTCAGGTTCAACTTCTCGCACAGCTCCTTCCGGTACTCGTACATACGGCGGGCCAGCCGGAGGCCCCGGTAGTCCGGATGGATGAACACCTCTATACCATATAATATATTCCCGTTCGGATTATGCGTGCTGAACGTCTCGTTGCCCGTTACCTTGGCGTAGGTATGATCCCCTTTCACCATGTCATAATCCACGATGATGGAGAGGGCGCATCCTACGATCCGGTCATCCACCAGCGTCACGACCTGTCCCTCGGGAAATATCCGTATCAACGTCTCGATCTGCTTGCGGGTCCAGAAAACATCCTTGTCGGCGTACACCCTCTTGAAAGATTGCGACAACTGCGTATAGTCCTCAAGCTGCAAGCTCCGGAGCTCTACCTTGTTTATCTTATGCATTGGTTCCATAACACATTTTTTTGTTAAAGTCGCCGCGAAGTTAGGATAAATACAGATAAAGTGTACCGGCCCTCCTGCCCTATCTGACCTACTCCATGTATAATTTCAAGATCGTCACTGAATTAGGCGGGAAATTATAGATAAACGGGCCGCTCATCGGGAATACGATAGGCTCGGTGACAGGCGTTACGGCCCCCGGGTTCTCAAACGTATTACGAGCCTCCGGCTCCCCTCTCAATTGGATCAGCTCCGCCTCGTTACGGATATTCACTCCCTCGATACGCAAAGAGGTCTTCTCCTCGTGGCGGGTCGTATTCACGACCTTCAAGTAAATCACCCGGTTCTCCTTGTCGAGGGTAGCGACGGATACCAACGACGGGATCGCACGCATATCCACCTCATGCAGCAATACGCCGTCCACATAACAACGGACACGCTCGTACTCGCACGTCATGCGAACCGTATACCACCGGTTACTCTCAAAAGGGAAGCGCACAGGAGAGACCAAGCTATCCTTCACGCCACCTACCTGATGGTACAGCTCGCTCGTTCCCGCCCCGATCGTCAGGGCGATATAATCCGCCTGCTCGCCCGTCCGCCCGTTGTCGCGGAGGCGAAGCTGTATCTGCCCGCTACCTTTCGTACGCCGGACGGTAGCCGTATATTCATAGGCGTAGCTCGTAGAGTCGCCGAACAATACCTGGTTCCACCGGTTGGCCTCCGGCACCAACATACCAGCCTCCGGGACCCTCCATCCCCCGCTCATCACGGATATATCCGATACGGGCACGCCGTCGATCCGCACGTCCTTGAACTCATAGCTATTATCAAACATCTCTACGCCCGCCCGGCCCGTACGTGCCTGTGGCTTCTCGTAGGTATCCACGATCGTCTTCAGCACCTCATCCCCCCGATGGCGGGTAAACATCTTTAATAAATGGTAGGAAGGAGAGACCACCGCCTGATGGGTGTTGAAAGAGATCAACGGATGGCGCTGGTTCTCGAACCCGGCGTTGCCCAATACCGGGGCATACGCCAAGCGGCGTACCATATCCGGGTTCTCCTCCGCCCCGACCAAGAAACAGGCCTCGGCCACCGCCGCCCGGAGCGTACCGGCCAAGGGGCGCTCCGTCGTCCCGAACTCCCCGATAAACACCGCCGGCGAACGTCGGGAATACCGGTCGCTATTAAACCGGCCGGAGTTCGATAGGAAGAAATTCTCCCCGGCGTAATAATGGGAATCCACCCACTCGCTACGGCCTCGCTTCGTGAGGGGCGAACTGCTGATAACGGTAATCTCCGGATAGGCCTCCTTGATCGCCTTGCGGAAAAGCTCAAAGCGCCTGAAATACTCCCCGCCATAGTTCTCGCTGCCGATCTCGACATACTTCAAGTTGAAAGGTTCCGGATGCCCGTTCCTCGCACGCAGGGCGCCCGGCAGGGAATCCGCCGGGGCGTTCGCGTAGGCGATAGCGTCCAAGGCATCTCCCGTGAGCTTATCCATCGCCGTGATATCCTCGTAGCGGGGCCGGCGGCTTTGGCTCGTGATCCCGCTATTAATAACGTAGATAGGCTCCGCCCCCATATCCTCGCACATTTGCAAGTACTCGTGGTAGCCCATGCCGTTCGTCGTACCATAGGCCCATACGTTCCAGAAATGCTTACGTTCCGAGATATCGCCCAGCGTCTCCCTCCAGATAGGGTACGTACCCGCCGTATACCCCTCCACGAAACTGCCTCCGGGGAAACGGATAAAACGAGGGGCCAAGGAATCGACCAGCGCCGCCAAGTCCGGTCTCAGCCCGTTCTTCCGTCCCTTCCACGTACCTTCCGGGAAGAGGGATACCACATCCAGCCAAAACACGGCGGAGGTATCGGCCGTGATCGTCAAGACCGCGTTCGGCGCATCCTCCGTAGCCGTAAACGTATGCCTGTATCGTTTCCACTCGTATAGCGGCGCTACCTGAAACACATCGCTCAAGACCGTATTAGCCATCGAGTCCTCCAAGGCCACCCGGATGGTACGGGGCACCATATTCGCCCCCTTGGCGAAAAACGAGAGATCGTATCGTTCCCCTTTCCGGATCGGTATCCCCCGGTATCCCTCGGCTATCACGCCTCCGCGCCCCGACTCCCCGGAAGTCGATACGGCCACGAGCAACGACCGCCGGTTCTTATCATTCACCAGCTCCTTCATATCCGGGTATATCTGTGTATTAGGGACGATCCGCCTCCATCCCGGTACGGAATCTCCCCGCATGAAAGGGATCGTCCATCCATTCGGGGTAATCAAGACGTTCCGGGCGGCGTCGTAAGGGCAGTTCAAGGGTGGCACGCCATCCTCGAAGCTCCGGTTCTGGATCAGCTCGGCGTACAGCCCCCCATCGATCCCGTGGTTGATCTCCTCAATGGTCAAACCATACAGAGGCTCACCCGATAAATCAGGGGGAAAATTCTTTAATTCTATAGAAAATTTGCACC
>OAWW01000322.1_pt1 | contig 49532 bp, 38 predicted proteins | sample 1517191 | NCBI WGS metagenome assembly OAWW01 (sample SAMEA2580253, study PRJEB22360) | human gut metagenome | biome: human gut; feature: human-associated habitat; material: faeces | place: Denmark | collected 2008/2010 | reverse complement strand
GTCCCGGCAAATACGGCCTGTACAACATCCTCATCATGGAGGAGAAACAGACCATTGTGGCTCTAGGCGCCGGAAGCATCACCAAGAGAGTCTTCCCCGACGGAAGAATCGAGCGGTGTGACAATGTGAAGGATGTGGGACTGTATATCGAGAAGATTGATGAGATGATCAAGAGGAAGAGGGAATTGTTTACGTAAAACAGGGGAAATCGTTTGTATAGTAATAATATCAAAAAAATAAGAATAGTTGCTGATGTTGCCAGTGTTTTTGCGGAAAGTCTTGAAAGGAGGAAACTATATTGGGCTGAACAGTTGCATACTGGCATCGTATTATAGCATGCGAAGGAGAAAGGGGAATTCTCAATGTTAAGAGTTGCTATATGTGAGGATGTTTTATCTGAGTTGCAGAAGCAAACACAGATCATACAATCCATCATGGCAAGGCTATCCAAAAATGTGAAATTTTTTTGTTTCCGGAGTGGGGAAGAATTATTAATGGAAACAGACACCACGGGAAATATGGACATCGTTTTTTTAGATGTGGAAATGCTTGGTATCAGCGGAATTGAAACCGCGCGTATCCTTAGGGAAAGAGACAGCAGGGTAATTCTGATTTTTGTATCCTGTCATAACCAGTACTGCAAGGAAATGATTGAAGTGCAGCCATATGCATTTATAGATAAGCCGGTGTCTGAAGAAAAATTGGAGAAGATCCTGAAACGGGTGTTTGAAACACATTTGAATTCCGATGACAGTTATTGCTTTTCTTATAATAAAAGGCAATACAATATTCCACTGAATCAGATCCGGTTTTTCCAAAGTGATAAAAGAATCGTACAGATCAATGCAGTACAGCTGGATATGCCTGAATTGGAATACTTATTTTATGGAAAATTGGAAGAAGTGGAAAGGAATCTGCGGAAAGCAAATGTAAAATTCCTGAGAATCAGAAAATCGTTGCTCGTGAATACTCGTTTTATTAAGGAGTATTCTGCGGACAGGGTTGTTCTGGATAATGGACGGGAAGTAGAAATCAGTAAAAATTACAGAGATCATGTAAGACAGCATTATATTTCAATGTTAAAGGGGAGAAGATGGGAATGATGCTTGTTCTGGCTATTGTGGAGATTTTTTCTGTAATACTGCAGCGTATTTTTTGTGACAGTACATTGAAAAAGAAGAAAATTCGCAGGTATACAGAATATCTGGTATGGGGAGGATATTTTGCGGTCTTCAACGGTGTTACATATGTTTTAACGTATCTGGGAGATGGCACGAGTAATATCTGGCTGAATATATTACTTTTTGTATGTATTTTTTTTGTGACGATCAGAATCCTATATACTGATTCAGTCAGAACATTGATGGCGACGACTATATTTATGTATATGAGCGGCATGTGTGCAGAATTGCTCGTGTATTACGGAAAAGAATTTCTGGCATGGACAGATGATGCAGAAGTAACCTTGCTGTGCACAGTGTTATCTAAAATTGTCTGGTATTTGATTATTAAATTTACCTCTCTCATTATAAAACTGAACAGAAAAGCGGAACTGAATCTTCAGGATTGGTTGGAAGTATTTATCGTTCCGGTCTGTAGTATATGGATCCTGATTTCCGTTTTTATCACAGGAACCCTTGAAAACTATTTCTGGGGATTTATTGTAGTATTCATGATCCTGCTGATCAACGTCTTTACCTACTATCTGTATGATAAAGCAAAAGAAAATATGGAAAAACAAATGCGGGAAGAAATCCTGAAAAATCAGTGTGAGTACTATATTCGCCAGAACCGGGAAAGTAAGGAATGGTGGGAAGAATTAAGGAAGCTGCGTCACAATATGAAGCAGCATTACATATTGGAAAATACTTATTTGGAAAAGGAAGATTATGAAGCCCTGAAAAGATACTGCAGTGAAAATCTGAAGTTTTTAGACAAAAAAGATTTTATTTCCAATAGCGGAAATCTTTATATTGACAGTGTGGTTAATTACAAGGCAGATATGGCGGAAAAGGCAGGAATAAAGGTGATAGCCAATACGGAAGTGCCGCAGGATGCGGAGATGAATGCAGAGGATATCAGCATTTGTCTGGGCAATCTATTGGATAATGCCATAGAAGCTGTAAAGGAACTGACCGAAGATAGGGTGATCAGGCTATGGATCACCACAGACGGTAATAATATAGCCATCAGTATTAAAAACCGGTATAAAAATGCATTGCATAAAAGCGGGGGACGATATCTGACAAGCAAGGAAGACGACAGGATGCATGGAATCGGTCTTTCGATCGTCAGACAGATCGTGGATCAATATGCCGGTGAGATGGAGATACGGGAGGAAGATAATGTTTTTGATGTAATGATATTAATGTATGATTTTTTAACATAAAAAGAATACGGAATATGTGAATACCCGGATTAAGATATGCTTTTCAAGAGAAACGTTTCGAAGCATATTTTAACCCGGGTATTTTTATCCAAAAGTTACATATAACCCGGTCGTTTTTGACATCTACGGTTATGACTTGTCGATATGTGTTATAATCTGCAAAAAATAAGGAGGAAACACATATGAAGAAATTCAAAGAATTTTTCAAGAAGTACGCATGTAATGCATCAGCAATTTTGTTGACGGGAGTGTTGGCCGGAGTAGCAACAAGAGGATGCTATTTTGTGTACTATCAGCCTGAGGTACCCGAAAATCTGAAAAACTTTTCAAAAAATAAGTAAGCAATGGAACGATTTTTTGAAAAGATAACCAGGGCATTGGTTGAGAACGGTAATATCCGTGAGGAAGAAGAGGAAGTATATCAGTACGCCTTGAAAAGTATGCTGATATTAGGAGGAAATATTCTTCTGAGTCTGATGATAGGAGTTTGTATGGGAATGCCGGGATACTGTGTATTGTTTCTGTGTATGCTTGTTCCCCTAAGATCAGATGCAGGCGGATATCATGCTCCTAACTTGTTTATCTGTTATTTACTTTCTTTTGCATCCTTGATTTTGACAATGTTTTGGGCAAAAGAGACAAGTGTATTTCAACTTGCCATCGTATCAGCACTTGCATTGGGCTCATTATTATTAATTTTTCTGTTTGCACCTTTGGACAGTAAAAACAGACCGCTGGAAGGTCAGGAGAGAAAGTGTATAAGGAAACGAGCCAGAATAGTTGTGTGTCTGGAGTGGATCACAGGGGGACTGCTACTGCTTGTCAGCCCTCCTGCCGCCTATACAGTATGGAGCGCAATTGTGTGGAGTGGAGTGGGATATATAGCATGGTATCTGGAAAGAAAAATAGAGGCAAGAGATGAAAAGCATTAAAGGATATAAAAAGAGATGTTTACCTGTCTGTTTACTGCTTATGCTGTTCATAAATGTTTTGCCTGCTAAGGCAGCCTTGGATGCAGCGAAAAGGGCAGATTACACTGTATCAGAATTTGGTCTTTTTCAGCCTAAGAAGCCTAAAAAACAGAAGTAATAAGTAAGGTAAGAGAAGGGGAGGACGGAGATGAAAAGAATAGGGATATTGCTCTGCTGTATTGTCCTGTGTCTGCTCTTTCCAGAAAAGGTGCATGCAGAAGAGATAGTCTCCGAAAAGGAACCTGTTGATATTATTTTTGTTATTGATTGCAGCGGGTCCATGAAAACCAATGATGTATCACGAATGGGCCTGAGTATGGTACAGGCATTTGTGGATACAGTACAGGCTGAAGATATCCGTATTGGATATGTGGCTTACAATGACAGCATTTTATCTTATTCTGCACCGAAATCCATAGCATTGGCTGAAGAAAGAGAAGCCTTGAAGGAAGAAATAGGAGCAATAACTTATTCCCGGGATACGGATATTGGATTAGGAGTCTCCTACGCCTGTGAGCTGCTGTCTGCGGAGAAAAACACCAGAAAAATCATGGTGTTGATCTCGGATGGAGAAACAGATCTGCCGCAGGGTAAGGAACGTACGGAGGAACAGTCCAATCAGGAACTGGAACAGAGCGTCTGTCAGTGTCAGGAAGAAGGCATACAGATCTATACAGTGGCTTTTGGTCAATATGACGGTAGCAAAACGGTCTTAGAAGAAATAGCAATGCAGACAGAAGCAGAAAGCTATTCTGCACAAGGGCCGGAAGACCTGATAGAAATATTGTATGGAATTTTTCAGGACAATCTTATATACCAAATACAAAAATTTTCCAGTGGAACTTATGCGGGAGGAAGTCAGGAAATCAGGTGTGTGCTGGATGCACTCTATCTGGATGAAATTAACATAGTATTGATTTCCTCAAAACCTATAGGAGAAGCAACCGTTCAATATGGCGGGGAGGAAATCCTGCTGACAGGGCTGTCCCATTATGCCGTAGGAAAGATTGAAAATGTCGGAGAGAATCAGACAGGAAAAGAACTGATTATTCACTCGAAAACAGAGGAAGGACAGGATCTTCAGGTATATGTTATCAGCTACCGGGGGCTTACACCGGTATTGGAGATGACAACGGATGCCGAAAGAAATCAGCATCTGGAATATTGGGTTTACTTTAAAGACCGCAATGAAAACATTATAAAGAACACAGAGTTTTATAACAGCTTTCTTTGGAAACTTGCCGACGATGATGCGGACATGGTACAGGAATATGTGAATGTGTCAGAGGGTGTCCTGAAGGGGAGTCTGCAATTTCCTCATTCCGGTATTTATATGTTGAGAGGAACACTTTCGGATGATTTTGGAAACTATTCATTTTCAGCTCAGGTCAAAGTGATAAATGAGATTCCAAACGGGAGCATACCGGAAGAAGATTGTACGGTTTTAGACGGTGAAAGAATTCTTAATCTGGATGAATTTTTCACAGATCCTAACGGGGATATATTGACCTATTCTGTTACAGGTGTGCAGGAAGGTGTTGAAGTTGGCCTGGAGGGGAATCTCCTGACGATTACTCCAAGGAGTGCAGGGACACATATTGTCACATTGCAGGTCAGTGACGGTGAAGATGCGATACAGTATGCCTATCGGATAAAGGTAATTCCGATATGGCAGGCATATTGGTGGGTGGCTGCACTTATTCTTATAGTCGGCATATTTGTTTTGTGGAAGATTTTACATAAACCCAGGCCTGAATTGGAGCGCCTGACGGAAGAGAAAAAGCAATACCATTTCTGTGGGAAATTGGATGCCTATTTTGTATTGCAGCCGGAAGATGAGGAGGAGATTCCACCACTTTCTTTTTCCATGAATAAGGTGAAGGACGGCAGGGTATCATTGGGAGCGCTTTTTGGTACTTATCCGGAACAGGCAAAAGCACTCCAGTTGGAAGATATTTTTCTGATTGCTGATGAAAACCGCAACATAATCTTATACCACAGATCAAAATCCGGTGTCATGGTGGGAAATGCAATTGCATGTATGCAGATACAGTACAGTATTAGTTTTGGAGATATCATCTACATTACTTCATCCGATGGGAGATATGATCTGGAGATCCACTATGTTGCAGTATTTGAATGATATTTATAATATTACGGCATTTATTGTACCGAGAAGCAATTGTAGACATCAGTTGTGGACAAAAATTGCTCACAACTTTTCAATAAATCAAAGTAAAAGGAGGATGTGATAGCCATGGAGACAATCACACAGACAAACAGAACAATACTGTTTGCCGAAATCAATCCGGAACGACTCAATCTGCTGACTTTAGTAGGGGATGTGCGGGGAAAGAGCAGTCTGGATGACGACAAGATCAAAGAGATCAACGAAGAGCTGTTGGTCTCAAGCTTTGAGGAATTTCTGGAAAAGTTTACTCCGGTGGTATATTCCTGGTGCGACGCAGCCACAGGAACCATTCAGTACAGTCTGACAAAGCCGGAAAATATTCCCCAGAACTGTATCACGGAAATACCGCTGAATGAATCCAATGATCTTTTAAATATGTTGACGACACTGATGAGCGCAAGAGATGCGCAGGGCGTAGCCAATGCAGATTTCCAGTTCAGCAATATTCTGGAGATGATCTCCCCTAAGAAAATCATGGATGACATCCGGCAGGTCCGCAGGGAAATCCAGTATACCTACAGTAAATATGTAGAACTGGATGAGGAAGATCCCAAACGTCTGGATCTGGGTGATAAACTGAACTATCAGTTTGAACAGGCAAGTCAGAACTACAACAATGTTCTGGCCATGCTGCCGTTGGCGATAGAAGACATTAAGACCCGGTTGCTGCTTGGAGACAGTGAAGCAGGGCAGGGACAGTCTGAATTCAAGGCCGGACTTCTGAGTATGGGAGATGATGGAGAACTAAAGATTCTGGAGATGAAGCAGGAGGAGAGTACCCAGCTTGCGGTGGTGGATGATCAGGTTAACACAAGTCTTATGGAGACCTTCCGGGAGGATTATGATGCATTAAATGATAATCCGTCCGACTATGTGAGGGATCTGGTGGTGCGGACATTCTGCCCGTTAAACTCCACAATGGAGAGCAGCATCGACAGGGAGTTGGAAGTACGCAATTATAACAGCTATCTGGAGTTTTACAAAAAAAGTAAGGATGATTTTATAAAAGTTGTCAAGCCCCTGATGGAAAAAATATTGGGAGTGAAGACCTTTTTTGACCAGTATCAGGTCAAGGAAAGGGGGATGCAGCCGAAGCTTCTGATTACGAACCTGCCCCTTGAGATGATGGTAAAGGCCAGCAATCTGCCCCGCCTGATCACATACCTGAATACCACTAACGACAAGAATGAATTTGACAATACAATCTGGTTTGGAATCGTACCTGATGTGGAGTTGAATCAGACAGAAGGAGGCAGACTTCAGAGAGTTCGTTTTGCAGGCAACAAGCGGGAGGAGAAGAGCGGTAATAATACCATGGAGAACGTGGCAACGCTGATGAATGCGTTGCAGCCCTACCGCATTACAACCTTCTTCAGCTTTTGTTCCGGCGAAGAGTCCACCTTCAGTTATATTGCTACAGAAGGTGTCAACATCTATAAGGAAAAGTGTGCGCCTCTAATGAAGAAGGCATACAGTGAGTTTGCCGTGCCGTGCATTCCCAACGCAACCATCATTCCCAAGGACAAGTCCGGATTGGTTCTCGATAAGCGGATGGTCATGGATGAGGATGGAAATGTTTCTCTCTCTGCGGAGAAGGATGATGTGATGAAGATGTGGCTGGAAGGAGTCTATGTGGGTGCGGCCTATGAAGCGGCAGGCATTGTGGCAGCATGGCAGTGTCCGGAGTATCTGAAGCAGCGTTTCAGAAATACAAGCATGGAATATCCCGGTGTGCGGTTTGATGTGGAAGCCAATGACAATGCGCTTCTGGCGACCACCAGCATGACCAAAGAGATCTCCGGCTTTACCAATACCATCAAGAATGCCATCAACCGCACCGGCTTCGGCTTTGTATTCTCTTCTGACAATGCGCAATACAAGGGCCGGAATGTCAAGAACATAACGGTTTACAAGGCACGCAACCTGTTAAGTAACGGCAATGAGTTTGAACCCATCTATAAGACGCTGGTCGTTACATATATTGAGCGTATGCTGCGATTCTACAGTGGCGATTTTAAGCAGGATAAGATTCTGACATTTTTCAGCAATAATCCCAACAGCCAGAAGAGCAGATGGGATGCAGACCGTCAGTATGTTAATTCTATTCTTCAGGACGGGGATGAACTGGATTTCAGTATTGACGAGAAAAACGGTGTCTGCGATGTATTAGTGACCTTTGCGAATACCACTAAAAATCTGAAAGTACAGCTTACGAGAAAAGCTGGAAATGAATAATCTTGTACATGCCGTACAGATAAAAAATAGGAGGAAACAAAAATGGGAGTACGATTGAGTATCGAAGGAAGCGAGTCTATCAAGTTACAAGAGACCAGCATCACCGGCATTGAGTTTGGAGCGGATATCCCTCATGATTCCAATGCAAGATCTACGGATCTGGGGTCAACGGTATTGATCACGGGGAAGATTCTGGCAGCCGTAGACGGAGAAACAGCGGATGACACCAGCAAGCTTGCAAAGTGGTCTCTGGTTCCTGCTGAGAAATCCGACTGTTACCGTAAGGTGCAGATCAATGTGGTGAGTGCATCTCAGATTGTGCGTCAGATCACCATTCCCAATGCGTTCGTGGTGGGATACGAAGAGGATTTTACGGATGAGAACGGAGCAGGCACTTTCCGCCTTCTGATCAAGCAGAAGAAGGATAAGATGAGCAATCTTAAATTTGAGGGCGGCTTCGGTGAGGAGTAATCGGCAGGCCGGTAAAATAATACATAGATAGCGCATAGCAGATGAAAGGAGACCAATTATGGGATTTACATTAAAGGTGGAGGGAAACACCACGATTGAACTGGGAACCACAAGCATTACTGGAGTAAAGGTCAGCACTGACATTCCGCAGGACAGCAACGCCAGATCCACAGATCTGGGCAGCACGATCACTGTTACGGGAAAGATTCTGACCGCCGTGGACGGAGATCCGTTTGACGCAACCAGACAGCTGGGCTTATGGGCACTGGTTCCTGCAGAAAACTCTGACTGCTACCGTAAGGTCACTGTGGAAGTGATTGCTGCTTCACAGGTGGTCCGTAAGTATTCCTATCCCAACGCTTTTGTTGTGGATTACAAGGAAGATTACGGCGATGTGGAAGGCATCGGCACTTTTAAGCTGATCATGAAGCAGAAGAAGGATAAGATGGCGCAGGTATCCGTAGAAGGTGGGTACAGCATTAATTAAACAGGAAAATTCCGCATGCAGCTTTGGCGGAAAGACATAAAAGGGGGCTGCCTGCTTGCGGGTGGTCCCCATTGATAAATCTACTGACAGGCGGCAGTACATGAAAGATTACTATAAAATATTGGGCGTAGACAGACAGGCATCAACGGAACAAATAAAGAAGGCATATCGCAGTCTGGCTAAGAAATATCATCCGGATGTGGTAAAGGATGATAAGGCAAAGCAAGAGCGCATGTATGAAATTCAGGAAGCCTATGCATGTCTGGAAAATGAAGAACGCCGTAAGAAATATGATGCAGAGTGTCTGAAAAGCCCCCGAAACACTGTGAACGCAGGGGAGAAAGTGAAAAACGGCAGAACCTCTTTTGGAGAGAAGAGTCCGGATATGGGACAGTTCGAACGGTTTTTCGGATTTCAACCCGGCAGGGGGATGGAAACTTATCAGGACCATAGAATCTCAAAGCCGGAGGGGCCTATCAAACCCGAGGAAATGTTTGCAGCCTTTTTCGGAAGAGGAAGCATGCAGGAGGCAGAAAAAAGAAATGCGGCGGGAAGCAAAAGGAAAAAGAGTTAAACAGACGCTGGATGTTCTGATTATTTTATGCGGAGCAGGTGCTGTTTTCCTTGTCTTTAAGGAAATAGGGACATGGCGCTTTGCACCTGCGGTTTATTTTGTCATTGTTATCGGAATGGCAGCGGCGATATATGATCTTTTCCGGCTCAGCGGCAGCAAGAATACGGAAGAGATCATGCCAGAGGCGGAAAGAATACAGGGGATACAAAGGCTGATTCTGCTGGATGAGGAAGGAAAGCCCATTAAATCATGGGACTTGCAGGGAAAGATTTCCCTGATCATCGGAAAAGCCGGGCGGGATCAGGAGCTGGATATTGATCTGTCAGACTGTGAGTACAGCAGCTTTATTGACTTTCAGCATGCTGTGCTGAATTTCTGTCTGGATCAATGGTATGTGGAGGATCTTGGGTCTCAGAACGGTGTAAAAGTAGGAAAGGTGGAAGACGGGGAATGCTACAGGGTGATCCACCGCCCCTGTAAGGTTGTGGCAGGAGATGTTCTTTACATTGCGAATACGAAGCTGCTTCTGACGTAATGTGAAGTAGAGATAAAAAGGATAGGAGATGGGAGAAAATGGGTTTGGCGAAATGTCCGAATGGACACATTTATAACCCCAGACGTTATGGGAAGATCTGCCCGTACTGCAATATGAAAACGCAGGACGAGGCATTTGCGGAAAAACCGCTGGGATTTGAGCCTCCCGTGGAAATACTGGAGGAGACGGTGCGTCCTGTGTGCGGCTGGATCATCTGCATTGAGGGTGCAAAGGTAGGTATGGATTACAAGATTCATGAAGGTAAGAATTTTGTAGGCCGGGGGGATGAAATGGATATCCAGATTCTGGGGGATAATGAGATCAACCGCAGAAATCACGCTATCATTGTATATGATCCTAAGAACCTAAATACCATGATACTTCCGGGAGATTCTTCCGGTATTGCGTACTTGAACGATAAGCCTGTATATGTACCGCTAGAACTGAATCCCTACGATATCATCAATCTGGGGCAGAGCCGTTTTCTGTTTGTTCCTCTGTGCGGAAATAATTTCTCGTGGGGGGATCTGAAATGACGATGGGTATGCAGGCGTTGTCAGGTCTGGGGCTTGTATACATCATTTTGATCTTCTGCCGCTGCATTTTGAAATGGGGAGATGGATCCTGCGGAACTGATAAGCGGCCGGGGATCGGTATTGCGCAGACTACCGGCAGCCGGCAGGTACAGGCGGACGTTGCCCAGATATGGGACAGCAGTGCCGGGCTGATGGCGGTCATAGCGGATGGAATCGGCAGTGCCAATACGGGTAAAGTGTGTGCACAGGTGGCAGCGGATGCGATTCTGGATCGTTATGAGCCATATTGCGAGCTAAACGATCCGATATATTTTTTCAGGACATCGTTTCTGGAGGCAAGCCAGCGTATCCAGAGAACGATAGGAGAGCGCAGAGGCGGTGCCAGCACCGGCGCAGTGTTTATAAATCGCAGCCACCTGTATTATGCGGTGGCAGGAGATATCCGTGTCGCAGTCATGCGGGGCGGGGAGATGATTCCGCTGAGCAAGGGGCAGACGCTGGATGTTCTGGCGGCGCAGGCCTATGAAGACGGTAAAATATCCAGACAGGATACGCTTTGGAGCATGGAGGAGAAAAAGGTCTGGAGTTATCTGGGACAGGATGGCTTCCATGAGATAGAGGTATGTGAAAAGCCTGTGCTGCTAAAGCCGGAAGATAAAGTGTTATTGATGAGCAAAGGGATCTTTGAGGAACTTTCCTGGAGAGAAATAGAGGATATCCTGATCGACACGGATGATTCCCAGAAATCCGCAGACTGCCTGATCCGTGCAGCAGAGCAGAAGGGAAATCCCCAGAGGGACAATGGAAGTGTCATACTGATACAAAGGTTGGAGGCTTAAATGAGACGAATCAATTCTGATTTTCAGACGCTTCATATATCAGAAGAGGGACAGAAGCTCTCTAACCGAGACTATTTCGGTTATGTGGAGATGGATGATTTTGCCTGCTATGTATTGGCGGACAGTCTGGATGACGAACCGGCCGTTAACAGTGCAAGATTGGTAGTAGACAGTATTATCCGTGACTTTACGGAAGCACCCACGATGGGAAAGGGCACTCTCCGGCGATATCTGCTCAGAGCACATACAGAGCTCCTGAAGCAAAGAGCGGGAATGCATTTAAAGGTTGCTGTGGTGGTGGCAGTGACCGACTACCGGACGCTTCGCTATTGTCATGTGGGCAACAGCCGTCTGTACCTGATCCGGAACGCCCGGATTCTGGAACAGACGAAGGACCAGTCGCTGACGCAGAATCTGCTGGAACAGGAACGGATCCTGCTGGATGAGGCCGCAAGGCATGAAGAGCGCAACAATCTTTATTCCTTTCTGGGGGAAAGAGGAAAGCCGGAGATACAGATTTCCCGGAAAAAGAAGCTGGAAGCAGGAGATCTCCTGATACAGCTTACCAGAGGCGTATGGGAACAGTGTGGAGAGCAGGAACTCCTGCGGATCGTCAATGACGCCAAAGAGACAAAGGATATTCTGGATCAGGTGGAAGACTGTATCCTGATGGAGCAGAACAGTAGAAGTATCGACAATTACTCCATGGCTGTGACTGCTGTAAACAAGGTGTATCAGTCTCCGAAAAAACCGGTTTCCGTCAAAAAGGTTCTGATGATCGTCCTGCCTGTTCTGTTGGTGGTGATTACCGTCGGCGTGACCCTGTTTCTGCGGTACCGCAGTATTCAGAACAAAACGCAGTCCCTGTTGCAGTATATGGAAAGCGGTGAGGAGTACCTTGCCTGCAGTAACTTCCAGAAAGTGGCGGAAGAATATGAGGCAGCGAAAAAGCTGGCCGACAGCCTGCATAAGGAGCAGGAATATCGGGAGGCCGATTCCTATACGAAACTGGCAGAGCAGGTGATCTTAGCGGATGAAGCATTGAGCGCAGCGGAATATCAGAAAGCACAGGAACTGTATCTTGCAGCCAGACAGATGGCGGTGGAAAACGGAAATGTGGGACTTTCCTATATTGAGGGACAGCTTAACCGGACGGAAGGGTACATAGAAGTGTTTGATCTGATTGCTCAGGGAGAGAGAAAAGAGGAGTATGACAATCTGACAGGCGCCATTGCACTCTATCAGGAAGCAAAGGAAAAGGCTGCAGCGCTTTACTTCATGGATGGAAAGAAGGAAGCACTGGAGTTACAGATGGCAGCGGAAGAAACGCTGGAAAAGGAACAGTTAGCGGCGGAGAAACGCCTGCAGGAACAGATCGAAGCAGAGGCGGTCAGCCGGGCACTGGATCAGGATCAGAAGACAAATGACCAGCAGAACGCCATAAATATGGAGAATCAGGGAAATGAACTGTTGGCCCAAGGCAGTTATGAAAGTGCCATTACCTTTTATCGTGTGGCCCAGGCCTCCTATAAGCAGCTGGGTCTGACGGAGCTGGCCGACGGAATTGATAAAAAGATGGAAGCTGCCCAGGCCGGAATTGCAGCAAAGGAAGCGCAGGCGGCAGAGGCGGAGAAGCAGAAATCAGAATAAGGATGTGTGGAAGGGGAAACAGATGGGAGAAAGCATGAGCCGGTATACTTATACCCTGAATCCCAGTCAGGGAGTGACGGAGAAACATACCTACAGACAGAGTGAACTGGAAAAGATGACGACATTTCACCTGCGTGAAATATGCAGAAAAGAGCGTCTGGTGGTTTCTTCTGCCAAAAATGACGACAAGGATGGGCTGATCCGTTTGATTATGCGGTTCAGGGGACAGAAGGAATACCGACATATCAGAGAATTCTGTGAAGGCGGAATGGAACGCATACAGGAGTTTTTGAAGCATCAGGTCATCCGTTTTCTGGAGACTCCGGAAGTGGATATACCCGGTACCATTACGATTTTCCATGATACGGAAATGAATGAACTGGACGGCTACCGGATCAAATCTGAGGAAAAGCTTTTCGCCGGAAATCTCCTGCTGGTGGATGAGGCATTTAAAATATATACCTGTTTCTACATAGAGGAAATAGAGGATGTGGCGTATCTGTTTAAGGGAAAAGGGATGCCGGTATGTCCGTTGGAGAAGCATCAGTATTCCATTCTGTATTTCCCGAATGAAGCAATCTCGGAATTTCTGTATGACTGTTATTACGGAAATCATGTCTTCACGCCCGGACATACGGAGGCTGTTCGCATTCCGCTTCTGGATGTTCAGGAAAGACAGATTCCCCAGGCCGATCTGCCGCTGGTGATCGACTTTGGAAGCTCCAATACCACCATGGGAATCTGTCTGTCGGATGGAAGTATGCGGATCGCGACGGCGAAGGGAAAAACGATTATTCCCAGTGTGATCGGTGTGCAGGAAAAAGCGGGCGGAGAAACGGAATTTTTGTTTGGCTATGATGCACAGGAGATGAACAGGCAGAACTATCGGGATGAGGATGCAGCTGTATTTTATGATATCAAGCGGTGGATCAGCGATGCAGACCGGGTGGAGAGCGTCATATTAAAGAGTGGATATAAATACCAGTTTCCGAGAAAAGAGATGCTCCGTGCCTATCTGGATCATCTTCTGGAAATGGCGCGTCAGCAGTTTAAGTGCAGCTTTACCAATATTCAGCTATTGGCACCGATCCGGCAGAAAGAGAAGTTCCGGCGGGTGTTCAAGGAACTGCTTCCGGAATATACCGTGAACTGCGAGCTGGACGAGGGAATGGCCGTATTGTTCCACAGCATTCACAGCATGATCCGGGCAAAGGCATATGAGGAACGCAGATGGTATCACGCCCTTGTGATTGACTGTGGCGGCGGAACCACAGATTTAACTTCCGGGCGGTTCCGGATTGAGAATAACAGGGTGTCCTATATCATTGATCTGGAAACACGCTATGAAAACGGCGACACAAATCTGGGCGGAAATAACCTGACCTACCGTATTCTTCAGCTTTTAAAGCTGCGTCTGACGGAAGAACTGGGATTTCAGACGAAAGAAGCCTTATTCATAGGGGGCGCAGAGGAAGGCAAATCCGCTTACGAGGAACTGGAGAGACGATACCTTCAGGCAGAAAAGTGGCTGCCTACCCGGTTTAAGGAGTATGAGGGCAGGAGCAGGGAGCAGTATTTCTACGTCAAGAATAATTACTACTACCTTTTTGAACTGGCAGAACAGGTGAAAAAGCTGTTTTTTCAAGCTGGATTCTGTTACAGGCTGAAAATATCCACGAATAAGGGAGAGGATCTCTTCTTAGATAAATGGAAGCTTTCCTTCTGTGGAAAAGGAGATGGCGGATCCGCTGCAGAGCAGCTGGAAACGATTTCCGGACCTTTGGAAATCTGTCTGTATTTACATGAAATAGAGGAACTATTGAGACCGGAAATATATGGACTGATGGAGCGTTTTCTCGATCAGAAATTTGAAAAAGGACAGCTTGCGGAATATGAGATGATCAAGCTGACGGGGCAGTCCTGCAAATCGAGACTGTTTCTGGAAGCGCTCAAACAGTATGTTCCGGGAAAGCGGATACAGGGTGTCCGGCGGGACGATGCAGGGACGGAACTGAAAATGTGCTGTCTGGAGGGAGCACTTGCTTACTTTATGAACTGCAAGCTGGGATACATGAAGGTAAACGAGAACTATAGAGTAGGCAGCCTGCCCTATGAGATTATGGCGTATACCCATGAAAAGGAAGAGAAAACCCTGATTAAGAGTCAGGATACGCAGAATGTGATCGGATACATTTCCCGTTTCCACATCGGAAATCAATTGGATCTGTATCTTAATGATGAACAGGGGGAATGGCTCAGGACATACCATTTTGCCTATGACACTTCTAAATTTGAGAAGACTACCCAGAAGGAGATCGACGAGGATTATGCGGGTACGGTGATTCAGGAAGAAACAGATATCATTTTAGAGGGAGAGATGAAGTTCTTTGTATGGGTTTCCAAGGAACGTTGGGGATTTGTGGTGCTGCCCATCCTGAGAGATCAAGAGGAACTATATAAAGGTGCAGAAACCTTCTTCGATTTTGAAGACGATACCTGGGAACTGAATTTCTTTGACGGAAGGAAGTAGGTGTGCATTATGGGGTGGTCAGGTCAGGAAGACGGCATGGACGTAATGAAAGAGATAATCCAGAAGGAGATACAATCCATAAGCAGTCTGGAAGAAAGGGTGATCTTCAAGAATCTGATGGAAGGAGTCTTTTTATCCCTGTATGACACGAATCGGGAGATGTACGAGGGATTGGAGCGCCGCATCAAAGAAGAATTGGACTATGACAAAAACCGCTATTATGTAAAGACAGGCATTGTGGAGAGGGAATTTTTCGATGCCTCCCACCATCTGCTGTCACCAATGGATGAAAGTGATCTGGCAGAAAAACTGTATGATATGAAGGAAATTCTGCGGGCGGTGGAAGAAGAGGGAGCGTTCCGGCTGATGAAAGTCATGTTACGCTGCGATTTTCTGGAACAGCAGAAACTGCTGGCATTGCAGCCTGTGTTTGAAGGCGTCATCGAGACCGAAGAACCGGAGAAGGAATGGAAGGTGGAGATCCGTCTGCGGGAAAATCGGGAGTATCTGAAAAAAATAGAATACCTGTATCTGTTGTTTACCAGAAACGGCATACCCTGGCAGACCGCCAATGCACCCTATCTGTATAAGATGGCGGACATGATCGTGACCGGGCTCCCGGAAGGAATTACCGGCAAAGAGAAAATCAGGCGGGTAACCATCCAGTTTGGAGAATACAGCAGTATGATTCAAGAAGATGTCATTCCGGTATGGAATATTCAGAGACTTGAGCTGGACAGCATCGGTTTCCCCATACCCTGCGGAGACCATCAGAATTATGAACACAGCGTTTCCCTGAAGAAGCATGGAATAAATCATGCATATCTGGTGGAGGATGACAGGAATGTGCAGAGTGTCAGTCAGGAAGGGGAAAGATTAAGAATCGTATGCAAAACCGGTGAAGCAAAAAAATGGGGGATCTATCAGATCCGTTCTTCCCAGGAGCAGAAGATAGACCGCTATACCTTTCCCATCATGGGAAACGGCCGGGAAGAAAACTTTGCAGAGAAATACCAGAGAAAGTGGAACCAGCAGATCAGGACCAAAACAGAGCTGGCGCATTTCATAAAGGGATTCGGGCTGGAGGATTATGTACGTTATCAGGACTGTCAGGTAGAGGACGACTTTCCGGGCAATAGGGAGACATACGCGGTGAACTGCTTTATTCCGGATGAGATCCGGCTCAGATCAACGCAGAAGAAACTGGTTCTCTATTTCCAACCGGGAAAACAGGAGAGGTGGCTGCAGAGAGATATTCTGAGTTTTCTGGTATCTGAGGTACAGCGGATCTATCCGGAATATGACTGTGGGGGAATATTGGTATGAGGTACCTCTGGGAAGTACTATTGGAAGCGAAAAAGGAACAGATTCCGGAAGAGAGACTTCGGTTTGTCCATGCGCCACAGGGCAGCGGGTATATGGAACTGTCCCTGCCCTGTCTCAACCAGACCTGGCTGGGAGAAGAGGAGCAGCCGGAAGACATCAACATAGAGGTGAATACCTATTATCGCTTTTATGACATATTCTGTGAAATGTTTCCACCGGATGAGGCAGAGTTCCCCTCACTGCGGGAAAGTCTGACAAATTTATGCCTGCATATGCTGGCACAGAATGATATCAGGATGGGCATGACAAGGGAAGATTACCACAAGAGACTTCTTGCAAAAGAGATTCTGGACGGAAACTTCGGAGAAATAGCAGGAAACGTATTCCGGTCAATGAGCAGCAAAGAGCAGGAGATATTGCTGGGCGGATGGCTGAACAGCTTCCGGACAGGCAGTGTCCTGCCGGTTTTTCTGGATATGGTTCATGGTCTGGTGGCGGATAGCATCGTCTATCACAACAACGCCTATCCGGATGAGATTCTGATCTATACCGGATGGAAGAGAGAGCGGAACCTGGAGCAGAGGATCCGATTCCTGATCGATACGTTTCTGGACATCCGGTATCGGGTGGAAATCTTTTATGAATATCATTTCGGGATAATCGGAGTAGAGGAGACGATGCGGATCGGGGAGATCGCGATCTGCTGAAGGGAGAGAAAATGTTTCAGAATATTTATCCTGTGTTTGAACCCAAAAGACTTTTAAAAAAAGAGATGTTGGAAAATCTCAGGGATTTTCCCAGAAGCCTGTTTGGATTGCAGTATCAGAATTACAGCGATGGAATTCTGTATGGATGTGACATTACGGGAACGGAGACAGGGATGATTCTTCTGCCGGGAATATTGTGTTACAAAGGTGTGCCCTATTTTCTGGAGAGACCATATCCTGTTACGTGTAAAGCAGAAGGAAAAATGGCATATGTAAAGGTACATTTCTGGGATAAGACCATCGGCAGCGGCGGTGAAGAGTATTTGTCACAAATCATTGTGGATGAACAGGAGCCGGATGCAGAACAGGAACTGGAGCTGGCACGGTTTAAACTTCAGGCGGGAGCAAGACTTCGCTCAGACTATGTGGACTTTTATGATTACGAGACCGAATTTGATACGGTGAATCGTATTTACGTGCCTTATGCCGCACTGGATCATCCCGGCATCTGGCCGCAGATTTTAAAGAGTTTTGCAAGAGAATTATTAAAGTATGCTGTGACAGATCCGTGGGATTGTGCATTCTGTCTCCAATGTCTGCAAAGGAAGGAAGCCATGCCTTATGAGGCGGTCCGTGCCTATCTTCATGCAAGGCTGGGGCAGAATAAGGAATACACAAATATGCAGATGTATGGCGCATTGAAGAGAATTCTGGGTGAAGCGGGCGGAAGGGAAGAGATTCCCGGACAGACCCGAAAGAAAGAGGGAACATTGCTCATGCTTTAACGGTGTGAGGGAAAAGGAGGCGGCAGGCATGGAAAACGAAATGGATTTGTCCATAGCACGGTTTATCAGAGAGCAGCGGGAACGGGAAGAACAGGAGGAAAGAGAACGCCTGCGGAAACAGTATGATCCCAGGGAGCGGATTACTTATACGCTGGAGGAGATGATAGAGGGGATACGAAGCGGACGACAGTATCTCTATACATTGTTGCTGGAGTTTGAACCGAAGGACCTGTTGGAAGGACGGTTGACGGTTCCTTTTATTAAAAATTTCTATGATGTGGAGCAAAATGAAGCCGGAATGATTCTTTTGGTAAGCAATGCACGCAAGGTTGTTTTTAATGTATCTGATGCACCTTGCACAAAAGTGAAGATGCCTCTGAATAAATGGATCGAGCAGACCAAAGAAGCCATGAAGGATATGCACATATATATTAAGCCCGGGAAAAAGGCGGTGGTAGGAAATATGGAATATTTCTGCTATACGGCGCCTACATCCAGAGGACGTCTTTTTAACATCGTCTTTCGGTTGAAAAAAGGCGGCAGGATATATGCGGGAAACCTGAATTGCCCGGAGGAAGAGCAAAAAGGCATGGGACTGTTGCTGGAGGCAATGGTGCATGTGATTGAGGAAATGAACCGTTAGAAGGGAGGGAGCAGCGTATGGATGCGATTACCTATGGGAGTCTTTTTCTGATACTGGGAAGTACGCGTCTGTCGGTTTTGACATGCTGCATCAGTGAAAATCCCGGGAAGCACGGATTCCTTTCCGCAGATGCAGAGACGCAGGAGGAACTGAAGGATTATCTTCTGTACGAGGAAGATGGTCATATCGGATTATTTGTAATGCTCGGAGAGACCATAAAACCGTTGTTTTACGGCACGGTGACCTGTATGGAAGTAAAGGCTCAGGGAGGAAGGTGTGTGCTGCATCTGGAGGCACTGACGGAAAGCTATCAGATGGATCTTACAGTAAGGAACCGGTCTTTTCAGGACGTAGCCATGACCTCCCACCAGTTAATTCAAAAGATATTGGAGCCTTATTCGCAAAGTCAGATTCTGTTCTCCATAGAAGATAAGGCATTAGGGCAGATTATGGTGCAGTATCAGGAAACGGATTGGGAATTTCTGAACCGTGTTCTTTCCGCGTATGGTGCCAGTGCGTATATTGCAGGCAATGAACCGGGGATTTATCTGAGAGTAGGATTGATGGATACAGAGGAGGATGCAGACTGGGATCTGCTTCCCTATGTTCTGCATCGTAATGCTGCGCCCAGAGAGACAAAAAAAGGACTGAAAGGGCAGATCTGCTATCAGATAGAGACATATGACATTCTTCCATTGGGAGAAAAAGTGCTTTTCAAAGGGAAAGAACTGTATATCGGAAAAATCGAAAGATTTTTCCGGCAGGGACTTTTTGTCAGCAGATATTATCTGTATTTTGCAGAGGGACTGAGGAAACTGAAATATTACAATCCGTTCCTCGGTGGAGTATCCATAAACGGGGTGGTTACGGCCGTCAGCAGGAATCGGCTTCAGGCACAATTAGAGACGGATGCTTTGGCAAATTACAGGAAAAAGTATTTTTTCCCCTTTTCTACAGTGGCAGCATCTCCGGATGGAAGTGGATGGTATTGCATGCCCAGACCGGGGGATCAGGTAAGGATTTTCTTCCCCACCGCAGATGAGAAGGAAAGCTATGCGATTGCAAATATTCAGGGAGATTCGTCGCCTGCATCTGACAGTCCGATGAGCAGGCCTGATCTGAAGGATATTACCATGCCGGATGGAAAGGCTGTCCGGTTTATAGAAGGCGGAATACAACTGGCCGTTGGCGGAAATAAAGGAACTGTCACTCTGACAAATGATGGAAACGCCGAAATTGTTACCGATGATGACATTGAAATCAGTGCGGCGGAGGCAGTGTGTTTCAGCACGGATGGAATGATGAGTGTGACAGCGGGATCCCGGATACAGTTTATCAATGATGCGGGGGGAAATATTACCGTAACAGACGAAACAGTGAAAATCGATGCTGCTATGATTATCAACAATTAGCGGAGGGATATTATGTACAGTTTGCATGATATAGAAGTAAACGGGCTGGATCTGGCAGAGGTGTTGGAGTGTGAAATAGAATCCCGGGCAGGAGAGCATAGTACGCTGGTGATCCTTGCCCGTGTGACAGAAGAAGAGTTTGTATTTGAAATCTCAGATTGTCAGGATCTTGAAGTACTTCTGCGCGAAGGAGAAGGCAGGAAGATCCTGTTCTCCGGCATCCTGACGGATATTCAGATAACGGAAAGCGGTCAGGTGAAGACTGTACGAATAGAAGGAAAGAGCCGCAGCTGGCTTATGGATCGGGAGAAACATTCCCGTTCTTTCCAGAACGCTAAGATGACTTTTCAGGAGTTAGCACAGGAAATACTGGCAAATTATAAGGATGCTGATCTGATCTATGCTGCTGCGGGAAAGGCGGTTGGAAGTCTGATCGTTCAGTATGAGGAGACGGATTGGGAATTCCTGCAGAGAGTGCTTTCCAGGGAAGGTATTATGATCACTCCGGACTGCCGACAGCCCGGCTTAAAATTATATGCGGGAGTTCCGGAGCTTATGGAGTCAGCATTTCCCTGTCATATTCTGGATATGGAAAAGGATATGGACGGATATTATGAGCTGAAGGCAAACGGCAGAGAGGTGCATGCATCGGATTTTACCCGCTATACGGTCGTTTCAGAACAGCTTATGGGAATCTTTGATCCGGTCCGGATACAGGGAAATCCTTTTGTGGTTTATGCATGCAGATATTCCTTTGAAGATCAGGAGATGCAGGGAACTTATAAATTACAAAGTGCAAAGGGGTTTACAAGGCCTGTGATCTATCCCATGCATTTGATCGGGGTAGCGCTGAATGGCAATGTGGTGAACGTATCAGGTACAAAAGTGCAGGTAGCAATGGCAATTGATGGAAACAGCAGGAAACGTGCATTGTACTGGTTCCCCTATTCCACCCTGTCTGCATCCTCAGATGGCAGCGGATGGTATTGCATGCCGGAGGTGGGAGATGATGTGCGGATATATTTTCCTTCCAAGGCAGAATCTGAGGCAATTGCACTGAGTGCTGTAAGTAATTACGATGCACCGCAGAGTGGAGAAGATCGGATGAGCGATCCGGACAACCGGTATCTGCGCACCAAATCCGGGCAGGAGCTTGCACTGGCCCCGGGGTATATAAAGCTTTCCTGTGGAAAAGCAGCATCCGCAGTGACAATTCAGACGGATGGAAAGGTCAAAATACAATCTCAGTCTATGGTGAAGGCAATGGCACAGGAAGAGATTGCGATTCATGCGGAGGAGCAGGTGACGCTTCATGTATCGGAACAATTTATTATGCGTAGTCTGAGCGGCGGACAGATTGTATCCAGCAAAGGCAACGTTATTATGCAGGGAACAGAAGTAATCGTGGATTAACATGTTTTGAAGGAGAGACAGATGGACAGAGAAACGGCTTTGCAGAATTACAGAGAAGCGGTATCGAGAAAAATAGCAGCATTCCGCAGCCATATGGGGGATTCTGTTCTGGAACATGCCGAGGATTGGGAGGCTGTGGTAGAAAAAGCCATGAAGCTTCTGGGAGAGCAGATGGAAAAACAGGGAAAGGAGTATGTATGTTTTTTGTATTTTTCTCTGTTGAAGTCAGATACGATCAACAGAAACTATCGGGTTCAGCTTCACGGTCTCGATATGAGCTGGTATATGGATAAGGAACCGGTTGAGGTGTATGTGGATGTAAAGGAATTGCTTACACCTTTGGATGAACTTTGGAATGAGTTAGTTTGTGCCAATCAGGGATATGGTGTCTCTGTCAATGAATATGACATTCAGAATCTGCTGTTTGATGAACTGACCATTATGGACAATATGATCTGTCAGGTGCTTCGCTATCGTCTGCGGGACTGGGAGAAAAAGGGAATCTTTGAGCCTGTTACCCGTTCTCCCTATTGGGTCCTGAGGTGGGGGGAATATCGTGATCAGACCGAAATACTGGTTCAGACGGACCGGGTGGAAAAGGATCCCGGCGTCTGGAAGACCGAACTGTCAAAGGCAGCCAGAGAGCCGGAAAAGATGGTGTTCAGTTATTGGTATAAAGGCACCTATGCAGACAGAACGATCCGGGACATGGATATGCGCTTTATTACGTTTGAGGAAAGCACCGTACAAAACATTGTATTTCAGAACTGCAATCTGGAAGGAAGCCGTTTCCCCGGAACCAGACTGACGGGATGCAGCTTTGAAGGGTGTAATCTGTGGGGGGCAGATTTTCGGGAGTGCACGTTTGAACAGACATCTTTTGCCGGAGCTGAACTTACTGCCGCTGTGTTCCCCGCAGAAAGTGTTCCGTTTCTGGAAATCAGTGCAGAGCAGCTTCAGGTAATCCGTCTGGACAGGGAGGAAGAATCATGAGGTATTTCTTTATTACGCAGGACAAAAATCTGCCGGGATCTATTCAGTATCGTGATTTTGATATCAATGGGAGCCGTCATGTGTTTTCTAAAGAGGACAGCAGCCAGTTGGACAGTGTTGTGGCATTGTATCTGGCAGGGGATGGCAACGAGGCCAGATGGGATTTTCTACAGCATCCGGTAACCATGTTCTCCAGAAGATTCCGGAATATTCTGGATGCGTATGAACCGGGATTGTTCTTCCAGGAGGTAGTTCTAATCCACAAGGAGAGTTCCCGGCAGTACCGGTATGTACATACGTTAATGGATCAGCTGGATGCGGTGGGAAGTCAGACGGAATATTATCCCAACGGGACGGTAAAGCGTCTGGTTTTAGACAGCGGGAAAATTGGACAGCATAACCTGTTCCTGCTGAAAGGGAACCAGAGAAAGGATCCGATTGTCAGTCTGCCTCTGGCAGAGAGCCTGCTGCGGCGCAGGCCGATGGGAATACACTTTGAAGAAGTGGAGGTGCAGTAAATGAGTGAGATACAGCCAAGTCTGGGAGAACTGGAGGATGCACAGAATACTGCCTATGAGAATTTCTTCACAGCGCGGGATGCTGTTACGGCGGCTGGGGAAAGAGTTGCTGCCGCCGATGAAGCGGTATGTCTGGCAGAGAAAAAGTATATGAACGGTGAAATCAGTGTGGAAGAGTGGGAGGCAACGTTACAGGAATTAAGCGATGCACAAGTGGCTGAGACAGCGGCAAATGAGAACTATGAAGCTGCGGCAGCGGGGGCGCAGGCGGCAGCGGAAGCGGTGGAGGCCAAAAAACAGGAACTTCGTGACAGCCGTGTAAATGACACCGCTTATGTGGTACATTGTGCCCGGATCGAGTGCCCTTTTGGTATGCGTGAAAGCTATCTGGCACTGGATGCTACCCATGGGGTACTGACGCACCAGATACCGCAGATGACGGTAAAAGATATGATTCTGAATACAAATATCATTAACTTCGGTGGATGCCACAGCAGGGAGAACCCTGATGTTCAGGCGGAGATTGAAAAAACCAACGCCATCATAGAATCCAAAAAAGACTGGCGGGACGATGTGGTGGGCTATTTCACAAAGAAATGGAATGAGCGTGTAACAATCATAAAAGCAGGGATCGGTCTTGCAAAAAAACTATTAGGGATGAAAAAGAAAGAAAAGACCGAAGAAGAAAAGCTGGAAGAAATGAGTTCAGATTTTGTTGGTGAGTGCAAGGCCCAGTTCTCCGCGGACGGAGAATGGCTGGAAGGGCATGAAAAGGTATTTATTAATGGGGAACCGTTGCTGTTGCGCAGATGCAGTATCATGTGCAGTTACGGAGGATGTGTAACGATCTTGCTTTCGGGACAGCCGGAATAGGAGGAAAAAGGTATGGAGCTTGCTTATCAGGGTCTTTTCATTCGACTTCCCTTTGAAGGTGCGGTTGGAGTAGAAGCATTTGAAATGAATGCGTCATTTAATGACCATGTCACATTAAGGCTGTTACTTCTGGTGGAAGAAGAAAAGATAGAAGCTCTCATTCATGGTATTGGGGATGGGGATGATATAGAGGTATATAAGGCGGAGGCTGATGGGCTTTTATATGCCGGAAAGATTACAGACGCTAAAATGGAGCAGGATCGCAGCCTGCACCTTTTGCAGCTGGAAGCAGCTTCTTATACCATGGAATGGGGGCTTGCACCGGTAAGCCAGAGCTTTCTGAACTTAGACACAACATACAGGCAGGTTATGGACAAGGTCCTTAAGAATCAGAAGGATGCGGAAATTCTGGACTGTGCTACCAAAGGTGCTGTGATTCCTGATTTCCTGCTTCAGTATGAGGAGAGCGACTGGAATTTCCTCGTGCGTCTTGCCAGTCATTTTCATACCTTTATGGTACCGGACTGCCGTGCGGCGCATGGACGGGCCTATTTTGGAATTCCGGATCTGGGGGAAGAATATGTCCTGAGCGATGAAGAGTTTACAGAGATCAAGGATATGGACCAGTATTATCGTCTGGGCAGAGAACAGAAAATCCTTCCGCAGGAAACTCTTAAATGGAAAGTGACTGCCAGGCAGGATTTCTGTCTGGCACAGAAGGTACGCTTCCGGGGAATCAGTGCCATTGTCACAAGGATACAGTATCAGACGGTAGAAGGAGAACTTGTACGGACTTATGAACTGAGCCGGAGAAAGGGTGTGTTATGTGCCCCTGAAAAGAATCCTCATATTTTCGGTATGAGCATCCCCGCTACGGTAAAAGAGCGTTCGGGAAATTGTGTCAGGGTGCATTTCCATATTGATCCGGAATATGATAATTCCCCTAATGTAAAATACTTTACTTATGCGATCGAGAGCAGCTTTATCTACTGTATGCCGGAGGTGGGAAGTCAGGTACATATTTACTTCCCCGGGGATGATGAGAAAGATGCTATTGCAGTTCATGCCATCCGGACATCTAGCGGTTCCTCCTCATCCGGTTATGCACAGATACCGGACAACAAATCTTTTTCCAATGTAAATGGTGCGGAACTTTTGATGACTCCATCTAAGGCTATCGTATCTGCCGATCAGGAAAAGCAGACCTGTGTCTATCTGGATACGGATGGAAATGCCCTTATCACAGGGAAGAAGATTTGTCTTCATGCGGAAAAGAACCTGATTGTGGGCGATCCTGCAGAGGAAGACGGACAGGCTTCCAGACAAATGGTGCTGGAGGCGGAGGAACTGACGGTTCAGGTCGGAGGGAACGGTTCTCAGATCAACTTAACGGATGAGGCACGGATTATAGCAGCCTTTGTAAAGATGGATGCATCGGACCGGTCGCCTGCTGCAAATCCGTCTCTGGAAGAACTCAGATCATCTGTAACAGCAAATGATGAGACCAACAGAAAAAATATCAATGAAGATGTCAGCAATGAGCTGGTGGAGAAATTCGAGGAAGGCAGAACCGGTATTCTGAAAGGGATCGTAAAAGTGGCTGCCACAGTTGCAACTGTGGCGGTAGCGGTAGCGCTGACCGCAGCAACCGGCGGTGCTGCGGCAGTTATTATTGCAACCGTGGTGTTGGGAGCAGCTACGGCTGCATATGCTGCTGCAGATGTGGGAGAAGGAATAGACAATTACAAAAATGCCCAAAGCGGTGATTTAAGTCAGGGACACAATTTCATGCGGGATGACGTATTCGGTGGAAACGAGCTCCTGTATGAACTGGTGAGAGCGGGTACGGAGATTGCCTTCGGTGTTGTATCCGGCTGTGCAATAGGTAGTGCATTTAATAAATTGATGACAGCAAAAAAATTCATACATCTTGCTAAGGAAGCAAAATGTCTGAAGGCAGTCATGCAGATAGGGGGAAATGTCCTGGATGGTATTTTTGATGATCTGGCACGGACAGGAGAGATCAATCCTGCCAGGACACTATGGAATATCGGGATAGGATTTGCACAGGGCAGTACCGGCAGTGGCATCCGTGACGGACTATTGAGTAAATTAGGTATTGAAGGATGTTCCTTCGGAAACCATCTCATTAAGGCATTTCTGGGCGGTTTTATTGACACCGGCATAGATGGGGTGGGCTGCCGCCTGAGTGGACAGGATTTTGATCCTAAGAGCAGCTTTATCCAGAATCTATTTATTAATGGCTTGGACGCTTTTATCAGCGATCCTGTGGACGCAGTCACGGGAATCTATGTCATTCAGGCTACGGATTTCCTGCTGGCCAGCGTGCCCTTTGCCCTGAAACTGGAACGGTCCTATTATTCTACCAATAATACGGTCTCTGTACTGGGGCTGGGATGGAAATTCCCATATGCCAGCAGGATATATCGGGATACAAGGGATGTGGAGCATACCCGGGTTCATCTGGAGACCATCACGGGTCATTCTGTGTGCTACGAGGAGCAGGATGGCCGTTGGGTGAACCAGAGCAAGGGAGCATCCAGATTCCTGATGGAAGTACAGGAGGCAGAGATAACCGGACAGGAGCGGTATGTGCTTACGGATGTGGTGGACCATACCCTGAGTGTTTATGATGCCAGAGGACTGCTTCAGTCTGTGGAATATCCAAATCAGCAGCGCTTAAGCTTTGCCTATGGAGAAGAGGGGCTGGAACGGATCGTTACGCCCCTGGGCAATGTACTTCAGGTAGAGTGCCGGGGTGGGCGTATTCTGCAGATTACGGATGAGATCGGACGCAGGACCCAGTATCGCTATGAGGGCGATCTTCTGGTGGATGTGGTGCATACGGACGAGGGGATTACCCACTACGAATATGATGAAAACGGACATATTTCTTCCGTTACGGATCAGAACGGAAGTTGTTATCTGGAGAACGAGTATGACGTGAAGGGCAGGGTCACCCGTCAGAACTTTTCAAGCGGTGTGTACCAGACCTTTACTTATGATGATATTCATCACAGGAATACCATTTATTACAGCGAAACGGGCAAGACGGAGATCTATGAATACAATAACCGGTTTCTGAAGGAACGGGTAATTTATGAGGATGGTTCGTTTCAGACCTATCAGTATTCGGATGACAACTTAAAGGTGGAAGAAATCAGTCGTCTGGGCAGCAGGAAAGAGTGGGAGTACGATGCCTATGGAAGAAGCATCCGGGAAAAATTCCCGGATGGCTTTGAAGTGCACCATGAATATAATGAGCACCATGATCTGGTACATACATGGGACAGCGACGGAAGAGAGACTCTCTATACTTATGACCAGGAACACAATCCGGTCAGGACGATGGAAAAGATCAAAGAGGGCAAATGGAAAGAAACGGCCCGGAAGTATGATTTCAGGGGAAGATGCATTCTGGAACGGGATGCCCTCGGAAACGAAAGCCTTAAGGAATATGAATTCAACCGGGCATACCCCAGCCGTGTCATTACGCCGAAAGGGGAGGAGACCGCCTACGGCTACGATACCGTAGGCCGCAGACTGTCCATCAGCAATACCTACGGCACGGTGGAACTGGCTTACAATTCCAGGAACTTTGTCACCAGCCGCATCGACGGGGAAGGCTACACCACCCGCAGATTCTATGACCGCATGGGCAATCTGACCACTTACTATCCACCCGTGCAGTGGGAAAAGAAAGAGAGCGGCTATGAGTACCGCCACGATTTTCTGGAACGTGTGGTAGATACCATATCTCCCCTGCAGGAACATCACCGTGTATTCCGTAACTTTGACGGGGACATCACCAGCCGGATCCATCCGGTCAGCTATGCCCTGAAAGGCGAAGAGGGAGAAGGAACCCGCTATGAGTACAATTCTGACGGGAACTGCATCCGTATCCTTTATCCGGACGGAGGCGTGGAGCGGAGATTCTATGATGCGGACGGCAACATGATCAAACAGGTACAGCCGGAATCTTACGATGCAGATTCGGATGACGGCAATGGCTACCGCTATGCCTATGACGCCTGCGGCCGGATGACAGAAGTACAGGATCCCGAGGGGAACATCCTGCACACCTACGAGTACAACGGGCACGGACAGATCCTCCGGGAAGTGGACGGCGAAGGAAAGGAGGTCCTCTATACCTATAATGATCTGGGCTGGAAGATCCGGGAACAGATAAAAGTGCAGGAGACCGATCCTGCGCTGTACCGTGTCATCGCCTATACCTATGACAGTCAGGGCAATAAGGTGGAGGAGGCCTACGGACAACAGGAAGTAGAACGGGACGGAGAGCCGGATGGCTGGCACCGGATCCATTTTTCCTACGATAAAAACAATCATCTGAATGTAGTGAAAGATGACTTTGGGGCAAAAATGCGCTACGATTATGACTGTCTGGGAAATGTAACGCTGGAAGAGCGTGTCATTGCGGACGGTGTTCATAGTGTCATTCATTATGCCTACAATAAAAACGGGTGGCTTGTTCAGCGGACGGAGGAAATCCAGGGCAACGGCCCGGTACAGGCCGCCGTTACAAGATATGCCTACGATGCCAACGGCAACCTGACAAAGATCACCACCCCGAAGGGCTCCGAGATCCACAGAAGCTACGATGCGGACGACCGCCTGACCGAGGAGAGAGTCCTTGACAGAAAGAACGGTATCGACAGACGGGTGCAGTATGCCTATGATGCGGCCGGAAATGTGCTGAAACAGGCCATTCTGGGAACGGACGGGGAATGTCTGGAGAGCAGCACCCGGTATGACCTGAAAGACCGGGCGACCCACAGAACCAATCCGGCAGGAGGGGTGACCCGCTATCTCTATGACCGGAATGACAGGCTGCGGAAAGAGATCCGTCCCTACGGCTACGAGCCGGAGAGCGATGACGGGGCGGGGGTATCCTACACCTATGACAGCCGGGGCAACCGCATCCGCACTACCAATGCATTAGGCGAAGTGGTACAGGAACTTTCCTACAATCTGCGGAATCAGCCGGTCATCCAAAAGGATACGTTTGGAAACCGGACAGAACTTTCCTACGAACTGGACGGAAAGATCAAGGATGTCCGGCGTTCAGGGAACCATCAGCGTACCCTTCAGCAGTATGAGTATAATGCCAGAGGGCAGATCACGGGAGTTGTGGACGGCAACCGGAATCCCATTTCCTATGACGTGGACAGCTGGGGACGCATCACAGGCATTGGCTTTGCGGACGGGGGGAAGGAAGGCTATGAATACACCCCCGCCGGACAGATCAGCAGGACTATAGATGGCAACGGCAATGCAGTGCAGTACCGTTATAACAGTCTCGGCAAGGTCAGCGAGAGAATTGACCAGCTGGGATTCACAGAGACCTTCCGGTATGACGAGGAGGGCAATCTGTCCCTGCATATCGACCGGGATGGAAGACAGCTGCAGCGTGCCTGCAATGTATTCGGACAGCCTGTGTATGAGAAGGCGTCCGATGCGGAAGGAAAACATACCAACATCAGCACCTGGCACTATGACAGTCTGGGCCGGGTGACCCGTGCTGTCTGCGATGGAAAGTCCTATGAATATATCTACGATGCACATGGTAACCTGAAAGAGAAGCGTTCTAACGGGAAACGCTTAGTTTCCTATACCCATGACAGGGCAGGCCAGATCACGGAGATCAAAGATCCCGCGGGAGTCAGCACCCGGTATGAATATGATATTTTAGGACGCAGGAGCCGTATTTACAACAATGACGGACTGGAAGTGCGCTACGGCTATGACGCTTTGAACCGTATCAGCCGCATCCATTATGGTAACGGTGTGGAGACCGCCTATACCTATGACGGGGACGGTAACATCCGCACACTGGAAACCAGGGCGGGAGAAGATGTCCTGCTCTCCTTTGCATACCGGTATGACGGCAACGGTAACCGCACGGCGAAGACAGGCACACAGGCGACTCTGGGCGGCATTACTTCTGAAATCACCACAGGGAATAATGCGCTGGATATCTCCTACAATTATGATGTCCGGGGACAGCTTCTGGAAGAGCGGCGGAACGGCGCTTCTGTTTCGTATACCTATGACAAAGCCGGAAACAGAATCCGGAAGACGGATGCACAGGGAGAAATTCGTTATCTTTATAATGCGAAGAACCAGCTTACCGCAGAAGAGAGCCCTGCCGATAGAAAACAGTTTTCTTATGACCGCCAGGGCGGTATAATAGAGGAGAAAAATGCAGCCGGGACCCGCCTGTTCTCCTATAACAGCCGCCATCAGCAGACGCGGGTGGAAACCGAAACCGGCAACGTGCAGGAGAACCGCTATGACGCGGAAGGACTGCGCTTTGAACTGCTGGAAAACGGCAGGAGAACCAGCTTTGTATACCACGATGGAGAACTTCTGCATGAGGAGGGAAGAGAAGAGCAGAAGACCAGTTATCATCTTGGGACAGGAATGGAAGCGTTCCAAAGAGGACAGGAACTGTCCTACTACCACAGGGACGAGCAGTTAAGTACGGCACTTGTTACCGATGAACAGAGAAATGTTCAGAACAGCTACCAGTATGATGCCTTTGGCATACCCCTTGAGACCACAGAGCAGCTGAATAACCGCATCCGCTATACGGGTCAGCAGTATGATGAACTGACAGAGCAGTATTACCTGCGTGCAAGGTATTATAATCCGGTTGCCGGGCGGTTCATGCAGGAGGATGTATACCAGGGGGATGGACTGAATCTGTATGCGTACTGCGGGAATAATCCAGTGGTGTATGATGATCCGAGTGGGTATAAAAGGAAAGCTTGTCCTCCGCAAGGGAAAATTAGTGAGAGTGTTGATGAGGGTGACCGTAAGACACAAACGTTTGATATTGTTGAATATGGCGATAAAACCCCTGGGTTAGAAAATCATCATGGAGTTTTGGATGTATGGGCAACTCATAATATTGATGGATATAAGTCAAGGGCAAGTAGATCTACAACAATAGCATTAACACCAGAACAGCATGCAGCTACAAAATCAGTATATAGAGATTGGTTGTATGAGAGAACTGGTAATAAAGTAGGAGGAAAAGTTGACTGGACAAGTGTATCACCGCAAGAAGTACAAGCATTGGCGGAAAGGATGTTTGACGCAGCAAATGTTCCTTTATCTGCAAGAAATGATTATTATAGAGAATTTAATCGCTATATTTATGGATTAGTAGAGAGGAATTAGAAATGGATATTTTGAATATGCTTGATAAAATTAGAAACACTCAAGGATGTATTGTATATAGTCCTTGTGGTTTGCCAATCTTAAGTGAAGGAGTTGATTTGCCTAATGATTTAAAAGTGTTTTATGAGAATTGTGGAGGTGTGTCTTTCTTTACTGATAGTGCGTATGGGTTTAGGATTGTAAGTCCAGAAGAAATGGTATTAGCAAACCCAATTATCGTTGGTGAACTTTGTGAGGAAGATATATCATCAGGGTGGTATATTATTGGTAAAGATATCGAAAACAATTATATTACTATTGATCTGGCAAAAGAAAGATTAGGAAGGTGCTATGATAGCTTTTGGGACAGACACGGTGTGGTTGGAGAATGTGCTATTGTTGCACAAACTTTTACGGAATTAATATCGCAGTTGTATAGTAATCAAGGTAAAAGCTTATTCTGGTTAGATGATGACTTTAATTCTTTAGGTGATGCTTATGATGAAGTATAATGTCTAATTATGTCTCAATTTAAGGTCATTTGAAGTCAAAGCTGAATATTGTTGTCATTAGAGACGTAAAACGCATTGTTTTCATAGCACATAGTGCTGTGGAGACAATGCGTTTTTTCTTGTGCGCCTGGGGCGCACGTTTCTAACCGGTGCAAGTCCGGAATCCGCCCGGTAGTGGGAAGGATATAGCCGAAGGCAAGGGTGTCCATCGTGAGGTGGAATCCGAAGAAAGCCGGATGTGGGGAACCTACTAACCCATGGGCAAATCTCTGGTCTGACAAACAGAAATCACATATAAGGCCATGCATGAGGGTAAGGTTGCAAGGCAAACCAAAGCCCGATAACTACACGGAATTCTGGGCAGACGAAGCCGCATCTTTAATAATGGCGGACTGGAAGTGTGCTACGGCTATGATGCTTTGAACCGCATCCGCCATATCCGTTACGGCAATGGGGTGGAGACTGCTTATACCTATGATGGTGACGGTAACGTCCGCACTCTGGAAACCCGAGCAGGTAAAACTGTCCTGCTCTCCTTTGCATACCGGTATGACGGCAACGGTAACCGTACGGCGAAGACAGGCACACAGGCGACTTTGGGCGGCATCATATCAGGAAGCAATGTGCTGGATATCTCTTATGCTTATGATGTCCGGGGACAGCTTCTGGAAGAGCGGCGGAACGGCGCTTCTGTTTGCTATGCCTATGACAAAGCCGAAAACAGAATCCGGAAGACGGATGCACAGGGAGAAATCCGTTATCTCTACAATGCGAAGAACCAGCTGATCACAGAAGAAAGCCCTGCCGATAGAAACCAGTTTTCTTATGACCGTCAGGGCGGTATAATAGAAGAAAAAAATCTTGCCGGAATCCGCCTGTTCTCCTATAACAACCGCCATCAGCAGACAAGGGTGGAAACTGAAACTGGCAACGTGCAGGAGAACCGCTATGACGCGGAAGGCCTGCGCTTTGAACTGCTGGAAAACGGCAGGAGAACCAGCTTTGTCTACCACGATGGAGAGCTTCTGCATGAGGAGGGAAGAGAAGAGCAGGGCACCAGTTATCATCTCGGGGCAGGGATGGAAGCGTTCCGCAGAGGACAGGAACTGTCCTACTACCACAGGGACGAACAGCTCAGTACGGTATTTGTTACTGATGGACATAGAAATGTTCAGAACAGCTACCAGTATGATGCCTTTGGCATGTCTCTTGGAACCACAGAGAAGCTGAATAACCGCATCCGCTATACGGGACAACAGTATGATGATGTAACGGGACAGTATTATTTACGGGCGAGGTACTATAATCCGGTTGCCGGGCGGTTCATGCAGGAGGATGTATACCAGGGGGATGGACTGAATCTGTATGCGTACTGCGGGAATAACCCAGTGGTGTATGATGATCCGAGTGGGTATGCAAGTACGTCAACAGGTAAAGCTTGTCCTCCGAAGGGGAAAATTAGTGAAAGTGTTGATGGGAGTGGTACTCCTTCAGAAAAAGTTAAAGTTCCCACAGTAAAAAGTGGAGAATTTAATGAGTGGTTCAATTCGCTAAGTGTTGATGAATTGGATAAGTTATGGAAGGATAAGTCAACAAGAAAGGCAATTGAAAGACAGTTGCGTGCTCCAGGGGGAATGCATGAATGGCATTTAGTGTCACGTGCACCACAGTTTAAATATTGGGGTGTTAATGCAGAGCAAATAAGAGATTTGCGAACAGTCATAAATGATGTTGAATTTGTTAATCCTGTGGGAAAACATGGTCAACTTGGATCAACAACAGCTCATAATGAATTATTAGGAATAATTGATTCGTCTAGTGATTATAGTATGTTTACACGTAGATTGAATAATTGGGCTAATTATCGACTTAAAGGTGGTATAGATACATTACCAGAAGGACTTAGAATAAAGTAAAGGAAGATTAAAATTATGGAAAAAGAAGGGTACGTATCATTGTGGATTGGAAACATAAAATCTGATGATGAACTTATGGCGTATGTTGAATTAGAATATACAGATGATGGAGACTGCATTCCATCAAAGTTTCTGAAGGATTTCAGTATTGATATTGATGATTTTGATGAAGATTTTATAGAAAGAGTATGCCATGAAAATAAAGTGAGTTCTATTTCTGAATTAATTTCAGGGTGTTCATATGAAGAGATTATTTTGCCCAAAATTGAGGAAAAAATGGAAGGACAATTCCAAGATAAAGTGAACTCTGCAATTTTATTATATAATTTTGATTTTGATGAAAAAATTGATAGAGTTAATACTTCTCAGTATACTTTTACTTTTATATGTTCAGTTAAATACAAATAGAATACTCTGTAGCTTCGAGTCAATTGGTTGTATATCGTTAAGTTATGCAACCAATTGTTTTTATGAATACATATCAGTCTTATAAGCGGCATTTCAGATATAAAATTGGTCAAAAAGGCGGTAATGCATTCTGGTAATTTTAATAGATACTTTTCTGTATATTCAAATCGTTGTACTCAAAGGACGGAGGATGACAGGACAGTAAGAAAGGTGCTCTATGCCTATGACCGAGACAGCAGCCTGATCCGGGTGGAGCTGCCGGAGGGCAGGACAATACGTTATGTATATGACAGTGCAGACCGTCCGGTGTGCAGGCTGGAAGAGGACAGGAAGCATGGGATCTGCCGCAGCCGGGTATACAGGTATGCGGATACCTGTGCCTTCGCATGGGAAGAACTGTACCCGTGAGAGGATAAGATAAAGGGACAGAATGCTTTCCTGATGCACTGTGAGAAATCTGACGGATATGTTCCGCAGGAAGCAGGAACGCCCATGTGCCGGGAGAAGCCGCAGCAGATCCTGCATTATCATGTGAAAAAGGCAAAGGAGATGTACAGCAGGCTCAAAGAGGTGTATGACGATCCCGGAATCCCGCCGGAGGGCAGACTGCCTGATCCGGGTGAGGAGGGCAGGGACTACCTGCTCACAGAGTACAGGCATGACTTCAGGGGCAGCCTGACAGACAGGAGAGACACCCTGGGCAGCCGGTGGCATTACGGATATGACGTGGAGGGCAATCCCGTCAGCATAAAAGGACCATCGGGAGCAGAGACACGGTTTACCTATGACAGTCTGGGCAGGGAGAAATCCCGGATAAACGGTGAGGGAGAGACAGAGTACAGCCTCGATTATGATGCCATTGGAAGAGTCACAGCCCGTACAGACGGAGAAGGAAATACCACAAGGTATGAGTACCATCCGACAGGAAAAGTGACAGTCGTGTCAGAACTTGACACAGCCGCAGACTACAGGGCGGAATATGATATATGGGGCAGACCGGACAGCGAGACGGACGGCAGCGGGAACAAAACCCTGTATGAAAAGGACCTGTGGGGCAGGGTAACGAAGGTGCCCCTTCCTGACGGCGGCACAGAGCATTATGAGTATGACTATGCCGGCAATGTGGTAAGTGCCACAGATGCCATGGGAAAGGAAACGAGATTCACCTATCAGGCAGCCGGCAGGGTGGAGAGAATCCGCAGGGCAGATGGGGCAGTGAAGTATTTTGGCTACGATGCAGAAGGCAGGTGCAGCTACCGGCTTGATGAGAACAAAAACCTCATCAGGACCACCTACAACATGGACGGCAATCCGGTGCTCATGACAGGAAGCAGGAATGCAGGCATCAGGAATGCCATGGCGGATAACCGTCAGAACGCAGAACCCGAAATACGAAGCGTCTATACGTATGATGAACGCGGATTCCTCACCAGTGCTTCAGAAGGCGGGACCGTCTACCATTACACAAGGGACAGCGAAGGAAGGATCCTGACCAAGAGCGCATGGGGAAAGACACTGTATGAGGACAGTTATGACCGGGACGGCAGGCTTCAGGAGTCGTCAGACGGCAGGACGCGTATATCCTACAGTTATGACCGGGCAGGCAGACTGACACACGTGTCATCTGACAGCGGTGCAGGTGCAGAATACCATTATGACCGAAACGGCAGTCAGACACAGGTACTGTATGCAAATGGAATGAGAACCTCATACTGTTATGACAGCAGGAACCGGATGACCGGAATGGAGACGATGCTGCCCGGAGGAGAGCTGCTGTACCGTTCAGCCTGCACCTATGACCGGGCAGGCAACAGGACCGGCAGGGAGGAACAGTACCGGGATGCTTTTTCCGGTTCACTCCATACGGCGGTGACCACCTATACCTATGACGGCATGGGCCGGCTGACCGGGGAGGAACTGGACGGAAAACTGACCGGCTACAGCTATGACATGACAGGCAACAGGCTCAGCAGGACTACAGAGGGCAGGACAGAGCGTTACCACTACAACAGCCGCAACCAGCTCACAGAGCTTGACAGTGCCGCAGAAACAGTCCAATAGGAATATGACCATGCAGGGAACCTTACGGCAGAGAGCCATATCCCTCAGGGCGGAAGCATTACAAAGCGCATTGAATACACGTATGATGCTTATGACCGCAATACATCCGTATGTAGTGCAGGCTGTGTGCAGCAGAACCATTATGATGCGGAAGGTCTTCGTAATGCAGTCACAGAAAACGGCAGCACGACGAATTTCGTATACAGGAACGGCATGCTGTCAAGTGAACTGGATGCAGACAGGAACCCGGTCAGGGGATATGTCTATGGTAATGAATATATCAGCCAGAATAATGGTTCATCATCGGGTTACTATCTGAATGATGAACAGGGAAGCATCCGATACCTGACAGGCAGTGACGGAAGCATCCGGAACCATTACCGTTACAGTGCCTTTGGAGAGAGTATCACCGCAGAGGAAACAGTCCCGAACCGCTTGAAATATAATGCCCAGATGGCAGATGAACTGACAGGGCTTTATTACCTGCGGGCGCGTTATTATAATGCATCACTTGGCAGATTCACACAGGAAGATGTCATCTACAATGACGGACTGAACCTGTATGCATATTGTAACAGTAACCCTGTGATGTACAGCGATCCGAGTGGGTTTGCAAAAGAAACCTGTAAATCTAAGGTTGGCGGAGAATGTGATAGTGAGAGTGGTAGTTCTTCTAGTAAGGGTAGTAATTACTCTGATACACATGAAATACTTGGACCATATTATGATGAAATTTTAGAAAAACATAAGACAAATCCAGAATTCTATGCTCATCCAGATGATTATAAAATAACTGAAGGAATTGAATATACAAATAATAGGGCAGAATATACAAGAATGGTAAAAAATGGTGAAATTGAACCAGGGCATCATAAATTAGGAATTGCTGATGGTGGAAAAAATATTCAAAGCAATATTACATATACTGGAGAAAAATTAATAAATAGAAAGTTATTACCAAAAGACGCTTTAGAATATTATGATTCTGTATATGGAACGAAAAGTAATCCACATCCAAAAAGAATTGCAATTTTTGAAGAAAATGGAATAGTTCAATTTGGAAAAAACCCAAAACATACAGAAGCAACGACATTGCAACAAAAGATACATATTTGGCAAAAAGAGAAAGGAATAAGGAAATAGCAAAAAATGATAGATAGTGTAGTATTTATAAAACAAGATATTGAAGATGTTATTAATTATTATTTAAGTATTTCAGATAGTGAACGTATAGTTGAAAATGAAAATATTATAGTAGATAATTTACTTTTTAAAGAAAAAAATGATTGGACTTATATTATCAATCTTGAGGGTGATGCTTTTTCTGAAGAATTTTTACTAGAATTATCTAAAGAAAGACAATTAATTTATTATTACACTGATGATAGTCAATTAGACAGTGAATTTGTTGTAATAAATTGTAACAAAATAATTAGGAAACGATATATATATACGGATACCCCTGAACTTGATGAAGATGAGGGAAAGCTAACATGTGAGAATAAAGAGTTGACTGATTGGAATGATATAGATTATTTAGTTGATATAATTCAGGAAAATCCAGACAAATTATTTGAATAAAGGATTTGGAATGTAACCTATTGTTAGTTAATAAATCTTCAAGGATAAACAGTAAATTTGTTACAGATTTTTGCTCAAAAAGTGGCAACTTGATTTCCTGAATTTAACAGCGCAAATGGCACAGATACTATGAATTCACCTGTTGACAGGGAGAACCGCCTGATACGCGTGGAGGATGGAATCGGCGCAAGGGTATGCTATACCTATGACCGCGCAGACAGACTGGTCAGGAAAGAAGTACAGCTCATCAGGGACTATGACGGTGTAGAGACAGTCCGGGCATCTTCTATAACGTCATATGCCTATGATTGAGACAGCAACCTGACGCTGGTGAAGCTGCCGGAAGGCGGGACAATACGTTATGTATATGACAGTGCGGACCGCTCGGCATGCAGGATGGAGGAGGGCAGGGACAACTGAGCCACTATAAAGTTCTGGAAATGGTTCAAAAATATGAAATCCCCCGAGCCGGTAAGACGGGGATTGAAAAATAGAAGAGAACAGTAGGATTATAATTCTTTATGTCAGAAAATCTGACATTTAGTGTTGACTTTCCGGGCGGTTATGCATATACTTATTTGCATAGGAGGTGAATTCCATGCATGAAAGATTAAAGGAAGCAAGAAAATATTTGAAGCTGTCGCAGGAGTTTGTTGCACACCAGATGCATCTTTCCAGGCCAACGATCAGTGCAATTGAATCCGGACAGAGAAAAGTTACAGCAGAGGAACTTGCCGGCTTTTCCAAATTGTATGGGGTGAGCGTAGAGGAATTGATGTATGGGAAGAAATCCGACGACGTACAGGTGGAGATGTTCGCCCGCGCCTTTTCGGAATTGTCTGACATGGATCGGAAAGAGATTATGAACCTCATTGATTTTAAACGCAGATATAAGGAGACTTTGAATGGTTGATGCATCGAAGAATCTTTACTGTCCCGGGATGACTCCGCAGGCGCTGGCTACAAAAGTCTTGAACGATAGGTTTAGAGAGGGGATGCCCTCTCTTCCGATTGATCCTTTTAAGCTGATGCGCGAATATGGAATCGTGTATCAGCTTATGGAGTTTGAAAATCTGGAGGGCATTTACCTTTTGCCGGAGGGCGAGAATGATCTTCCGGTGGTCGGTATCAATTACAAGCGGAAAATCACGAGGCAGAGATTTACTGCTGCCCATGAATTGTGTCATCATCTGAAGGACCGCAGAAGCGAGATATGCCCCAAAGGGGGAAAGGTCTTCGGATGAAATGAGGTTATACCAGTTTGTACTAGATGTCAAACGAAGTATTCTCAAAATCAATTTGTGAAAGGAACAACATTTCAATGAGAAAAATATATATGATTAACTGGTTAGAAAATTGGTATTCGTCTCAATGCGATGGAAGTTGGGAGCATTTTTATGGAATCAAAATAGAAACTTTAGATAACCCTGGATGGGCAGTAGAGATTGATTTATGTGAAACTGAATTAATAAACCATTCGTAGAAATTGATAGAGTTATATCGGATAACGATTGGTTGAGTTGTAGACTGCAAAATAATAAATTTGAAGGATTTGGAGATGTATCAAAATTGTATGAAATTCTAGAAATATTTAGGAAATGGGCGGAATCCGAAACAAGTAAGTAGTGCATAAACTTTGGATAGTTGATATGGTTACAGTAATTTTGAAAGTCAGGCGCAGGTTTTGACGTTTACTTTCCACCCAAAATGATCTATGATACAATTTCTATGCAGGGGCAGTGTATCATGTCGATTTTGGGCAGCAGTTTGAGGATAAAATAGGATTGGTTTTTTGTAGATATATTATACAAAATAGAATGAAAATGTATTTGAAGGATGAAAAATGAAAAAAACAATTTTGACGGAACTGGAACATTATGGTGAAATATTAGAAGAACATTTCCGCGATATGGTGGATATTGAATTTACAGTTGAAAATGATAAATTGTATATTTTATCTGCATACTTTGGTAACCGATCAGCATTAGCAAACTTGAAAATTGTTATGAGTATGTTTTGCGAAGGGAAAATGAGTGTGCAAGATGTCATAACAAAAATACCATATCAACAGGTAGAAAGTTTATTGGATGAAGAAAAGTTAGTTAATACTGATAAGTTAGAACTATTAGGAACAGGAATGGCTGCAAGTGCAGGAGTAGGAGTAGGTGAAATTTGTTTTTTTAACGATGAGGCGGAGAAATTAATAGAAAATAATGAGCAGTTTATTTTTTGCCAGGAAGAAATTTCGCCGGAGATGGTAGAAATTGTAAAATCAAAATACTGTAAAGGCGTTATCACTGCTCGAGGTGGAATAACTTCCCATGCTGCAGTCATATGCAGAAAATTAAAAAAAGCCTGTGTGACAGGAATTAGCAATTTTTATAAAATAATAGATATAATTCCAACATTTGACAATAGAATAACGGTTGATGGTAATAATGGAAGTGTTTATACGGGAGTAGGAGAAATTGAAAAAACCAATTTTGACTTAGAGGAAGTAAAACTGATATACAAATTGCTTATGGTTGTTATAAAAAATAATATCATAACAGATGACACAATTCCTTTGATTTGGCGTTTGTGGGATGTGATTGCTTTACATAAACGTTATAGAGGTAACGATAATACAAAGCTAAATGTAATAAAAAAAGACTATCAGTATATAAGTTTTAAAGCACCATTGAAGGACGAAATTGATGAAATTTTTTCAAATCTTCAATATTTCTATAATGCCAATATAATGGTCGAAGATTTTTTAGGATTTTTATTTTCACAACTCTCTGCAGAAGTATCTGCAGGAATGCATTACTTGTATATGCGTCCATTGATGAATCCAATGGACACAATAAAATATCATAAAATTCAAAGAAAGGATGGTGAATTGGCAGGAATTCAATTAACAGGTGTTGAGTTTTTTAATGTTAATAGGTATGTTGATTTCTTATTAGATATTTATAGTATAAAAATATATTTTAGTACGGAGTTTTTTTATAACAATGAAAAACAAACATACTATCCTTTGAATTATCTTGATTTTACAAATATCAATGGGGAAGGTTTAATTATTAATACTTATAATGCAAAAAAGGTGGCATTGTATATTAATGATGTATTAATTCCGCAGGATAAATTGATGCAAATATATCATTTGATTCGCCGAAGAAGGTATCATTGGGAATGGTATGAAGAAAATAATGTATCCAAGAATGAGATTTTAGATTATTTGAAAAAAAAATATTTTTATAAAGAAGGTAGCTCTAAATTGTATTTTCTTTGTGAAGAGTTGAATTTACTTTATAAGGGAGAGTTAACTTTAGCTGGTAAGTCATTGATAGGGAGGGAAAACATGGAAAACGATAAAAGTATTGATTATATTTTAAATGAAGTTCTTTTACGGGGATATGACGATAAAGCAGATGAATCTAATAATTTTTTGCACTTAATTCAAAAAAAGGAATTTAAGGATTTAATTGCTTTAGAAATATATGAGAGTTATTTTTGGAATGAGCGACATGAATTTGATTTACAATTATTAAAAGAAATTGTGAATAATGTATGTAATTATTTTAATACTCCGGAGATAATGCAACAGATTGAGGCAGGGCTCCTACAGACACTGCCAAGTGCAATTATTATTTCAATGATAAGTAAGATTTGGTCTAAAATAAAAGAATATAAAAATAAGAAAAATGAAATAGTATCCGAAGAAGATAGTAGTTGGCTTCGAATAAAAAGAAATATTGAAAAGATAGATAAGGAATTTTTAAATCATGATTATATATTATCGGATGATATAGAACAGATATTTGCAACAAGCCGTGAGGAGATACTGCCTTTGTTAAAACTGTATGGATGTGAATGTTTTTTTGACAAAAAAAGAAAAAGAACTATTTGGCTAAGGCCGGGAATAAAAAAGAGTCGAACAAGAGAAATATTAAAAAATAATAATTTTAAGTATTAATTACTCAACTTTAGGGGAAATAAAATGTGATTTTATATGGACTTTTCTGTTAATTTGAGAATAAAGCCACGGGCTATTCTTGTAGAAGACAAGCTGTCAATATGTTATACTATGGAAAAGAAATTTAGGAAGATAATATTAAGGGACTATTTCGAACTGGAGGGAGGTGTTGACCATGACAAGAGCAGTGAATGATGCAACAAAGAATAAGATAGGTGATATATACCAGTATTTAGTAGCACTAAGGGATTGCTTTGATTTAGAGGAAGGTGAGACTCTGCAAATTGAGACAAATGGCGATGTGAGTATTATAAATGATGGTGGAGGCCGTTTTCAGCGAGAGGTAAAACACCATTTTGGCAAGAAGTGCATTTCGGACAGAGATATAGACTTTTGGAAAACACTTGCAAATTGGTATGTAGATTATGAACGTGTAAAAGGCTTTTCTGATTATATTCTGAGCACCACTGCTACAATTAAAGAGGATTCACCGTTTTATGGCTGGAACGATAAGGAAAAGGCAGAAAAATTAAAATGCTTAAAAGATATAGGAGCTGTTTCGAAAGAAAGGGAAGGAACGTTTAGAACTCAATATAATAGAATTTTTAGCGATTCTTACAATGAAAGTCGTCTTTTGGAGGTATTGGATAAATTTACGATCGAGGATGCAAAAACATCAATAGACGGTATATCTAAAGAATTTACTAAGCATATAGGATATATTCCTCCTAAAAATAGAGATGGGTATATTGCCTCGTTGCTTGGTCAAATAATGGCAAAGGTGAAAGAACCTCCTCATAGCTGGGAAGTAACCAAAACTGCATTTGATGAGATCCAGCAGATAGAGTCAGCATTGTATGTAGTAAATGGAACGGCTCCTCTTCCAGATGAATATGCAAAAGCAGATGTTCCGGAAAATACATTTGATATGCTTAACCAGAAAAAATTTGTTGAGTCTATTCGCGAGATCAGGTATGAAGAAATGATTACAAGTGCAATTAAAGATTACTGGAAAACAGATCTGACTGTTGCCAAATATTTTAAAGACAACCATATGTATTTAAAAAGCCTGGAATCATATATAGATGACTTGTCTGAAAGGATGCGATATAGAAAAGGGGATGGAAATCTGGATGCGGAAGGAGCAACTGAGGAAGAACAAATAAAAATTTCAAAGAAACTATACAATGCGGTAATGGGCTGGAAAGCGGAGGATTTCGGTTCTATTATTCGTAATCAAGGATACTTCCAGCGAGGCGTTATACATAATATAGTGGATACATCGGATTTCAAATGGAAAGTAGGTGATGAAAGAGAATGAGCATAAACAACATAAAAAGACTTTCAATGAATCCTCATTTTTATGCACTATTAATGCAAGGCTTCCTTTCCGGCTATGAAAAACCCTGTGAAATAAAATTACCGTTTATGGCAATTCCTATTTTATTGTATGCTGAATCACGGGAAAAATTAGTAAATGCAAATAAAAGAAGTCGCATAGATACGCTCTTTCAGTCGCCTCAGATTATTAATGAAAGCAGGATTTCTGGAAAAACGAGATTATCCGGTTATATAGAAAGATATAATTCACTGAAACCATACTGCAAAGAAGCAATTATTATCTTATCTTCTGAAAGAAAAATAGCTATTAATAATCATAAGATTGTTCTTATCAGGGAAATTGAATATAAGGACTTTCAGGAGGGGATTAAAGAATGGATTAAATGTGCATATTATCTTGGAATGGTGTTTTCAAAAACCGATGAAGACCATTTATCTTTCTTTTTAGGAGTTGATACAAAATGAAAAGTTATATAAAAGACATAGTTATATTTAATAAAAATGGTGAAAAAAGAGTAGTTCCACTTGAACAGGGAGTAAACATAATTACCGGTGAATCAAAAACAGGAAAAAGTGCATTAGTTGAGATAATTGACTATTGCTTGTGTAGTACCCGCTGTACGATACCCAAAGGTAAAATAACCGAATTCGCATATTTATATAGTCTCGTGATGGCAATAGGTGATAACACCTACGTTATTGCCCGATACAACTGGAATGACGGTGGCAAAATGCACTTTATTAAAGAAAAAGAGGATTTTGAGCTTGAAAAATTGGAACTAAGTTATTTTATGGAAAAGTCCCAGTTGCTTTGCAAAGATGTGAAAGATGAGATTGAATATGCACTGGGCTTACTTATAACAAATATGGCTAAGGATGCTGAACAGCAAGGGAAGAAAGCCTCATTAAGGAACATGGTTTCTTATTTGTTTCAACATCAGAATTTAATGGCAAGTAAGTTTGCTTTATTCTATCGTTTCTCAGATTTTTATAAAAGGAAAGATGTGATAGATCAATTTCCCGTTTTTGCAGGTATGATCAGTCAAGAGTATTACAGTGATTTAATTCAATTAAATACATTAAAAGATCAATTAAAACAAAAATATAAAAAACAGAAAGCGAATGAAAAAAGTACGGCATACATTAAAGAAAGACTGTCTACTTTATTGCTAGACTATTTTGCTTTGCTGGAGCAAGACTTTGATGAAAATATATCAGTCCAGAAAATGTTGAAAATAGCTTCTGACTTACCGGAATTTGATGACACACAGCTTTATGGTGAAAGCAAAATAACAGAGCGCTATAGTGAACTAAATGATGAATTAGAGGATCTTAGAAATAAAGAACGAGAGATACTGTTAAAAATCCATGATATAGATAGTGCTTCTGGTACAGGTAGTTCTTTTGTCCATATGTTGAAAGATTTGAAACAACAGACGAGTGTGGCTGGAATTGAAACGGATCAATATACTTGTCCTCTTTGTGGTCATGAATGTCAGGAAATTACTGAAAATGATTCAAAACTCATTGAAGCAACGGAATGGCTGGATAGCGAATTGAGAATCACTGAAAAATACACGGCTGATTTTTCAGAAGATGTCAGGAAACTGAGAGAAGAACATTCAAAAATAGACGAAAAAATCAAGGATGTCTGGAAACAAATAAAAACAATAGAACAGAAATTCATTTCGACCAAAGAACTTGCCTCAAAAAAGGAAAAAGTGAATTATGCGAAAGCAAGAATTGAGTTATATATAGAAATGAGCCGTTCCGGAATATTTGAAGATGTTGATAAAGATATTGAGAAACTTAAGGAGAAAATATCCATACTTGAGGAAAAAATCAGAGGATTTGATGTTAATAAAAAAATGATAAAAGCAGAAGCTTTTTTATCAGACAACATGAATCATCTTTCGCAGACTCTTGATTTTGAGGAGGAATACAGACCCATTAATTTAAACTTCGGATTAACGGATGGCAGTTTCGATATTTATCAACACCAAAAGAATAATGAAATTGTTCATCTATATGAAATGGGAAGCGGAGCTAACTGGGTATCTTGTCATATTGCATTGTTCTTGAGTTTTCTTCATTACTTTGCAGGGCAGGAAAATTCCCCTATGTTGTTGACAATGTTTTTTGATCAGCCAAGTCAGGTATATTTTCCACAAGGTGATGATAAAAATGATGTAATCACGCAAGCGGATTTGAAGGCTGTCAATAAAATGTATACTACAATTTTTGATGAGATGAAATTAATTGAAAAGGAAACAGGAATACTGCCTCAAATTATTATCGTAGACCACGTTGATGGTAATAACTTGGAATGTAAAGGAGAGTTTAACGAATATGTGCGGTGTAACTGGAGAAATGGTAAAGCACTTATATAGTAATCTACAGTATCTATAATTGTTGGGGACATTTGTATGGTAGTCATTTTTTAGCCCATATGTGTGGAGGCAGAATGAGAGACGCTATAGAGAATTAAATAGTGTCTGCTGATTAAGCCGCAAACACTTGATTTTACTGACTTTTGCCCCATTTTCTGGTATAATGATTGCAAGGATTTTGACAAAAACAAATCGTTTTTCTTGCAGTTTTCTTACAGATTTTAAGTATAAAGGGGCTAAAACAATGTACAAACCGATCGACAAGTTACAGCATTCATTCCTCGATTTCAACCAACCTATGGGACTCCACATGAATCCGGATAACCGCTGGGTCAGACTGGCTGACCGAATCCCATGGGATGAATTCGAAGTAAAATATGCCAAGCTGTTTCCAAGTGATACGGGTAATGTTGCCAAGCCTCTTCGCATGGCATTAGGAGCCCTGATCATCCAGACCAAGTTCCAATTTTCCGACCGTGAGCTTGTGGAACAGATCGCTGAGAATCCGTATCTGCAATACTTTATCGGGCTTCCCGGTTTTCGGGAAGAAGCTCCGTTTGATGCAAGTACACTGGTTCTTTTCCGTAAACGCATTTCAGCAGATATGCTGATGGAAGTAAATGAGTATCTTCTTGCTCACAAGGAGGATGACAAAGATGACCATACTCCTCCATCCGTAGGAAAATCCGGTGATGATGGTACTGCAAAAGAAGATACAAACAAAGGGACTCTGACACTTGATGCAACCTGCGCACCTGCAAACATACGTTATCCGCAGGACATCTCGCTTTTGAACGAAGCAAGAGAAAAGCTGGAAAACATGATTTACTGTTTTTGTAAATGTTATGGTCTTAAGTTGCCAAGAAGATACCGCAAACGTGCCAGAAAAGAGTATCTTGCATTTGCCAAGAGCAGAAAGCACACGGCAAAGAAAATCCGCAGCGCACTCCGCAGACAGCTTGGCTACGTGAAAAGAGATCTTGGCTATCTGGAACAGTTCATGAGTGATGGATACGCCATGACAGGTAAGGATATCGGTCTGTATCTTACCATCATCAGGCTGTATGAACAGCAACAGTATATGTATGATAACAGAGTCCATTCTGTGGAGCATCGCATTGTAAGTATTTCGCAACCATGGCTCCGGCCGATCGTCAGAGGTAAGGTCAAAGCACCTGTTGAATTTGGTGCAAAATTTGATCTCAGTCTTGACAGCGAAGGTTATGGGCGTATCGAAAAAATATCTTTCGAGGCATACAACGAGAGTACCTGCCTGATTGAAGCAATAGAACGATTCAGAGAGCGTACCGGTTATTATCCGGAACGTGTTCTGGCAGATCAGATATACCGGACCAGGGAAAACAGGAGTATCAGGATAATACCGATAGAATCGAAGTGGAGCGCACCTTCAGCCTGAGCAAACGTTGTTATGGTATGAGCTGCATTACCACAAAACTGGAAGAAACGCAGTTGACTTCTATCGCATTATCTGTATTCGTGACGAATCTTTTCAGGATTCAGAGGCGAATACTTTACGCTCTTTTACATCTGTTCCGCTTCTGGCATGACTGGAACAGATGTAAGAGCTGCAAGGTGCGGATATCTGCTTAATCAGCAGACACTAGTTAGGTTTGCAAATGTAACAATTTTGTAACATTTTCCCTGGTAAATCGAAAACTGTCATGTTACAATAGCACGCAAGAGGGGATAAGGGAGATAAAAAGTTCTCTTAACACTTAGATGTAAACACAGAATCGAGGATGTTCTATTGGCGACAACCGCCATGGAACATTCTCGATTTTTCTGTTACCAAGCAATCCCTACAAAATTGTTCCAAAGCATAACAAATTTTTGAATAGCAGAAAAAGTTATGCTATATTAGGTTTCTCCCAACGGCTCTGCTAATGGGGAGCCTGCTTATTTTAATAGATTAAAAAAAAATCTGCTCCAAAAGTGAGCACACGTCTATACCCCAGCCGTGTCATTACGCCGAAGGGGGAGGAGACTGCCTACGGCTACGATACCGTAGGCCGCAGACTGTCCATCAGCAATACTTACGGCACGGTGGAGCTGGCTTACAATTCCAGAAACTTTGTCACCAGCCGCATCGACGGGGAAGGCTACACCACCCGTAGATTCTATGACCGCATGGGCAATCTGACCACTTACTATCCACCCGTGCAGTGGGAAAAGAAAGAGAGCGGCTATGAGTACCGCCACGATTTTCTGGAACGTGTGGTAGATACCATATCTCCCCTGCAGGAACATCACCGTGTATTCCGTAACTTTGACGGGGACATCACCAGCCGGATCCATCCGGTCAGCTATGCCCTGAAAGGCGAAGAGGGAGAAGGAACCCGCTATGAGTACAATTCTGACGGGAACTGCATCCGTATCCTTTATCCGGACGGAGGCGTGGAGCGGAGATTCTATGATGCGGACGGCAACATGATCAAACAGGTACAGCCGGAATCTTACGATGCAGATTCGGATGACGGCAATGGCTACCGCTATGCCTATGACGCCTGCGGCCGGATGACAGAAGTACAGGATCCCGAGGGGAACATCCTGCACACCTACGAGTACAACGGGCACGGACAGATCCTCCGGGAAGTGGACGGCGAAGGAAAGGAGGTCCTCTATACCTATAATGATCTGGGCTGGAAGATCCGGGAACAGATAAAAGTGCAGGAGACCGATCCTGCGCTGTACCGTGTCATCGCCTATACCTATGACAGTCAGGGCAATAAGGTGGAGGAGGCCTACGGACAACAGGAAGTAGAACGGGACGGAGAGCCGGATGGCTGGCACCGGATCCATTTTTCCTACGATAAAAACAATCATCTGAATGTAGTGAAAGATGACTTTGGGGCAAAAATGCGCTACGATTATGACTGTCTGGGAAATGTAACGCTGGAAGAGCGTGTCATTGCGGACGGTGTTCATAGTGTCATTCATTATGCCTACAATAAAAACGGGTGGCTTGTTCAGCGGACGGAGGAAATCCAGGGCAACGGCCCGGTACAGGCCGCCGTTACAAGATATGCCTACGATGCCAACGGCAACCTGACAAAGATCACCACCCCGAAGGGCTCCGAGATCCACAGAAGCTACGATGCGGACGACCGCCTGACCGAGGAGAGAGTCCTTGACAGAAAGAACGGTATCGACAGACGGGTGCAGTATGCCTATGATGCGGCCGGAAATGTGCTGAAACAGGCCATTCTGGGAACGGACGGGGAATGTCTGGAGAGCAGCACCCGGTATGACCTGAAAGACCGGGCGACCCACAGAACCAATCCGGCAGGAGGGGTGACCCGCTATCTCTATGACCGGAATGACAGGCTGCGGAAAGAGATCAGTCCCTACGGCTACGAGCCGGAAAACGATGACGGGGCAGGCGCAGCCTACACCTATGACAGCCGCGGCAACCGCCTCCGCACCACCAATGCATTAGGTGAAGTGGTACAGGAGCTTTCCTACAACCTGCGGAATCAGCCGGTCATCCAAAAGGATACGTTTGGAAACCGGACAGAACTTTCCTACGAACTGGACGGAAAGATCAAGGATGTCCGGCGTTCAGGGAACCATCAGCGTACCCTTCAGCAGTATGAGTATAATGCCAGAGGGCAGATCACGGGAGTTGTGGACGGCAACCGGAATCCCATTTCCTATGACGTGGACAGCTGGGGACGCATCACAGGCATTGGCTTTGTGGACGGGGTGAAGGAAGGCTATGAATACACCCCCGCCGGGCAGGTCAGCAGGACTATAGACGGTAACGGTAATGCGGTGCAGTACCGCTACAACAGTCTCGGCAAGATCAGCGAGAGAATTGACCAGCTGGGCGATACAGAGACCTTCCGGTATGACGAGGAGGGCAACCTGTCCCTGCACATCGACAGGGATGGAAGACAGCTGCAGCGCGCCTGCAACGTATTCGGACAGCCTGTGTATGAGAAGGCGACCGATGCAGAAGGAAAACATACCAATATCAGCACCTGGCACTATGACAGCCTGGGACGGGTGACCCGTGCCGTCTGTGACGGGAAGTCCTATGAATACATCTACGATGCAT
>OAWW01000268.1_pt1 | contig 57787 bp, 60 predicted proteins | sample 1517191 | NCBI WGS metagenome assembly OAWW01 (sample SAMEA2580253, study PRJEB22360) | human gut metagenome | biome: human gut; feature: human-associated habitat; material: faeces | place: Denmark | collected 2008/2010 | reverse complement strand
CAAATATGTACGGATACGTTAGTCCGGAATTTACGCCTATGGAGAGTACAAGAACCTGTGAGTAGATTGATATTTATATCATCAAAAGCATACTCGTTGAAGTAGGAATGGAACATAGAAGTTTATAACTTTTTATAAGTTTTCAGTAACGGAATGATAGGATGTCCATAAAAGGAATTTATGATATACACTGTCATATTGTACCCGGTGTAGACGATGGAGCCACAGATATAGGAGAAACCGTAAAATTACTCCGGATGGAATATGAACAGGGTGTGCGGACGGTTATTGCAACTCCCCATTTCCGCTTTCGGATGTTTGAAACACCTGTGGAGAAAGTCAAAGAACAGTTCAGACTGGTGGAGAAAGCGGCATCAGAGATCAGCCCGGATCTCCATGTGTATCTGGGATGTGAGTTTCATGCCAATATGGAGATGCTTCCCATGCTCAGAGAACAGAAAGTAATGACAATGGCCGGTTCCCGGTATGTTCTTATAGAATTTTCCCATAATTCGGAAGAAAGCTATATACGGGAACGTCTCGGTGCATTGCTCTCCGGAGGATATAAGCCGATCATGGCACATATAGAACGTTACGAAGCCACACGCAACAGTCTGGATTTTGTGGAAGAACTGGCAGATATGGGCGTCTATATGCAGATCAATGCAGACAGCATCACAGGAAAAGACGGATTTTTTACCAAACGGTACTGTAATAAAATTATGAAAGACGGACTCCTTCATTTCGTCGGATCAGACTGTCACAACAGTGCAAAGAGGAGCAGCAGGATTGGCGAGGCATATCGTATGGTTTCAGCGAAATTCGGGCAGGATTATGCAGATGAACTGTTTATTCATAATCCTGCAGAAATTCTGAAACAGAAACAAAAACATGAGGCTACAGATTGACTTTTTTTATTGGCTGATATACAATAAAATCGGTTTATGTCAATTTTGCTGTTTACTTTCAGAAATACATAAGACAGAATATTACCTGTGAACAGTAATGTACAAAACTATAAAGAAAAAAGGGAAAAGGAAATTATCAGATGTTAGACAATTTGAACAGTAACTTTGAGAGCAGCAAAGCACAGAGACCCGATGCAAATGATGATGAAGTCGAAATCGACTTACTGGAAATATTTTATGCGCTCAAGAAAAAAATCCTTCTGGTACTGATGGTTGCTCTTGTCGGAGGCTGTATTGCAGCAGCATATACGCAGTTTTTAATGACACCGATCTACAGCTCCACATCCAGTATCCTTGTACTTTCGAAAGAAACCACACTGACATCACTGGCGGATCTGCAGTTAGGTGCCAGCCTGACCAGTGATTATACAGTTCTGATTACAAGTACCCCTGTGATGGAACAGGTGATTTCAGATTTGGATCTGGATATGACTGCAGAACAGCTGAAAGGAAGCGTAAGTATCAATAATCCTACAGATACCCGTATCCTTGAGATTACTGTCAATAATACAGATTCTAAAATGGCAAAGAAGATCGTAGATGAGATCGCGAATGTTTCTTCATCCTATATTGGCGATAAAATGGAAGTTATTCCGCCAAAGATTATTGAAGTTGGTAAGATTGCTACTGTAAGAACTTCTCCAAGCGTAAAGAAGAATGCAGCACTCGGCTTCTTACTCGGTTTCCTTGCATGTGCGGCAATCGTGGTTGTATACGCTGTAATGGATGATACTATTAAGACAGAGGAAGATATTGAGAAATACCTGGGAGTTTCTGTTCTTGCCAAGGTTCCTGACAGAAAAGATTTTATAAATTCGAAGAACAGGAAATCAAAGAACAAGAATAAGAAGCACCATTAAACTGATGGAGGAATTTGAGCAATGAAGAAACTCAATTTAACAGATAAAAGAAATCCGGATTATTTTTACAGTGAGGCGATCAAAACTCTGCGTACCAATATTCAGCTGTCGGGTCAGAGCATAAAGACAATTCTGGTTACAAGCTGTTATCCAAACGAAGGTAAGAGTGATATAGTACTCAGTCTTGCCCAGGAGCTTGGGAGCATTGGCAAGAAGGTTCTCCTTCTGGATGCGGATATCAGGAAGACTGCATATGCCGGACGACTGGGTGTGGAAGAGGAAGTGAAAGGTCTCTCACAGCTTCTGAGCGGTCAGGTGGGACTACAGGAGATTATTTATTCTACAAACTTTCCGAATATGGATATCATATTCGGAGGTCCAAGTGCACCGAATCCGTCAGGACTTCTCAGTGAGAATATCTTTAAGGTATTCTTAAAGGAAATCAGAGAATATTATAATTATATCCTGATCGATACACCGCCTATTGGAACAGTAATTGATGCGGCAGTGATAGGAAGATGCTGCGATGGTGCAGTCTTTCTGATCGAACCGGGAAATGTCAGGTACCGGGACGCACAGAAAGCATTTAAACAGCTGGAAAGAAGCGGATGCCGTATTCTTGGAGCTGTTATGAACAAGATAGATACCAGTGATGACAAATATTATTCTTCTTATTATAAGCATTATGGAGAGTATTATCACAGAAGTGACGAAGAAGCCCAGATTAAATAATACGGGCAGTTATCTGGCAGTAAGACAGAAACCATGATCAATGATAAAGGAGAATTTGGAAAAGTGAGCAAAATAAGGAAGAAAAAAATAAAAAAGACGAATATCTTACTGGGCTTTATCTGCATTCTTCTGGCAGTTCTCCTGGGCTTTATTCTTGTGACCAGTTATAAATCGGAACAGAAGGAATCCAGACATCTGTCAGAAATTGCAGACGATCAGCAGAGTGGGATTGAAGATTACGAAGCAGTAAAAGAACGTGCAAAAGAGCTGGAGGAGATATCTTCCGAAGAAGCAGAAGATACAGAAGACATTAAGTCAAAGAACACAGAAGACACAAAAGACACAGAAAAAACGGATACAGCTGACACAGAAGATGCAGATAAGACAGAAGATACAAAAGATAAGACGACAGCTGCTTCAGGTATTGTGTGCTGGGGAGATGATCTGATCAATGGGGAAGAATCCAATACATATTCCTATATGACAGTACTTCAGAAGCTTCTGACCGATAATGGCTATAATATGACAGTGATCAATAAAACGCTTCAGGGAGGCGGCACTCTCTCCATGATGAAGATGGCTGGTGTAAGTGATGAAACTATTCAGAGCTATATTACTAAACATCAGCAGGCTGCAAACGGTGCCCAGCTGAATGTAACAGAGACCGGAATACGTGATCTGACAGAAGAACAGACTACAAGAAATGATATGGATTGTATTCCTGTTATCTTCATGGGATATTATGGCGGCTGGAATCATGATCCTGCAGAACTGGCAGACCAGCAGGAACAGATTTTAAATACATTTCAGAATAAAGATCAGTTTATTGTAGTAGGAACACGCCCTATGGACGGAAGTGTAACCTCTGAAGCACTGGATCAGGTGCTCAGCCAGAAATGGAGAGAACACTATATCAGTCTTGCAGATGTGACTGCACAGCCGTCTTCTACCTATGAGGCCCAGCAGGCAATGGCAGAGGCAATATTACAGAAATTGCAGGAGCTTAATTATATCAGCAAAAACTGATGAGATAACTGAAATACAGAGATTGAAGGAATGAAAATGAAAAAAAACACAAGAAAAGCCATCAGACAGCGTAAGATCTGTATGCTTTTGATTATTATCCTGATCATAGTTCTTTCCATTCTTGGCGGCGGTTATTATCTGTTAAGCCAGAAAAATGCTGCATTGCCAAAAATCGGTGGTCAGAACAGTGACAGCCGGAATCAGACGGATTTGAACCAAAACAGTGATACCGTGGAATATAAAGGTGAGACATACAAATATAACGATCATCTCAGCAATTATTTATTCCTGGGAATTGATACAAGGGAAGCTGTAGATACTTATCAGTCACAGGCAGATGCCGGGCAGGCAGATGCAATTTTCCTGGTGTCCATGGATCGTGCAACAGAAAAGATAAAGGTTCTGTTTCTTCCACGAGATTCCATGACCAGGATAGAAGTATTTAATCCATATGGTCAGAGCCTTGGAGAGACAACAGATCATCTGAATATACAGTATGCCTTCGGGGATGGAAAAGAGAAAAGCTGTGAACTGATGAAAACAGCAGTTTCCAATATGCTGGACGGACTTCCGATTCAGGGGTATTGCTCCATGAATATGGATGGCATTTCAGTGATTACAGATTTCGTAGGTGGAATACAGCTCACAATCCCTGATGACAGTCTCGCAGATGTGAATCCGGAATATAAAAAAGGTGCTGTTGTGGATATCACAGGGGAAACTGCAGAACAGTTTGTAAGATATCGTGACATTGACAAAACCCAGAGTGCTCTGGTCCGTCAGGAGAGACAGAAAACCTTTCTTCAGGCACTGGTGCAGAAGGCACAGGAAAAAGCAGGAGAGGACGCCGGATTTGTGACAGGTCTCTATGACAGTGTTAAAAGTTATACAGTTACAAATATGGGGAATGACATATTTGCCAAATTGCTGGCTGCATCACAGAATGGAATCACTGATACAGAGACAGTACCGGGTGAGGGAACACATGGGGAGAACTTTGATGAGTACCATATTGATGAAGATGCATTGTCGGACTTGATTATTTCCATGTTTTATGAGAAAATCTGATTGTATTAATCATAGTATAATGAATGCAGAATACACTGTACTGTGATAAATAATTATCACTGTTATTATTTTATCCAGAGATAGTCCGTGCAGACATTCTGTACGGTTATCTATATAAAAATTAATCCAAAAGGAGAGGTGCATTATGAAAATCGCGAAGAAATTTATGACACTTGCTTTAGCAGCTGCCCTTGGAGTAGGATGTGCTACTGTAGGTGTTGGTGCAGCGCCAAGCAACACGAGTGATCTGGCCGCGGTAGCGCCAAGTAGGACAAGCGAAACTACTGTGGATTCTGAACATTCTTCAATTTATGAAGTTGTTAAGGAACTTGAGAAAACACAGGGCTTTGCTGATCTGCAGGCAAAATATAAAGATCTGGCAGATGCTTTTAAACAAATCAATGATGGAACAATGAAGATGGAAGATTTCATAAAAGTATTGAAATCCCTTTCCGTAGATGAAGCAGACAAAGCAGACCTTGAAGATGCCATTGCTAAACTCGAAGGAAAAATGATTGTTACATTTGTCAATGAATTCAACGTACTGAAGCCAGAAGAAGCAAAGCCTAATGATGACGGAACATATGAAGTAAAGCTTAATGTTCCGAGTCTTACAGACACTATGGAAGGTATTCAGCTTTGGGTCTACAGCAAAGACGGCACAAAGAAGTTTGTAGTCATTGATCCGGTTAATATTGACAAAGAGGGCAAAACTCTTACTGTTAACTTAAACGATGGAGATTTCTTCATGGTAATCGCAGACGCGAAATAATCAATAATTCGGAATCAGAACGCAGTCGCCAGAGATGGCGGCTGTTTTTTTGTAGAAATATGTTGCATTTTTTTATTGATGTAGTTATAATAAAACACAACGTAAATCTTTTTGTCTTTAAATCGTCGCTTTGCCGCGTTTGAAGATATGGATAATACATATCTTGAAGTATGAGTCTGCCTTGTAACACAGGCAGAATGGCGAAGCATACCCAGAATACGGAGGTAAGATATCCAATGTGGTATGTGATGCAGGTGCGCACAGGCACCGAAGAAAACATCCGCTGTCAGTGTCAGCGGTTAATAAGCAGCAATGTCTTAGAACGCTGCTTTATCCCATATTACCAACAGAAGAAACGATTTCAGGGCGAATGGCATATCCAGGAAAGAATCCTCTTTCCCGGGTATGTCTTTTTAATTACCCAAAATCCGGAAAAACTGGTAAATGGACTCAGGAAAGTCATCGGACTGACGAAGCTGATCGGAACCGGCGATGAGATCGTCCCACTGGTTCAGGAAGAAATAGATTTGCTTATGAAAATAGGCACAGACAAACAGCTTGTAGAGATGTCTTCCGGCATTATCGAGAATGACAGAGTGCAGATCCTGGCAGGTCCTCTGATGGGAATGGAAGGAAATATCCGCAGGATAGACCGACATAAAAGAACAGCATATCTGGAAATAGAAATGTTCGGAAGAACAGTAGAAATGAAGGTGGGATTGGAAATTATAAGAAAAGAATAATAAAAAATGATGGCATATTTATAGGAAAACGATTCTGTAAATATGCCTTTTTGAATAAAAAAGAAGGAGAGGTTAGGAAAACGTATGTACAGGAAAAAATCAAGAGGATGGTATAAACACAAAGATTTCATATTAATTGATCTTGCGTGTTTATTTATGGCTTTAATACTGGCGTATCTGATTCGAAACGGTTCTGTCAGGAACCTGTTTACACTGGGAATTTATCGCAATGTGATGATATTTGTCATATTGGTGGATTTGTTCCTGATTATTTTGTTTGAATCTTATAAAGGAGTTCTGAGAAGAGGACGTTATCAGGAGCTGCGCTCTGTTATCCGGCAGATGATCCTGATCGAACTGGCAAGTGGTCTGTACCTGTTTACTGTCAGTGGCGGACATACCTTTTCAAGAATAATCCTTTATCTTATGGGAATTTTCTATGTGCTTTTATCCTATTGTACAAGAATAATATGGAAAAAACGTCTACTGCATAAAATGGCAGAAGGTGGAGAGCATTCTCTCTACATTGTAACCAATTATGACCTTGCATCAAAAGTAATCCAAAATGTAAAAGAACACAATTATAACCGTTACAACATCAATGGTCTGATACTCATTGATAAAGATATGACAGGGAAAGAAATTGCAGGAGTCCAGGTAGTAGCAGACTTAAATAACGCACCATCCTTTATCTGTCAGCAGTGGGTAGATGAGGTCTTTGTAAATGTAGATGAAACATATCCATACCCTCAGGAACTGATAGAAGAGTTGCTGGAAATGGGAATGCCGGTCCATGTAAACCTGGCAAAAGTCAGAAGTACTCCCGGACAGAAACAATTTGTGGAGGCAATTGGCGGATATACAGTTCTGACAACCACCATGAACTATGCCACAGACAGACAGGCACTTGCCAAAAGAGTATTGGATATTCTGGGGGGACTGGTAGGCTGCTTCCTGACAGGAATCATTTTTATTTTCATAGCACCGGCTATCTACATCAGTTCTCCGGGTCCGATTTTCTTCTCGCAGACAAGGATTGGAAAAAACGGAAAGCCATTTAAGATGTACAAATTCCGGAGCATGTATATGGATGCAGAAGAACGGAAAGCAGAATTGATGGCTCAGAACAGAGCGACACCCCTCCGTACTGCAATGAGCATGGAGGTACGGTGCTGAATGCGGCGATCCTGTTGAACAGTGAGAAGCCGGTGGTGGTGAAGCTGGAACGCATCGATGAGCCGAAGGTGGTCTTTGACAGCCGTGACATGGATGTACACGGGGAGTTTGAGGAGATCGGTGAGTTACAGCGCACCGGAGATCCGTTTGATCCCTTTGCCCTGCAGAAGGCATGTCTGCTTGCCTGCGGGATCATTCCGATGAAGGGGCACTGCCTGAAAGAGATACTGGAGCGTCTGGGCGGCGGCTTTGTCATGCATTCAGAGGTGACAAATGTGCCGAAGGGTTCCGGCCTTGGAACCTCATCGATCCTTTCCGCTGCCTGTGTGAAGGCGGTGTTTGAGTTCATGGGGATCGGATATACAGAGGAAGACCTGTATTCCCATGTACTGGCCATGGAGCAGATCATGTCCACCGGAGGCGGCTGGCAGGATCAGGTGGGCGGTGTTACACCGGGACTGAAGTACATCACTTCCATGCCGGGGATCGACCAGAAGCTGAAGGTGGTACATGTGGAGATCCCGGAGGAAGCAAAGAAAGAACTGGACGAGCGTTTCTGCTTGATCTACACCGGTCAGCGCAGGTTGGCAAGAAACCTGCTCCGTGACGTGATCGGACGGTATGCCGGCAATGAGCCGGACAGTGTGTTCGCGCTGGAGGAGATCCAGAAGGTGGCGGCGCTGATGCGGTTTGAACTGGAGCGCGGCAACGTGGACGGCTTTGCGAAGCTGTTAGATTACCACTGGGAGCTGAGTAAGAAGGTGGATGCCGGAAGCAGCAACACATTGATCGAGCAGATCTTCAGCAGCATCGGGGAGCTGATCGATGGCCGGCTGGTCTGCGGCGCGGGTGGCGGTGGCTTTTTGCAGGTCGTGCTGAAGAAAGGCGTGACGAAGAAACAGGTGGCAGAGCGTCTGCATGAGGTGTTTATGGACAGCCTTGTGGATGTGGCGGATTGCAAGCTGTTGTGGGAATAGAAGATATCTTGCGTGTTTTGAGACATATCATGGGACAGGTTGAGATTTTTACAAAAATAGCATGGACACAGTTTTTGAAGTTTGGGTGTCTTGGGACAACACAGGGGAAACCTTGTGTTGTCTTATAATACATATAGTTTGAAATGAAAATAAAAGGAGACTTATAAAATGAACACAAAGCCAATAATACTCAAGGTCCCGGCATTTGAAGATTTCCGTGGTTACTTAGCTGTGCCATACGACAAGTCGGTGGACTTCAAAATCTGTCAGATCAACCAGGGATACAGTAAGAAAGCGTTCACGCTGCGTGGTCTGCATTTTCAGGAAGGGGAACACGCCCAGGCGAAGCTGGTGTCCTGCTTGCATGGCTCAATCTTTAATGTGGCTGTGGATCTGCGCCCAGGAGAAACCTTCGGTCACGCATACAGTGCGGTGTTGTCGTTTGAAAACCGGAAGCAGATGTATATACCACGAGGCTTTGCTCATGGGTATCTGACGTTGGAAGATGACACCCTGATGCAGTGGTGTGTGGATAATGATTTCTGCGGTGAAGCTGCCAAGGCTGTGCGGTATGATTCAGATTTTGTCTGGGAAGGTGAGCCGTGGCCTGCCGGGGAATACATTGTTTCAGAAAAGGATAGAAAGGCAATATATCTTTCTGATATGCTTGTAAAAGAAAACTAAATTACACAAGGAGAACATTTATGAACATTCAGGAATCGACAAGACAGATGATAATAGATGAGTTGTTGATGATTGGCTGTGTTACGGGACAGATGGGAGTTGCTGAGTTTGTGCGAAAAGTATATCCTAAAGCCAATAACCTGCCTACGACGGATTACAGGTTTGGAATGACGACGGCTATAGATGATATTCGGCAACATATGGATCGAAATAACGATTGGGGGTTTGAAGAACTCTTTTATTCATATCTTGATTTTTTGAAAATTGATGATGAAGATTTTAAATACTTTTTGGCACAGTATGTACATCCATCAATTAGGAGATTTCAAATTAACGATGAACTCGAAAAAATTCCTTTTAGTAATGATGTCTGTGTTGAAGCAATTAATAAATATTTGACATCAGATGGACTTGAACTTAAACAAACAAGCACGGTTGCCAATATGCCAATATATAGCGTGGTTCCTTTGAATCCAGGAGTAAATGGGCAGTTGAAAAACATTATTTTTGCATCTAAATATAAACCGGAAATTGTTTTGTCAGATGCGCTTAATAACGATGTGACTATTGTAAATAATGCGGATAAATGTCTTGTATATGATGAACCAATTGGGGAACACGGAATCACATGGAAAGAACTTCAAGACTGGTATGATAATGGACTATATATGCTGGATACAGGAACAGATATGGTGACGTTTATGGGAAATTCATTAGGGGATTCTCCAATGGAACAGTTGTTTTTTAATACATATTTAGAACTGGCAGCAGAGAAAGATGGAAAACTACCGGCATTATTTCCACAGGTGTGGCTGTACTACGATCCAAAGTTGCAAAAAGATAGAATTAAAAAGATTTTTGAACATCAGCGCATGGATTTCCTTATGCTTTTTTCTGAATCACAAAGAGTAGTTATTGAGATTGATGGGGTGCAACACTATGCGGATTATGTTGCGGGAAATAAGAAACATTATGCATCAGTTGATAAATATGCTGATATGATGGCTGCACAACGGGAAATGAGTTTGGCTGGTTATGACGTCTATAGATTTGGGGCAAAAGAATTATATGATCCTGCTATTGGAAAAAGAAAAGTGCGTGCTTTTTTTGAAGGGCTATTTTCTAAATATGGTATATTAGCGTAAAAATATAAAAGAGTGAGGTGCTCGGTGGGAGATAAAAGACCATATAAACCAAGAAAACCCGGTGCTGGCCGGAAACCGTTGAAGCCGGACTATAATGCGGCAGCTATCCTGCAGGAGCAGATACAGACCGCCGTGGTCCTCTACGAAGAAGATAACTCCCTTCAGACAATCGCAGACACATTATCTCTCAATCCCATCAAGGTGCGAAAGCTATTGATCACGGCCGGTGTTTATGAATCAGAAATTGCGGATGCGGTGAATTCTGCTTTTGAGGAAAAACAGGGGATGCCTTATAAAGAAGCATTGGAAGCGGTGGCAGCGGAACTGAATTTGTCAAAAGCATCAGTGACTTCTTACTTACCTTATAAGAAAGGCGTGTATTTCAGAGAAAACTGCGAGAGGGAGCAGATCAGCGTTGTGGCAGAGGGGCTTCGACGAATGCGACAGAGGAAGAAAGCAGTTGAAGCGTTGCAGAGCAGTCATGATGAACAGCATCTCTGGAAGTGTATCGTTGCTTTTCAAGGATACCGGTTCAAGACGATATCTGGATTGCCGTTTTCCTATAAGATTAAGACCGGACGGAATGGGGAACTGACCAAGGAACTGTGGATCGATCGTCGAGAAAGCAGTAAGAGCTTGACGTGGAGTTCGGTACTGCTGGCTTTTGAAAAGACGAAAGGTAAGCCGTTGGTAGAACGACCAAAGGCACTGGGAGATATCCGTGGTGTGTCCTATATTTTTGGGATGTTCTATAGGTTTAAGCTCATTGAGGTGCCACAGAAAAAAGATGAAAATCAACTTGCTATGTGCAAAAGAGAGAGGTAATGCATGAGTTCTGTTCCTTCGCGGATTCGTGAAGGGATGGTGTTGCTGTCGGGAGATGTATTGCTTTTATTTAATCCTCTTCAGATTGACTACAACAATGTGGGTGCAGCTGCCATATCCTTTAAGGAAAACGTAGAGACCGGCAAGAACCATGGTGTTTATCTGAATGGACCGGACGGAAATGTGAAGTGCTGTCTGCAGAAGAAATCTGTGGAGGTCCTGCGGGAAGCAGGAGCAGTCAATGAATCCGGTTGTGTGGATATTGATACCGGGGCACTGATCTTTAGTACTGACATTATGAAATCTTTATATTCACTGATTGAAACAGACGCGGACTATGACAGAAATGTCAATGAGAGAACGCGTCTTTCTCTTTACGCTGATTTCCTTTATCCTCTGGCTTCGGATTCTACGCTGGAGGATTTTTATAGGGAGAAGCCGGAGGGTGAATTCTGTCCGGAGTTGACGGCTGCCAGAATCCGTGTGTGGGAGGTGCTGCGTCCCTACAGGATGAAGCTTCTGCGTCTGGCACCTGCGAAGTTTATTCATTTTGGAACGACCAGGGAGATACTGGAGCTGATGAATGGAGGTGTGGATGAGTACCATTATCTGGGATGGAGCCGGAAAGTGGGCAGCAGTATCCGCAGTGATGTGTCTGGCTATAACAGTGTACTGAGCAGCAGGGCATCTGTTGGGAAGGACTGTTATCTGGAGGTTTCTTATGTGCATGGAAATTCCAGGATTGGCAGCCACAGTGTGCTCTCTTACATAGATGTGCAGGATCAGGTTATTCCTGATAATGTTGTTCTCCATGGGCTGAAGCAGAGAAACGGAAAATTTATTGTTCGTATTTTTGGTGTAAATGATAATCCTAAGGAGAACCGGCTGTTTGGCAGGGATCTGGATGAACTGGAAGATACACTTGGAGTGAGATTCTGGGAGGAGAACGGACAGGCACACACCTTGTGGTCTGCTGCGCTGTATCAGGAGGCAGATACGATCCGGGAGGCAACAGATGCGGCACTGGAACTTTATGAGATTGTCACAGGAGGGAAAGATTTTGACAGATCTTTATGGACTGCAGCTTCCCATAAGTCTCTTTGCGCCGGATTTAATGAGGCGGATCCGGATGCTATCATAGCGTGGAATAAGCGGATGGCAGATCTGGTAACTATGGACGGGATTGCAAAGGCAATCAGAGATCAGGTTCCTGCAGGGAGTATAAGAAAGCTGCAGTCTCTGACAAAGATTCAGAAGGAATGGCTGAGAAAGCGTCTGAGAAAAGCAGATTTCGGTGAAAAAATGCGTCTGCATTATTATCTGGGAGTGATCCTTGAGGATGAGAATGAGGTGCAGGAATGTTTCCGCATTATTCAGTCAGAGGTTCTGGAAGCGACGATCAAAAGTCTTGCTTATAATGAGCAGGCAAGGATTGTTACAGATCATCATACAGTCAGGCTGCCGCTCCGTGTGAACTGGGGAGGTGGCTGGAGTGATACACCGCCCTATTGTAATGAAAAGGGCGGGACTGTATTAAATGCCGCTATTCTTTTGAACGGGGAGAAGCCGGTAGAGGTGACACTGGAGAGGATTCCTGAGCAGAAGGTTGTTTTTGACAGCCGGGATATGGATGTTCATGGAGAGTTTGACACGATTGAGCCTTTGCAGGCCACAGGTGACCCTTATGATCCTTTTGCCCTGCAGAAGGCCTGCCTTCTTGCCTGCGGAATAATTCCCAGGGAAGGACATACTCTGGGTGAAATACTGGAACGCCTTGGCAGTGGTTTTGTTATGCATTCTGAGGTAACAAATGTCCCCAAAGGTTCCGGCCTTGGCACCTCATCTATTCTTTCGGCAGCCTGTGTGAAGGCAGTGTTTGAATTTATGGGAATCGCATATACAGAAGAAGATTTATATGCCCATGTATTGGCAATGGAGCAGATCATGTCTACAGGAGGCGGATGGCAGGATCAGGTTGGAGGTATTACATCTGGTCTTAAATATATTACCTCCATGCCTGGGCTTCAACAGCAGCTTCAGGTAGCACACATAGAGCTTTCACCGCAGACAAAGAAGGAACTGGATGAGAGATTTGTCCTGATCTATACAGGGCAGAGGCGTCTGGCGAGAAATCTTCTCCGTGATGTGGTGGGACGCTATGTGGGCAATGAACCGGACAGTCTGTTTGCGTTGGAGGAGATCCAGAAAACAGCAGCACTGATGCGCTTTGAACTGGAGCGTGGAAACGTAGACGGTTTTGCAAAGCTTCTGGATTATCACTGGGAACTGAGTAAGAAAATAGATGCCGGAAGCAGTAACACTTTGATTGAGCAGATTTTCAGCAGTATTGAGGAGCTGGTGGACGGAAAGCTGGTATGTGGTGCCGGTGGTGGTGGTTTCCTTCAGGTGATACTGAAAAAGGGTGTGACAAGGCAGATGGTGGAAGAACGTCTGAAAGAAGTATTTATGGACAGCCTTGTTGGCGTAGCTGACTGTAGGCTTGTATGGGAATAGAAATTTCGAAGGAAAAAATCAGATGAAAGATTTATTTGTTAATACACAATTACCGGTTGTCACCTCTGACAGGATTTTATATACACCGTCAAATTTTGCCAGGACTTCTTTACTGTATCTGCAGGAGATTGGCTCTCTGCAGGTACATAAGCCTCACAGCACAGGGCGCAGTAACCTGTCCTCTTATTTATTTTTTACAGTGACAGATGGCGAGGGTGAGCTCATCTGTGAAGGCAGAACTTATTCTCTTCGTACAGGAGACTGTGTGTTTATTGACTGCAGGAAACAGTATGCACACAGTAGTTCGGAGAAGCTGTGGAGTTTATCCTGGATACATTTCTATGGTCCGAATATGACAGCAATTTATGACAAGTATTTAGAGCGGGGTGGAAGAGCAGTCTTCCACCCCGTTTTTGTTTCCGGGTTTCTGGAAATCTGTCACAGGATTTATGAGCTGGCAGATTCCGATGATTACATTCGGGATATGAAGATCAACAGTGAGCTGAATTATCTGCTGACGCTTCTGATGAATGAGTCCTGGCACCCGGGAGAAAAACACAGAGATGCAGATCTGAAAACACAGAATGTACTTCCTGTAAAGCAGTACCTGGATGAGCATTATCAGGAGAAAATAAGCCTGGATTTTCTGGCAGAGCATTTTTTTATCAGTAAATACTATCTGACCCGCGTGTTCAGGGAGCAGTTTGGTGTCAGTATCAGTAGCTACCTGATGAACAGGAGAGTCACGAAGGCAAAATATATGCTCCGCTTTTCCGACGAAAAGATAAAGACCATCGGCTATAAATGCGGTCTGGGGGAGCCTCATTATTTTAGCCGGATTTTCAGACAGATGGAAGGCATGAGTCCTTTAGAGTACAGAGAGAAGTGGGAGAAGTGAGAAAAGAGAGCAAGATAATGTAAGAAAACAGGGAGAAAGGGCAATATCGTGAATTCAGGCTTTCCGGATTTTTTACTAAAATAAATGCAGTAACTGTGGAGGTATTGAACAGTTTCTATTGATCAAAACAGAAAGTAAATCAAAAGGAAAGTTGAGGTTAATATATGTCTAAGGTTGCATTGATTACCGGTATTACCGGTCAGGATGGTTCCTATCTGGCTGAATTTTTACTGGAGAAGGGTTACGAGGTTCACGGTATTGTACGTCGTGCTTCCATTTCAAATACTGCCCGTATCGATTATCTGATCGAAAAAAATGTGATTAAACTTCATGACGGAGATTTGTCTGATTCTTCAGGGCTGATCCGTCTGGTGGGAGAGATCAGACCAGATGAAATTTATAATCTGGCTGCCCAGAGCCATGTGCAGGTATCCTTTGATGCGCCGGAATATTCCGGTGATGTGGATGCACTGGGTGTCCTGCGTGTGCTGGAAGCTGTCCGTGCCTGCGGTCTGACAAAGACTTGTAAGGTATATCAGGCATCGACTTCTGAACTGTATGGCAAAGTAGAAGAGGTTCCGCAGAAAGAAACCACACCGTTTCATCCATATTCCCCTTACGCTGTGGCAAAGCAGTATGGCTTCTGGATGGTGAAGGAATATCGTGATGCTTATGGAATGTTTGCTGTTAACGGCATTCTGTTCAATCATGAGTCTGAGCGCCGTGGCGAGAACTTCGTTACCCGTAAGATCACACTGGCTGCAGGACGCATTGCAGAAGGTCTGCAGGATCATCTGGAACTGGGAAACATGGATTCCCTGCGTGACTGGGGCTATGCCAGGGACTATGTTGAGTGTATGTGGCTGATCATGCAACAGGAGAAACCGGAGGATTTTGTCATTGCGACAGGTGTACAGCACACTGTCCGCGACTTCACTGAGAAGGCGTTTGCAGCTAACGGTATGACCATCCGCTGGGAAGGTACCGGCATTGATGAGAAGGGTTACGATGCAGCTACCGGCAAGATGTTGGTATGTGTAAATCCCCAGTGGTTCCGACCGACTGATGTGGACAATCTGTGGGGCGATCCGACTAAGGCGAAGACGGTTTTGGGATGGAATCCACAGAAGACGAGCTATGAAGAACTGGTGGAGATTATGGCAAAGAATGACCGTGAGCTTGCAAAGCGCGAGAAGGCCATGAAGGCTGTTATGTAAGAAAGAAGGCATACGATTATGATGGAAAAAAATGCAAAAATTTATGTTGCAGGTCATCGCGGGATGGTAGGCTCTGCCATTGTACGTGAGCTGCAGCGTCAGGGATATACGAATATTGTGACACGTACCCATAAGGAGCTGGATCTGACTCGTCAGGATGCAGTGGAGAAGTTTTTCGCTGCAGAAAAGCCGGAGTATGTGTTTCTCGCAGCTGCCAAAGTAGGCGGCATTGTGGCAAACCAGAATGCACTGGCTGATTTCATGTATGATAATATGATTTTGGAAATGAATGTGATTCACTCTGCATGGAAGAACGGCTGCAGGAAGCTGGAATTCTTAGGTTCTTCCTGTATTTATCCGCGTATGGCACCCCAGCCGATGAAGGAAAGCTGCCTGCTGACTTCTGAACTGGAGAAAACCAATGAGGCATATGCACTGGCAAAGATTTCCGGGTTAAAGTACTGTGAGTTTCTGAACCGCCAGTATGGCACAGACTATATTTCCGTAATGCCGACAAATCTGTACGGTCCAAATGACAACTATCATCCTACACACAGTCATGTGCTTCCGGCGTTGATCCGCCGTTTCCATGAGGCGAAGGAGAGCGGTGCTGCAAGTGTAACCTGCTGGGGGGATGGTTCTCCGCTGCGTGAGTTTCTGTATGTGGATGACCTGGCAAATCTGTGTGTGTTCCTGATGAACAACTACTCAGGTAACGAGACTGTCAATGCCGGTACCGGTAAGGAACTGACTATTAAGGAGCTGACTGAGCTGGTTGCGAAGGTTGTAGGCTATAACGGTGAGATCAAATGGGATCCTGATAAACCAAATGGTACACCGCGTAAGCTTCTGGATGTTTCCAAGGCAACGAACCTTGGCTGGACATATAAAACTGAGCTTGAGGATGGCATACGCCTTGCGTATGAGGACTTCCTGAATAATCCCATGCGTGCTGAACGCTGATCTTATTTTTGCGAGGAGAAGATTATGAATATCATTTTGTTGTCCGGCGGTTCCGGCAAGCGTCTGTGGCCCCTTTCCAATGACATCCGTTCCAAACAGTTTATCAAGATTTTCAAAAAGGAGGACGGCACCTATGAGTCCATGGTGCAGCGTGTCTACCGACAGATCAAGAAGGTGGACACAGATGCGACCGTGACCATTGCTACCGGTAAGACACAGGTTTCTGCAATCCACAACCAGCTGGGTGAGGACGTGGGCATCAGCGTAGAGCCATGCCGCCGTGATACATTTCCGGCCATTGCGCTGGCAACAGCTTATCTGGTGGATGTGATGCATGTTGCCCCGTCTGAGTCTGTGGTAGTCTGCCCGGTTGACCCCTATGTGGAGGATGGTTACTTTGAAGCACTGAAGGAACTGTCAGAGCAGGCAGACAAGTGCGAGGCAAATTTGGTACTGATGGGTATTGAGCCGACCTATCCCAGCCAAAAGTACGGCTACATCATCCCTGAGAGTGCAGACCATGTAGCTGAGGTAAGGACCTTCAGGGAGAAACCGACAGCGGACGTGGCAGAACAGTATATTGCACAGGGAGCACTCTGGAATGGTGGTGTGTTTGCTTATAAACTGGGTTATGTGATGGATAAAGCCCATGAGATGATGGATTTTACAGACTATCAGGATTTGTTCGACAAGTACGATACCATGAAGAAGATCTCTTTCGACTATGCTGTGGCAGAGCATGAGCCGAAGATTCAGGTTGTCCGTTTTGCCGGTATGTGGAAAGACCTTGGCACATGGAATACGCTGACTGAGGCAATGGACGAAAGTATTATTGGTAAGGGAGAGTTAAACGACAAGTGCTCCGGAGTCCATATCATCAATGAAATGGATGTGCCGGTACTGGCAATGGGTTTGCATGATGTGGTGATCTCCGCATCACCGGAAGGCATTCTGGTCTCGGATAAAGAGCAGAGTTCTTACATTAAGCCGTTTGTAGATAAGTTTGAACAGCAGATTATGTTTGCCGAGAAGTCCTGGGGAAGTTTTAAGGTGGTCGATGTGGAAACCACATCCCTGACGATTAAGGTAACCTTAAATCCCGGCCATAGTATGAATTACCACAGCCACAAGAACCGGGATGAGGTGTGGGTAGTCATATCCGGTGAAGGAAAAACCATCGTGGATGGTATGGAGCAGATGGTAAAGCCAGGTGACGTTATAACTATGTCCGCAGGCTGCCGTCATACTGTGATAGCTGATACGGAACTGAAGCTGATTGAGGTACAGCTGGGTGCGGATATCAACGTCCACGATAAGCAGAAGTTTGAGCTGGAGCGGTAAACAAGATAGAAAATACGACTGATAAGAAAGACAGAAATGGTGATCAATGGACACATGCATGGAAAGAAGAAATGAACCCCTTTTGCTCCGCCCGGCAGGTAAGGATTACCTGTGGGGTGGAAAAAGGCTGAATGATGAATATGGGAAGAATATTGAGTTGTCTCCGTTGGCAGAAACATGGGAATGTTCCACGCATCCGGATGGGGTAAGTACTGTGCGTTGTGGAACGTTTGACAAAATGGAGCTGACTGCGGTCATAAAAGCCCACCCGGAGTATCTGGGAGAACGGCATAAGGGCGAAACAACGTTGCCAATCCTGGTGAAGCTGATCGATGCAAGAAAGGATCTGTCTGTGCAGGTGCATCCGGATGATGACTATGCAAAGATGAAGGAACATGGTCAGCTTGGAAAAACGGAGATGTGGTATGTGCTGGATGCAGCCAGGGATGCAAAACTGATCTACGGTTTGCGGCAGGACTGCACAAAGAAAGAAATGCAAAAGGCACTGGCAGAAGGTACGGTGATGAAGTATCTGCAGAAGGTACCTATTCACAAGGATGACCTGTTTTTTATCCCTGCAGGCACGATCCATGCCATTGGGGCAGGTGCACTCGTGGCAGAAATCCAGGAAAGCTCAAACCTGACCTATCGGCTGTATGATTACGACCGCATAGGAAAGGACGGGAAGAAAAGAGAACTGCATATCGACAAGGCGTTGGATGTGGCAGATCTTCACGGCAGTGCAGAGCCGAGACAGCCGCTGCGGGTTCTGAAGTACCGTCCGGGGATGGCATCGGAGCTATTGATACGCTGCAAATATTTTGAAGTATACCGGATGCTTATCAATACAGAACGCCGACAGACGGTGCATTACTGTGCGGACAGGATGGCATTTCGGGTATTACTGTGCATGGATGGCTGTGGCACGATATCCTATGATGAGGGAACTGTTAATTTTTATAAGGGAGACTGTGTGTTTGTGCCGGCGGATTCAGAAGTCCTTACGATTCACGGACAGGCGCAGTTCCTTGATATCAGAGGATAAAATACAGAACTCCAGGGTATGGGGAAAGACAGGTAGGTAAGATGAAGATTAAGAAGGAATATGAAAGATGGCTGGCAAATGCAGTGGCAGATACTGATGTTGCTGCGGAACTGAAGGCAATGGACTATGTGGAAGTCGAGGATGCGTTTTATCGTGATCTGGCATTTGGAACAGGCGGTCTGCGCGGTGTGATCGGTGCAGGAACAAACCGTATGAACATTTACACAGTTGCAAAGGCTTCTCAAGGATTAGCAGACTATTTGAAGAAACACTTTGAAGAACCTTCTGTTGCAATCGGCTACGACAGCCGTATCAAGAGCGATGTGTTTGCAAAAGTCGCAGCAGGGGTGTTTGCAGCAAATGGTGTCAGTGTCAATATCTGGCCTGTCCTGATGCCGGTACCGACCGTATCTTTTGCGACTCGCTATCTGCATACTTCTGCAGGTGTCATGGTGACAGCTTCCCACAATCCCGGCAAATACAATGGTTACAAGGTCTATGGTGCTGACGGCTGTCAGATCACGACCGAAGCAGCGGCGGAGATTCTTGCTGAGATTGAAAAACTTGACATCTTTGCGGACGTTAAGACTAGCAACTTTGAAGCAGGCGTGGCAAACGGCAGCATCCGGTATATTCCGGACGAGGTTTACACTGCATTTGTAGAGCAGGTCAAGAGTCAGTCAGTCTTGTTTGGCGAGAACGTCAACAAGAATGTAGCCATCGTGTACAGCCCGCTGAATGGTACGGGGTTGAAGCCAGTGACCCGCACCTTGCAGGAGATGGGTTACACTAACATTACGGTGGTCAAGGAGCAGGAGCAGCCAGACGGACACTTTCCGACCTGTCCTTACCCGAATCCTGAGATCAAGGAAGCAATGGCACTGGGCATGGAGTATGCCAGGAAGTGCAACGCTGACCTGCTGTTGGCAACTGACCCGGATTGTGACCGTGTGGGTATTGCTGTCAAGGATAAGGCTGGGGAGTATGAGCTGCTGACCGGCAACCAGACAGGTATGTTGTTGCTGGATTACATTTGCAGTCAGCGCATCAAGCACGGTAAGATGCCTGCCGACCCGGTCATGATTAAGACCATCGTGACGATGGATATGGGCGAGCAGATTGCCGCCCATTACGGACTGCGTACCGTCAACGTGTTGACTGGTTTTAAGTTCATCGGCGAGCAAATCGGCAAGCTGGAACAGCTGGGGAAAGCAGACAGTTATGTGTTCGGCTTTGAAGAAAGCTATGGTTATCTGACCGGTTCTTACGTCCGCGACAAGGACGGCGTGGATGGTGCGTATATGATCTGCGAGATGTTCAGCTACTATGCCACCCGGGGCATCAGCCTGTTGGACAAGCTGGATGAACTGTATAAGACATATGGTTACTGCCTGAACACCCTGCACAGCTATGAATTCGATGGCAGCGCAGGTTTTGCCAGGATGCAGAGCATCATGCAGGCATTCCGCGGTGGCATTAAGGAGTTTGGCGGAAAGAAGGTTGTCAGGCTGTTGGATTATGTACAGGGACTGGATGGATTGCCCAAGTCTGATGTGTTAAAATTCCTGCTGGAAGACAACTGCTCTCTGGTGGTACGTCCTTCTGGTACAGAACCTAAGCTGAAAATTTATATTTCTGTCAGTGCTGAGAATAAAGAAATGGCAGAGGAAGTAGAAGATGAGATTGCTAAAACTGCAGAAAAGTGGATTTGTTGATTTTGAAAGGCTCCGTAAGGAGCCTTTCGGTGATAATTGGAGAAAAGTATACTGTTAATGTTTAAGAAGTAACGACAGTACACGAGGTCGTGCTCCTCTTTCGTATCGAAATCCAAGTGCGTGACGTATAATTTCCGGTAAATATAATTTTTCTCCATCGTGTGTCAGATAACCTGACTGAATCATGGATTTCTCTTCAGAAGCGGTAAGAGCATCTTCTTCCAAATTCATGGGAAGTGTCTTTTTTTCAGAGTTTTGTTCCTTTTTTAATTCTTCATTTAAATGGGCAAAAGAATCTAATGAGGAATTGACAGATTTTACAAATAATTGTTCCCAAAAACTCATCCAGTCAAGTTCTTTGGCTGCATTGGAATTCAAATCAATAGTATTATCAATGTAATCCGGTTTATAAATATAGGATCTAAGCAAAGAAAATTGTGTTGACTCTGCGCCAATATTGACGTATAATTGGCACAGGAGGAGTTGACATGGTTAAGATAAAAGAGTGGAGACAAGGACTGGGAATTACCCAAAAAGCTCTTGCTGATGCAGCAGGGCTGGATCTTCGCTGGGTTCAGAAATTGGAAGCCGGTGATATTGATATTCAAAACGTTACAGTAAAGAGATTTTCTCTTCTCATGAAAGGAATCAGCGAACTCTCCCAGCAGGTTTCGTGTCCATGTTCAATGAAATCAGATATAGAAACAGTGAATGAAATCCATGAAATGGTGGACAGACTTTTTAAGGAGGATTCAGCATGACTGGTGAAGCTACTCTTAGCAATGAGAAAAATTATACAGTATTTCGTTTTGGTAATCATGTGATTCGCTTTGCTGCACCGTATTCTTTGGAGCATTACACGGAAGTGAAAGAGTGGGATAACGGCTACCTGGTAGTGATGGCGAAGTATAAGCAGAATGCTGAACCGGAAGAAGAATACATTGATCTTGTACCGATTCTTCAAAATCTTTATTTTGATGCTGATAAATTTCTAGAACCAATAAAAGGAGTGAAGGTTGCAAATGGCTGATATTAAACAGGTTGCGGATGCGGCGGACATGATTGTGAACGGCTATGCGTTCACACGATGCACAGAGGGCTATCGCGTGTTGAATCTGAATCGCCCGGATCGTGCGGCAGTGTTTTCAAAAGATGGTAAGGTACTTGAAACAAGCATGGATGACATTGAAGTGCGTATTGCTGGAGATTATCTGGAGAAGAACCGTAAGTTTATGGAGGATTAAGATGCCGAAGTATTATGAATATAAAATTGCAGGATACTATTTGTACTTCACATCTTACTGTGTGATTGAGTGTATGCACGTTCATGCGAGTGACCGTAAATTAACCGAGGCAGGTTCGGCAAAGTTTTTTGTAAAAGACAACGGCGATACTGTGCTGCAGAATCGTGGTATTCTCAATGATAGAGAAATCAGAAAGATACAGGAGTTTATCAAACAGAACTATCAGGAAATGTACTTGAAGTGGTCAGAGTATAGCCATGAAGGCTACTATGGAAAAAACAATTAAGTATCGCAACATTGGGATCTTTTATATCTCCTTTCCTTATCATACTTATATTGCAATACGTATTTATACGTATGTCAATTGCTTCGTATGTTTTTCGTATTGTATATTGTGGTCTGATGGGAAGGCAATATGTGGAGTGCTTTGTTTACGACGGGCTATCTGACACAGACAGGAAAGAAAAGCCAGTATGTCAGGAGAAGGATAGTATTAACCCTGCCGGTTTCAAACTGACAGGGTATTTTTTTGTCCATTTTCAGAACAAAAACCTTGAAAAAGAATAAAAAATCTGTTAAAATAAGAACAATAAGTTCTAAAAAATACGAATAAATCAATACAAACAGGGAATAATAATCATAGACGTATTCCTTTATTTTTTACATCGGAAAAGCCCAGAATGTTCTTCCTGAAATCGTAGATTATCACACTAAGGGATTCAGTTTCTTTCGGATTCGATAATTTTCAACTACGGATAATTTTACATAATGTGACACATCTTGTCAATATTTATAAAGCAATCTGCTAAATTCTATGCTATTTTACCAAAGCATATTTATATTATCATTCGTTTTTATGAAATTTTTAATGAGGTTCATCCTTTAATTCGCCATATGGAGCTAAATGGCTTAGCTCATTCACCGTAAATAAAACCGTCACGCAGAAATTGAAAGGAGAACCACTAATTATGCCACGAAAAGGTGAAAACATTTACAAACGCAAAGATGGACGATGGGAAGGAAGATACATCAAAGCACGGTCAAAGACCGGAAAAGCTGTTTACGGATATGTATATGCCCCCACCTATAAGGAAGTAAAAAGAAAGCGCAGTCAAGCTATTATTAATATAGAAGCGAACCAGACTACTATCTGCAAAGTTCCCGAAACTATAATGCCAACATGTTTTATCAGAAAACTGGCAAATGACTGGATGAATTCCATACAGTCTCAAATCAAAAAGTCTTCTTATGTTAAATACTACAATATACTTCATACTTATATTCTTCCGGAATTTGATAATGTTCCATTAAGTGAACTCACTTCATCCCGAATTCAAAAGTTCTGTGATGACCTTCTTACCCATGGCAGTTCATCCGGAGAAGGACTTTCACCAAAGACAGTTCTGGATATTCTGTCTCTGATGAGAAGTCTGCTCAGATATGCCCAGATTCAGGGATATCAGCCGCCAAGTACCGGAAAGGAGATCATCATCCGCCAGACTGCGCCGGATACAGTCGTAATTCCACGTTCCTCTCAGGACATTCTCTGCCGATATCTTTATGCCAACATGTCAGAACGCAATCTTGGGATTCTGCTGTGTCTTTTTACGGGAATGCGGGTTGGTGAAATCTGTGCGCTGAAATGGGAAGATTTTTCATTTCAGGAAAAATCTATCTATGTCCACAACACAATGCAGCGGCTGCAAATTCCAAATTCCACCACCGCACAGAAAACCCGTATTATGGTTACATCGCCCAAAAGCAAATGTTCTATCCGTACAATTCCAATTCCAGACAGTCTGATCCAGCTCATTCAAAAGGAATTTCCCAACCGTCAGGGATATGTTCTTGCCGCTGTAAATGAAAAATATATTGAACCCCGCACTATGCAGAAATATTTCCATTATGTACAGAAACAGTGTGGCCTGGTTCCTGTGAATTTCCATGCACTGAGACATACATTTGCCACACGCTGTATTGAACTCGGCTTTGATGTCAAGAGCCTGAGTGAAATTCTTGGACACGCTACTGTAAATATTACCCTGAACCGGTATGTGCATCCCTCCATGGAACTAAAGCAGCAAAACATGCAAAAGCTCTCCTGCCTGTTAACAGTCATATAATCTGGTCAAAAACCCCGAAGCTCCTGATAACTACAGGAGTTTCGGGGTTTTGTACCACTTAGTGTGATACTCTGCGGCTTCAGTTAGGAAATGAGGTGACCTCCGCCATGTTATTTGTGTACGAATGTACGGGAAATATTATCGCAGAATTTAAGAAATTTTACGACACCCAATTGTCAGAGCAGGATAAGAAAAAAATTTTCATCCCCACCTATGACTGCATGAAAAGATATCAGGGTTCCTGGCATGTAGAGCAGAAACCACTGTTTACAGACTGCTTCTTCATAGAATGCAGGGACAAAGAGGAACTGAAAACCACACTGAGCAGACAGCACTGCTCAGACTCTCTGGCAGAAGCTGTCATGTCCGGCATAACACCCTTACGTCCGGAACAGGAAGAATTCCTGAAAGCACTGATGCAGCCGGATACAAAGACAATCTCAATGTCAACAGGCTATATCAAAGACGGCACAACCCATGTGACACAGGGACCCCTTCAGGGAAGAGAGAAATTTATCCGCAGAATTGACAGACATAAACGTCTTGCGTGGCTGGTACTCCCGGCGGGAGATGGACAGCAGGAACTGCGCACAGGTCTGGAAATTATTTCAAAAGGGTGATGCACAAATATGAAGATGAGAAAGAGAAATATGACAAATATAAATAAAGAATAAAAAAGCCGGAACATAAAAGACTGCGGCTTATTTGGTTTGTCCGAAGATATCAGACCAGATTGAAGATGCTTTAAAAAAAGAAAAAAGAAGGAGAAGATGAGGAAGAGCGTATGTATAGGAAAAAGTCAAGAGGATGGTATAAACACAAGGATTTCATACTTATAGATTTAATATGCTTATTCTTGTCCTTACTAATTGCACATCTGATTCGAAATGGTTCTGTTCAGAGTCTGTTCAGAGCGGGAATTTACCGCAATATGATAAGCTTCGTAATATTGGCGGATTTATTTCTAATCATTATTTTTGAATCTTACAAAGGAGTTCTGAGAAGGGGGCATTATCAGGAATTACATTCTGTTATCCGGCAGATGATTCTGCTGGAACTGGCAAGTGGTCTGTATCTGTTCACTGTCAGTGATGGACATAGTTTCTCAAGAACTGTTCTGTATCTAATGGGAGTATTTTATGTATTCCTTTCCTATGGCACAAGAATAGCATGGAAGAAACATCTGATCCATAAAATGGCAGAAGGTGGAGAGCATTCGTTATACATTGTAACGAACTATGATCAGGCAGCAAAAGTAATCCAGAATGTAAAAGAACACAATTACAATCGATATAACATCAATGGTCTGATAATCGTTGATAAAAATGCAGTCGGCAGGAAGATTTCAGGAATTCCTGTAGTAGCAGAACTGGAGAATGCAGCATCCTATATCTGCCAGCAATGGGTAGACGAAGTCTTTGTAAATATAGATGAATCTTACTCATATCCGGATGAACTGATACAGGAATTGCTGGAGATGGGAATGGTAGTTCATGTAAATCTGGCAAAAGTGAAAAGTACTTCGGGACAGAAACAGTTTGTAGAAACAGTAGGCGGATATACGGTTCTGACAACCACTATGAACTATGCTACAGACAGACAGGCATTTGCCAAAAGAGCACTGGATATTCTGGGAGGACTTGTAGGATGTTTCCTTACAGGAATTATTTTTATTTTTGTAGCACCGGCTATTTACATCAGTTCGCCAGGTCCGATCTTCTTTTCACAGACACGAATTGGTCAGAATGGAAAACCATTTAAGATGTATAAATTTCGAAGCATGTACATGGATGCCGAAGAACGCAAAGCAGAGCTTATGGCACAGAATAAAATGAGCGATGGGCGTATGTTCAAGCTTGACTTTGATCCACGTGTGATTGGAAACAAAATCCTTCCGGACGGAAGCAGAAAAACAGGAATAGGAGAATTTATCAGAAAAACATCCCTCGATGAATTCCCACAGTTCTGGAATGTATTAAATGGAACCATGAGCCTGGTAGGTACCAGACCAATATTACAGGACGAATTACTGAAATATGAACTGCATCACAGAGCCAGAATCGCCATCAAACCAGGAATTACCGGTATGTGGCAGGTAAGCGGTCGAAGTGATATCACAGATTTTGAAGAAGTCGTGCGACTGGATACAGAATATATCAGTAACTGGAATTTTGGATTGGATATAAAGATTTTGTTTAAGACAGTGATGACGGTTCTGAAGAGGGAAGGGTCGGTATAGGAGGATTCAACGGATGTTTTATGAAGTAAAAAACAAGGGAAATATGATTGCGGCGCCGATAAATGTGCGGCCAACGCAGTTTACTGAAGTAGGATTGTTGTAAAAGGTCAATAAAAAGCATACGAAATGCTGAAAAGGCTACTTCTTTTAAGTATGTAGAGTGCAGAAATGTCTACTCAACAAACCATATTGACGTAGCATCGTCGAAAAGAACCTGTTTTGCACACTCAACATACCGAAGATTCGTTGCAAAATGCCCTGATATATGAGGTGAAAATGGGTGATATTTACACAGTTTGCCGGTGGATGAGGAACACCTTTGGGAGGGATAACGCGGATGTGGGTGGAATGAGAAAAATGGTGGCGCAGATGATAAATTCATCAAAAATCCATGAGCTTATCACCTACTCTGCTAATGTTCTATTGAGTACACTATCGCTGGTAAATATGAGGGCTACTTTGCTACGGTTTGTTGAGTCATGAAAAAAACGAAAAAAATGGCGTTTTCTACTTCGCAACTTTTCTGTTGAGTAGACCTGTCGTGGAGATGATAGGTACATAAGGACGGGGTGTCGAGGGTGAAAAATCTGCATGATTTGTTCATTGTGACGGTTGGAATAAGGTTGAGAGTGGATGATATATACAGTTTCAACAACATATACGCGCCTACGCCCTTTGAGTGTATAAACCGACACTTCGCAAAAATGGGGTATGAGCATGGACGGGGTTTGACAGTATAAAACAACACTTCGATGCTTGCAAAAGCAAGACAGGTGTACTCAATAAACCGGAGAAAAGTAGAAATATGATTGCTGCGCCGAAAGGGTATGACAGTAAGGAAAAACACTTAGGTGAACACACGCTGATATCATCCTGAATTTGGATGTGTAGATAGATTAAAAAGAAATGAAAAAGAGATGACGGAAAATGAGGGGAGATAATGATGCAAAATTCAAAATATACAGTTTTAATGTCGGTATACTATAAAGAAAAACCTGAATACTTATCATTGAGTATCGAAAGCATGCTGAATCAAACTGTTAAGCCGGATGAATTTATTATCGTAAAAGATGGTCCTCTCACGACGGAACTTGATGAAGTGATAAATAATTTTGTGACGGCGTATCCTAAAACGTTTAATATTATAGTCAATGAAACTAATCTTGGGTTGGGACCAGCACTTGCAAAAGGAATAGAAAATTCTAAAAATGAGCTTATCGCCAGAATGGATTCGGATGATTATGTGGTCAGCACGAGATGCGAAAGGCAGTTGGAGAAGTTTAGAGAAGATCCAAAATTGGGAATGGTTGGATCTTATGAGGCTGAATTTGTAGATGATATAGATAATGTTATATCAATTCATAGAGTGCCATCTGAGAATGATGAAATCGAACGATTTATGCACCGTAGATGTTCAGTATTGCATCCAACAGTTATGTATAAAAAAAGTGCGGTGTTAAAAAGCGGCAACTATCAGTCAGTCTTGCTGTATGAAGATTATGATCTGTTTGCAAGAATGGTGCTAGAGTATCACATAAAAAGTTATAATATTCCGGAACCTCTGTATTATATACGAACTAGTGAAGACTTTTTTAAACGTCGTGGCGGCATTAAATACGCAAAAACTGTTTTGAAATTTAAGTGGGGACAGTATAGGAAAGGGTATATGTCATTGATGGATTTTTGTATTAGTGGTTTGGGGCAAGCATTTGTTTGCGTGCTTCCGAATTCATTGAGAAAAAGCTTTTACATGAAATTTTTGAGAAAGTAATATAGGGATAAAAATAATTATGACAGAACCGATAAGAGTTTTACAGGTTGTAGCATCATTAAATGCTGGAGGAATGGAAAACTATATAATGAATTTGTACCGAATGGTTGATAAATCAAAGGTGCAGTTTGATTTTGTAGTTCATCATGCAGCTGTTGGTCTTTATGAGGATGAAATACAGGAACTGGGCGGTAAAATTTACCATTTTACAGTATTGGATGATAAAAATGTTGTTAAGTATATTTCTGAATTGAACAGGTTCTTTGATGAGCATAAAGAGTATCAAATCATTCATGGTCATCTAAGTAGTCTTGCTGTTTTTTATCTTGGAGTAGCAAAGAAATATAATGTACCATGGAGAATAGCTCATAGCCATGGAGCTGGCTTTTTGCATACCTTGAAAGGGACGGCAAAATATTTGTTATTCAGAACAGCAAAATGGAATGCTAATGTTCGTCTGGCGTGCTCAACGGAAGCAGGTAAGTATCTTTATGGAAAAGACACTTTTGAGTTTGTACCAAATGGAATAGATGTGGACAGATTCACGTTCGATGAAAACAAGCGCATTGAAATGCGGAAAATGCTTGGTATCCGTGACGAGTATGTTATTGGTCATGTTGGAAGATTTAATTTACAGAAAAATCATGAGTATCTTTTGCGAATTTTTAAAGAAGTTCAGCAAAAGACACCGAATATCAAGTTATTACTTCTGGGAGAAGGAGAGCTGTTTTCAAAGATTCAAAATTTAGCAGAGGATTTGGAAATCAAGGATAAAATTATCTTTGCCGGGGTTCATAAAGATGTAGAGAATTATTATCAGGCAATGGATGCTTTTGTTTTACCATCCTTGTTTGAGGGACTTCCTGTAACAGGAATAGAAGCGCAGTATTCAGGACTTCCTTGTTTCTTTTCAGATGAGGTGACGAGGGAAGTTAAGATATGCTCTGACACAAAATTTTTGAAAATCGGCAATGAAAATCTTGGCTTATGGGTAGATGCTATCAGCCAACAAAGAATAAACAAGGAACGAAATAAAATTGAACTAATTACGAAAAAGTTTGATATAAGAACTGCTGCAAAATCAATGGAAAAAAGATATATAGATTTGTGGAAACAAAGTAATAGTTGAAAGGATTATTGATATATGAGTAAAAAGGTTGGGATAATAACACAACATCGAGTGGTTAATTACGGGTCGGTTTTGCAGACCTATGCATTACAAGAAAAAATCAAAGATATGGGCTATGAATGTGAAGTCATTGATTATTATCCAGAACGTTTTACTCCGCTCGGGATGCTAAAAAGGATAAAGAACAAGGGAGAAAAATTCCAAAAGAGTTTTTTGATTAGAAATGCTGCAAGAGCAATAATTATTCCATCTTACATTATACGATTTCGGATGTTTTTTAAGTTTCTCAATGATTATATTGATATGACACCTAAAACATATAAAAGTGAGAAAGAATTAGAAAGCGAAAATTTTGATTATGATGTTTATTGTACAGGAAGCGATCAGGTCTGGAATTATGGATGGAATGAAAGAATTGAATATCCGTATTATCTGGCATTTGCTCCTGAGTCAGCCAGAAAAATATCATATGCTGCAAGTTTTGGAAAAAGTAAATTAGAATCAGATGAAGTAAATGAAACGAGGCGTCTTTTAAAAAGATACGATAGTATTTCTTTGAGAGAACTATCAGGAGTAGAGATTGTTGATAAATTGGGAATCGAGAATAGTACAAATGTTTTAGATCCCACATTGTTATTAAGTGGAGAAGATTGGAGAAAAATTTCTTCCAGAAAGTTCACGAAGGACAGGTATATTCTAATTTACAATTTGAACAGAAATCCAAGAATTGATGCGTATGCAAAAGAACTTTCAATTAAAACAGGTTTGGAAGTTAGGTATTTAAGTTATCAATTACATGAGTTTTACAAGAATGGAAAAATGTTCTGTAATCCACCGGTTGAAGATTTCCTTGCCTTAATTGATGGGGCAGACTATGTTATAACAGATTCGTTCCATGCGACAGCATTTTCTTTGAATTTCAACAAAGAATTTGTAATTGTATATCCGGGAAAATACAGTACAAGATTGCAAAGCATCTTAGAAATTTTAGGATTAACAAATCGAGTTGCAAAAAATGAAAGAGATTTGAGCATTGTTGAATCAAAAATTGATTACAACCGTGTAAATGAGATACTTGCGGCAGAAAGAAAACGTTCTTTGCTATGGCTTAGCAATGCTTTGAGTGGTGTGAAAAATGAAGACAGTATGTGAATTGAATATGTGTAATGGCTGTATGGCTTGTGTGGAAAAGTGCCATAGAAATGCAATTACAATCAAAGATGATTTGAAGTATTATAATGCTCTGGTTGATACTAAAAAATGCGTTGACTGTGGACTTTGCACGAAAGTGTGTCCACGAGAAAATGATAATGACATGAGTAAGCCGAAATGGTGGTATCAAGGATGGGCAGATTCTGAAATAAGAGAACATGCTTCATCTGGGGGTGCTGCATCTGCAATTATTCGCGCATTTATAAAGCACGGTGGATATGTAGCATCTTGCTTGTTTGACAGCGGAAAATTTGTATTTGAAGTAACAAATGAGATGGCAGTTGCAAGAAAATTTGCAGGATCAAAATATGTTAAGAGTAATCCGGAAAAAATTTACGGAAAAATTCAATCACTATTGAAAGCAAATCAGAAAGTTCTTTTTATTGGATTGCCCTGTCAAGTAGCAGCGGTGAATCAATTTATTAAAGATAAGACCAATTTAGTTACCGCTGATTTGATATGTCATGGAACTCCATCACCTTATTTACTTAAAAAGTGCCTTCAAGAATATGGACATGATATAAATACCTTTACAGATATCAATTTTCGAATAAAAAGTTTATATGAGTTGAATAGAGACGGGAAACCTATTGCAGCGTTTCATACTATGGATAATTACCTTATCGCATTCCTTCACTCATATGATTATACAGAAAATTGCTATTCGTGTAAGTTTGCTACTTTAGACAGAGTATCTGATATAACGCTGGGAGATTCTTGGGGAACCGAACTAAGTGGAGAAGTGAAAAATGGTGTGTCACTAATTCTTTGTCAGAGTGAAAAAGGTAAAGAGCTGATTGAGAGTGCTGGATTAAACCTTTTAGATGTCGACATCAATAACGCGATTTCACATAATGAACAGTTAAATAAACCTTCAAAATGCAGTAAATCGCGTGATCAATTCTTTGAAAACTATAACAGGTACAATAACTTTGGAAAAGCCTTGGTGAAAACAGCACCAGGAATTGTGGCGAAAGAAAAAGTAAAATCTATCGTTAAGTATATTGTTCGTGGGGTGGGGGAACACAGGCCTTCATGATTACAGTAAAAGACGGTAAGATGTAATTGCGAGTCGGCAACGGTAACGGAGGAAAACATATGAGCAAAAAGAAACTTTTAATATACTATCCAGAAAGTATGCTTAAACCAGTAGGAGGTCCGGCAGGGTATCTATTTAATTTGAGACAGGGCTTAGATACATTGAACAAGGAGGAATTTCCGATAGATGTTTCTTTTTATGAAGCGGCACCTAAAAGTTTAAGGGATACTGTCAAAAATAAAGACAAAATACCAAAACGTTTGCGAGAATTTAGAAGAGCAGTTGATGACATTTTTTATGAAAAAAAGGCGTATCCATTGGACGAGAAATTACATCAATATGATATGATTCATTTCCATTCAATTGATGCAATGTATTTATGTAGAAAAACTTTGGAAAATTATAAGGGAACTGTAATTCTAACATCGCATTCTCCGTGCGCAAAGTTTAAGGAAAAACTAGCGTGGCTGAATCCGTTTGATTATAAGATGTTGAAAAAATGGGTTGACAGAATTGAAGAAATGGATGCCTATTCTTTTAAGCGCGCAGATTATATTATTTTTCCATGTAAGGAAGCGGAGGAACCATATTATCATACATGGGAAGGTTATGAACAACTCCGAGAAGAAAAAAAGTATCGTTATATGCCAACTGGAATAGTTGGATGTAAAGCAAAAGTAAATAGAGAAGATTTCAGAAAGAAATACGGAATTCCAGACAACGCTTTTGTGATTTCTTATGCCGGAAGGCACAATGAAATAAAAGGATATGCTGACTTAAAAAGACTTGGAGAAAAGCTCCTTGCGGATAAGAATGTATATTTTCTAATAGCTGGAAAAGAAGAACCGATGACGGGATTGAAAAACGATCACTGGATTGAGGTGGGATGGACAAATGATCCACATTCACTTATTGCCGCTTCAGATGTTTTTGTATTGCCAAATCATGAAACATACTTTGATTTGATATTATTAGAGGTTCTTTCACTTGGAGTACCCGTTGTAATGAGTCGCACAGGCGGGAATAAGTATTTTGAACAGTTCAAGCAACCGGGATTAAAATTTTATGATACGTTGGAAGAAGCACAAGATAGGATATTGGATATTAAAAAAATGCCAGTAGATGAATTGTGCGATGCCAAAGCTGGAATAATTGAAATGTTTAATAATGAATTCACTGTTGAAAAATTTGCAAAAAATTATATTAATATTATTTCAGAAATTGCAGCAAGCATTAGATGACATATAGGAGACTTTTGATGAGCAGCGTATTCTCAAAGGTAAGAAGAAAAATTGAATATATCCATAATAAAAAAGCAACTTATGATTACGCTCCTCAGCAGGGAGGTTGGGAAAAATATGGATCGCCAGTGTTTGGCGATGAAACGACAGCCTCCGTGTTTGATCCATTTGTAGTAATGATAGAAGATAGATACCGCCTTTTTGTCTCGGAACGAAAAAATAGCGGAATAATATGTACTGATTCTACGGATGGTACAGAATGGGAAAAATGGAAAGTTGCTTTAGAAGCAGGGGATAAGGGAAGCTGGGAAGAACGGGTTAATCGCGCTTCTGTTTGTAAAATAGATGGAAAATGGTTGATGTGGTACACTGGACAAAGTAGAAATAATAGTGCAATAGGCATCGCCACAAGTGATGATGGCATTCGATTTACAAGAATGCAACAAAAACCAATTCTTGTTCCGAGTGAGCCATACGAAAAAGGCTCGGTTATGAATCCGTGTGTTCTCTGGGACAAAGATGAAAAAATCTTTAAAATGTGGTATGCAGCTGGTGAGCAATTTGAACCAGATGTTCTTTGCTATGCGGAAAGTAAAGATGGCATTAACTGGGAAAGGTATGCAAATAACCCTATACTTGAAAAGTCGAATGAAAAGTATGATCAATGCAAGGTAGGCGGATGCGATATTTTGAAGGAAAATGATAGATACTATATGTTCTACATTGGATATCAAAATGTGGATACAGCTAGAGTTTGTATGGCAGAGTCAAATGACGGAATACATAATTGGGTTAGAAGTATGGATAATCCTGTTATTTCACCAGAAAAAAAATCCTGGGATGCAGATGCAGTTTACAAGCCTACGGTTGTTTTAAATAAACAAAAAAACAAACTGTTGATGTGGTATAACGGTAGAAAACAAAATTGTGAGCGAATTGGTTTGGCAGAATATCGCATCAAATAGAAGATATGGGGAGGGTTAACCGATGATAGTAAGTATAATTATTCCGGTTTTTAATACAAAATATGAAGATTTATTAAAATGTTTGGATAGTATCCTTGCTCAAACTTTCCCCAATTTTGAAGTGGTTATTATTGATGATGGAAGTGAAGATTATTACGGTAATAGACTAGATGAGTTGGTTCAGTTAGATTCTCGTATAAGTGTGTTTCACAAGAAAAATGAAGGAGTCTCAGTAGCTCGTAATTTTGGAGTGAATAAAGCAACAGGACAGTATATCTTATTCGTTGATGGTGATGATATATTAACTCCGTGGTTACTAGAAAGCGCGGTCCAAGCTGTTGAGGATTATGATTGTGATGTTATAGTTGGAATGATAAATACAACAGATAAAAGGCCAAGTATTTTTCCAAGTAGAGAAAAGAACGTAAAATTTGAACTGTTGGATGATCATAAGAAAAAAGAATTGGAGTGTCATATTTTTTCAAAAAGCTGTGAGAGGTGGAGACCTGATCAGGATGGATGGGAATTTAATGGAGAAGGATGTTGGGCACATTTCCTGAAGAAGGAGATTGCACTGGAAAATCAATTTATCCCAGGAGTTGCAGTTGGCGAAGATACTATTTGGGCATTAACCATGTTAAATAGTTCTAAGGATTACCGAATTGGAATGCTTTATGAAAAATGGTATTATTATATTCAAAATGATTATAGTGTGTTGAATAAATATAATCCTAAAATCGTGGGACAATTAACTCTTCCAGTGGATATTCTGGAAAAAAAGTATGGTGCTTCAACAGGCATTGTGCATGCCGCATATACAGATTGGTTACTTATGAAGCTAAAACATATATGTTTTAGAGCATATTTAGCAGAGGAAAATACTGACCCATTCAATAAGAAAGTGTCTGAATTTTCAAAAGTTTTACATACTGCTCCATGGATCGAAGTTTTAAACAGACGTAATACTCAACCGTTCAAAAAGAGACTGAAGTTTTTTTTGTATGATAAGAATATTGCGTTATACTTCTACTCTTGCTTGAAATTGGTGAAAAGAAAAAAATACGATATAGAGGACGGGAGTAGAAATGAAAGTAAAAATTAATCACACATTATTTATAACGCTAAGTTTAATTACGCTGCTGATTGCAGGAAATTATTGGGGGATTGCTCAGTTCGTTTTGCCTTATAAAGCGAGACTATATATTTTGGTTCTTTCTGGAGCGATACCTTTATTATTACCGCTGTATTATAAGAAAAGAAGTATTATTATACCTTGGATGCTTTGTTTTTTCTTTGTGCTTTTTAGAAATCAAGAATTTTTGAGTGGAGGCTACTACAATTCAATAAGATTAATAGGCGCTTACTTATTCATATTTGCCAGCGTTAAAAGTTGTGATTGGATAAAAAAGGCACCCCAAATAATAACAGCCGTAGGAATAGCAAATGTTATTGCAACTCTTTTGTTTTTTGTGAATAATGGATTGTATCAGCTTTTTATTAATACAACTTACAAACAATATCAAGATGGAACACAAGACGGATTGTATGGGTATCGAGCGGCTCTTGCAGATCATTACTCTCAAAATGGAACATATATTACAATAGTTTTATTGACTGTATGGGCTGTATTTTTGACCTTAAATGGTCACGAAAAGAAGCGAAAATATATAATGATAGCTGGTATTGCTACAGTTATCGCACTTCTTCTTACATCTAAAAGAGCACATTTGCTTTTCGGCGTAGCAACTTTAATAGTCGTTTATTATGTTGTTAATCCTGAAAAAAGGTTGTTAAAATCCTTCAAGCTCATGATGGCAGCGGTGGCTGCTTTGATAGGATTGAATTTTCTTATGGATTATGTTCCAGATATTGCAAGAGTATTTGAACGATTTCAAACAGCCGGATCTGATAATGCAAGTTTATTGCGGATTCTTATGTGGGATAGGGCGCGCTCTATTTTTAATCAAAATCCAATATTGGGAATCGGATGGTATGGATTTCGATATAAATCCGGCTTGAGTACGTTAACGGGTGCCACTGCTGGGTGTCATAATATATACCTTGAATTATTATGCGAAACAGGACTTTTAGGTTTCTGTGTGTTTATTATGGCAATGGCATCAAGTATAGTAATAACATGGAAAAATATTAATTATCTTAGTCATCAAGAACGTGATGTCGAATTGACAAGTATAAAATTAGCCTTATCGGTTTCGTTTGCAATTCAATTTTTTGTGTTGTTATATGGAATGACAGGAAATCCTATATATGATTCGACTTTTTGTTTCTATGCAGTCGCAGTGGCAATTAACATCTCTTTTACATCAAATATGCGAGGTAGAATATGAAATATGATTATTTAGTAGTAGGCTCCGGCCTTTACGGAGCAATATTTGCACATGAAGCAAGGGTACATGGCAAATCTGTATTAGTTGTTGATAAACGCCCCAATATTGCGGGCAATATTTATACCGAGAACATTGAGGGCATTAACGTCCATAAGTACGGCGCACATATCTTCCATACCAACAACAAAAAGGTCTGGAATTATATCACCCAATTTGCCGAGTTCAACCGCTTTACGAACTCGCCTGTAGCCAACTACAAGGGCGAGCTTTACTCGCTGCCGTTCAACATGTATACCTTTAATAAGATGTGGGGCGTGGTTACGCCGGAGGAGGCTGCCGCCAAAATTGAGGAGCAGCGCAAGGAAATCACCGGCGAGCCGAAAAACCTAGAAGAACAGGCAATCTCTCTCGTGGGCCGTGACATCTATGAGAAGCTCATCAAGGGCTACACCGAGAAGCAGTGGGGCCGCGACTGCAAAGATCTGCCCGCCTTCATCATCAAGCGCCTGCCCGTGCGCCTGACCTTTGACAACAACTATTTCAATGCCTTGTATCAGGGAATCCCAATCGGCGGCTACACCAAGATGATTGCCAACCTGCTGGACGGCATCAAGGTGCGCCTGAATACGGACTATCAGGAGCACAAGTCCGAGCTGGATGCGCTGGCTGACAAGGTGGTCTACACCGGCCCCATTGACGCCTACTTTGATTATAAGCTGGGCACCCTCGAGTACCGTTCGGTGCGCTTCGAGACGGAGTTGCTCGACCAGCCGAACTTCCAGGGCAATGCTGCCGTCAACTACACGGACCGTGAGACGCAGTGGACCCGAATCATCGAGCACAAGTGGTTCGAGTTCGGCAAGGATGAGAATGGAAATGACTTGCCGAAAACTATCATCAGCCGTGAATATAGCAGTGAATGGAAACCGGGGGATGAGCCGTATTATCCGGTCAATGATGCTAAGAATAGCTTGCTGTATTCTGAGTACAAGAAGTTGGCAGATGCAGAGAATAAAGTGATTTTCGGCGGTCGTCTGGGCGAGTACAAGTACTACGATATGGATCAGGTTATTGCTGCTGTACTAGAGAAATGTGAGAAAGAATTCGTGGGAGAAAATGTATGAGCAGAATTGGTATATTAACTTTTCATTCTGCAAATAATTTTGGTGCATTGCTACAGGCTGTATCATTACAAAAGACAATTATAGAACATGGTGGTACAGAATGTGAACTTATAAATTATGAGCCAGAGTTTATTTATAAGGATTATTCAATTAGCCCATTCAAAAGTAAGCATCCGAAAGTTATTATTAAAAGCATACTGAGAATTCCGGATAAGATCAAGCGAAATTCAAAGTTTCAGTCATTCAGAGAAGAAAATACAATTTGTTCAGGACAATGCCAAAGTGAAGATTCTTTTGAGAAGACTTGCAACTCCTTTGAAAAAATTATTGTAGGTTCGGATCAGGTATGGAATTACAATCTTACTGAGCATGATATGCACTACTTTCTGCCGGAGATCGATGACTCAGTAGAAAAAATAGCTTACGCAGCAAGTACAGGCGGTGCTGATTTTTCAACAGATGAATCGAATGAAATGATTCAGTGTCTTCAAAGGTTTAAGAATATCTCGGTAAGAGAAAGTGCATCCAAAGAGGCTCTTAATCAAAGATTAAAAGAAAAAAACATTGAAATTGTATTAGATCCGGTTTTCCTCACAACCCAAAGCAATTGGTTGCGTTTGGCGGCAAAGCCAGTAAAAAAAGATTACATCCTTTTTTTCAAAATGGGATATAGTAAGACCGCTGAACCGGCGCTGGAGTTTGCTAAAAAATTAAGCGAAGAAACAGGCTATGAACTTCTTATGTTGTGGGATCAGGAAACGTGGTTTAAATATCGTGATGTTAAGCACATTGGAGCTGCAGGCCCAGCAGAATTTTTGCAGTGGATTGCAGGTGCAAAATGTGTAGTAACAAATTCGTTTCATGCTACAGCTTTTTCTATTATCTTGAACACACCTTTTTATGTGGAAACAGAGATTGAAAGAAAAGATAGGGTTCTTAATATTCTCAATATTTTCAAGTTAGAGAAATGTGGACTTGTAAAAGGAAAATCTGCAAATGGATTGAACATACCAAAAATTGAATGGAATGTAGTGAATTTACTACTGGACAACGAACGTCACAGGTCACTGGATTACATTGATAAGATATTAAAATAAGCAGTTCTGCCTTGGTATTTTATAGCCACATATCAAGGCAGAACTTGTTATAGGAGATACTAATGAGTCGTAAAACAGAATTAGCAAAAAATACGGCCATACTGACAGTGGGAAAGTTATGTACGCAGTGTATTAGCTTTTTCCTACTGCCTTTATATACGGCAATTTTATCAACGGAAGAGTATGGTACATTTGATTTATTAGTCACATATTCAGCTTTATTATTGCCTTTGGTAAACTGGCAACTAGATCAAGGACTATTTAGGTTTATGTTAGATTACCGTGGGAACAAAGAAGAAGAAAGCAAACTTTTGTCAACATTGTTGTTTTCTAGTATGATGCAATCTGTTGTCTATTTTGGTATGTATCTAATAATTACTCCCAAATTACATATCGAAAATGCATACTTCCTTTTGCTTTATGTGATTTTACAGGTATTTACAGCACTGTTCTTGCAGTTTGTAAGGGGATTAGGAGAAAGTGTCAAATATACGGTAGCATCTTTTATCTCGGCAACAACAACGACAATATTAAATGTTATTGCTTTGGTTATTTTGAAAATGGGACTCCAAGGATTGTTTGTTTCCACGTTATCTGCACAGATTGTTACATTAATTTATTTGATATTTGCATCAAAATGCTGGGAATATATTTCTCCAAAAAATATTCACCTGAGTATATTTAAAAGTGTTGGAACGTACTCCATTCCGCTAATTCCAAATAATTTGGCTTGGTGGGTTGTAAATGCTTCAGATCGAACAATTATTGCACATTTTCTTACAACAGCAGCAAATGGAATTTACTCTGTTGCAAACAAATTTCCAAATGTATTTATAAGTTTTTATAATATCTTAAATTTATCTTGGACAGAAACAGTTTCATTGCACTATGGTGATGAAGATAGGGATGAATTTTTGACAGAAACAATGACATCATTGTTCAAGTTATTTGCAGCAGCTTGTTTTGGTATTGTTGCCTGTATGCCTTTTGTTTTTCCCATAATGGTTAATCTAAAATACAGCGCTGCATATAATCAGATTTTGATTTTAATGTATGCGATGCTTTTCCGTGTATTGGTTGGATTATATAGTTGTGTCTATGTGGCACAAAAAAACGCAAAAAAGATTGCGTACACATCAATCTCAGCGGCTATTATTAACATCGCAGTCGATTTGGTTTTAATTAACAAGATACAAGTGTTTGCAGCATCCCTTTCAACGCTGATTGCCTTTCTTTCAATGTTTATTGTTCGTTATATTGACGTAAATAAAACTGTACACATGAAAATTAGAAAGCCTATTATTATTGGCAGTGTCCTTATTGGTGGGATGCTCATAGGAACATACTATTGCGGAAATAGGATGATCCAGTTTGCAGCACTTTGTATTACTGCAGTTTATGCAGTTTTAACTAATGTGGACATGCTGAAATCGGGTGTAAATCTGGTGAAGAGCCGTCTTGGAAAATAAAACTTGAAATAGTGTGAGTTGGGGAGGACAATCTTGAGAGCAGAGCAGAGCAGAGCAGAGCAGAGCAGAGCAGAGCAGAGCAGAGCAGAGCAGAGCAGAGCAGATAATATTGACATTCTGAAAGCAACTTGTGCTTTTCTGATTGTTTGTATTCATGTACCGTTTCCGGGAGTAATTGGAGAATATTTTACAGCATTGACTAGAATTGCTGTACCAGTATTCTTTATGATAACCGGATACTTCTACTTTGATGTCGAGGAAAAAAACGGCGAGACTCGGCAGATAAAAAAGATTTTTAAATTGGTACTTGAAGCAAATGTACTTTATCTGCTGTGGGATTCTTTTTATGCCGTATTAAGCCGAAACATGAGCTTCTTCGCTTGATACATTTACGATTGAAAATGTGCTGAAATTTATAGCTTTCAATGAGTCTCCGCTGAAGGGGCATCTTTGGTACTTGGGAGCAATCCTGTATGTGCTGATTATTATGCACATCTTTGATAAGCTGAAAATCGAAAAATGCCTTGTTTTTGCGGCACCGTTTTTACTGATGGGAGATTTAATTCTAGGAAAATATTCTGTTCTGTTGCTTGGAAGAGAATTTCCTTATATCCTTGTCCGCAATTTCTTGTTCGTTGGTATTCCTTATTTCTGTATAGGGCGGTTGATTAGAAATGGATTTGGGCAAAAAGTCAAAAAGAAAGTCTTGGCTATTTTCTTGATTGTGTTTTCTGCGACATCACTGCTTGAACGATTTGCTCTGGTTAGCCTTAATGTTAATTCAGCAAGAGATCATTATATCAGTACGACCTTATTGGCTATTACGGTATTCTTATTTACCTTGCAATGTCATGGGAGTAATAAAACACTAGCATTGATTGGAAGAAAATATTCCACATGGCTTTACATTTTGCATCCGATATTTATTACCTGTATTGGCATGGTTGCCCATAAAGTGGGTGTGTACGGCATCTATAAGTTCATTGCGCCAATCGTGGTTTACATTACAACATTGATTTTTTTGATGATAGTTGACAAGATAAAAATGGCGGCAGTAATAGACCGCTGAAAGAAGGTGGCAGTTTGATAACAGAAGTGAAAACGAAAGTTTATGCTGGAAGATTGAAAGATAGGGCTTCTCTGTTACGCAGTTCATCCGGTGGAGCTTTTGTAGCTCTTTCGGATTGTTTTCTGGATAACGGTGATGCCGTGGTTTGCGCTGTGTACAATTATGAAGATCACGCCACTGAGTTTCAACTAATCGAAAACAGAGAAGAACGTGACAAGTCTATTGGCTCTAAATATATGCAGAGCAAGCCAGGAAAAATCTATAAGATCGCAGAGGACTGGCTGATTAATCATCCGGAAAAACGATTGCTTTTTGTCGGCATGGGATGTCAGGCCGATGGTTTTCGTAAGTTTGCGGAAATGAAGGGATTCCGTGAACGAGTATGGATAGTTGATATTATCTGTCATGGATCGCCGAGTCCAAGGCTCTGGAAAGAATATGCTGAGTCTGCTGAGAAAAAGTATGGGAAGATTACATATTTGACATTTAAGGATAAGCGGAATGGTTGGAAAGCTCCGGCGGCATATGTAACAGCTGGCGGTCAGGAGCATCTGATAAAGGATTATGTTAAAGTCTTTTATAACCAATGTGCATTACGTCTGTCCTGCTATGAATGTCCGTATGCGACAACTGAACGAAAGACGGATATGACAATCGGAGATTTCTGGCATATTGAGGAAACAATTCCGGACTTCTATGATGAAAAAGGCAACTCAATCTTCCTGATCCACACAGACCGAGGAGAGCAGCTCTTTGAGACAGTCAAAGTGAAGTTGGAGTATAGACTAAGCGATACAAAACAATGCTGGCAGGCGAACTTGGAAGCTCCTACTAAAAGATCAGAGCAGAGAGATGAATTTTGGAATGATTATCAAAGGAAAGGAGTGGATTTCGTTATGAAAAAATATGGAACAACTCCCTTAAAAATGAAAATCAAAAACAAGCTTGTTAAGCTAATATCAATCGGGGGGGGGCAAACCCTAAATCCTGATTTGATTTATTATGTTGACTACTCCGAAAGGAGGGCGGCATAATGAATTGGTCGCAGCCTAAGGTATATGCTGTAAAGCATAAAGACGAAGAAATCAGGGCAGCTTCACGTTCTGGTGGTATTTTCACGGCATTGTCAGACTTGGTTTTGGATGATGGTGGTACTGTTTATGGATGCGTTTTAACTGATGATTTTCATGCTGTTCATGTGAGAACTGATAGTAGAGATGGACGAAATCAAATGCGTGGTTCAAAGTATATCCAAAGTAAAATGGGAGATACATATAAGAAAGTACAGGAAGATTTGAATGCAAAAAGAGAGGTGCTATTCTCTGGAACTTCTTGTCAAGTCGCTGGATTAAAGCATTTTCTTGGTAAAGATTATGACAACCTTATATGCATAGATATTGTCTGTCATGGAGTTCCGAGTCCTGTTGTTTGGGATAAGTACCTTAGATGGCAGGAACATAAGAATCATGGAAAAGTTGTTAAGGTTGACTTTAGAAACAAGAAGGATTTCGGATGGAAAGATCATGTTGAAACCATTTGGTTTGATAATGGAAAAAATGTAAGTAGCCCGATTTTTAAGAATCTCTTCTATGGTCACATGGTTCTTAGACCGAGTTGTTATGAATGTCCATATAAGTCCATCATGCATCCAGGAGATATTACGATAGCAGATTATTGGGGAATCGAAAAGGCTGCTCCGGAATTCGATGATAATAAAGGAGTGTCATTGGTCCTAGTTAATAATGAAAAGGCTGATAGCATCTTTGAAAATGTGAAGATTGAATTGAAGTGGAAGAGCACAAGAATTGAAGATAGTATGCAACCACCTTTGAAAGCCCCATTTCCAAAACCAGAGGGAAGAGAACAGTTTTGGAACGATGTGAATGATAAATCTTTTTCGTATATTGCCAGAGCATATGGGGACAATGGAACTGCAAATTATATAAAGAAGGTTCTGAGAAGAGCAAAACGAAAAATACAGCACTTAATAAGTAAAACTTGAGGAAAGGAGTATTTATGAGTGGAAAAGCATTAAACAAGCAGGAAATGGATAGTATCGATCTGGCTAAATTTGTTTTCGCTTTTGCGGTTATTCATATTCATGCGGGGGGGGGACGGTCGTACATCCGATTTTAGCAAGTATTGTTAATTCTTTTGATAGCTTAGCGGTTCCGTTTTTTTTATAGTGGCAGGTTATTTCTTTTTTAACAGAATTGAAAAACTAGAAAACGAAGCTCAGAAAAAAGAATATGCGATAAGTTATCTGTTGAAAACATTGAAAATATATTTTGTCTGGTCAGTTGTGCTTTTACCGAGCAGGTTGATACTGAGTAAAAGTAGTATGCTTGGCGTACTTTTGAAGTGGTTCAGAACCGTATTTTTTATCGGTGATGCGCAGCTATGGTATTTGAATGCATTACTGATTGGATTGATTCTGATTTTGATATTGAAGAAATCGAAAATTAACGATACTTGGATCATGTTGATAGGAGTTGTATTCTTTATTGCCGGTATCTTTGTTCAAAAACAGTTGGATGTGGCATCTGTCAATGGATATGCAGGATTTTGGAAATTGTATTATATGATTTGGGGAAAGACAATAAAAAATGGTGTGTTTATGGGGATGTTTTATTGTATGCTTGGGACGCTAATCCAGAAAATCCCTCAAACAAAAACAGTATTCATTTGCACAATCTCAGCTTTTATACTTTATGTTGTGGGAGTGTACTTTCAGTACGAATGGAGAAAACTGTTGCTACCTGTTGTGTCGGTGCTTGTAGTTGAGTCAGTTATTATGCTACCTTTGCATATTGGATCTTTGGGAAAATGGTTCCGATCTATGAGCACGTTACTGTTTCTGTGCCATTATATTTTTGTCAGAGCGTTTGAATGTTTTCCAACATTAGCAGTTTGTTTCCCAGAAGGAATACATAAATTTATGTTTGTTGGTGTGTCTGCATTTTTATTGTCTGCATTGCTCGTCTGGGCTGGAAATAAAAATAAAAGAATTAGGTGGTTATGGCAATAGTGAAATGAATAGGAAGGTTGTTATGAATGGTGGAAAAAGAAGTACCAGTATTATATAAAAGAAAGGAAGAATGCTGTGGATGTACAGCTTGTTATGCCATCTGTCCGAAAGAGGCTATTTCTATGGTCGAGGACGAAGAAGGCTTTGAGTATCCTCAGATTGATGAAAGTAAGTGTGTGCGTTGCTATCAATGCATCAAGGTGTGTCCGATAAAAGCAGCACGAGCACAGTAAGGAGAGATTATGAAAACAACATTACTTATCATGGCAGCCGGAATCGGCAGCCGATTTGGAACAGGAATAAAACAGTTGGAACCGGTCGATGATGCTAACCACATTATTATGGACTACTCGATCCATGATGCAATTGAGGCTGGATTCAACCATGTAGTATTTATTATCCGTAAGGAAATCGAGAAGGAGTTCAAAGAAGTCATCGGTGATCGTATTGCCTCCATTTGTTCTTCTTATAATGTAAGTGTGGACTACGCTTTCCAGGATATCAACGATATTCCGGGAGAACTTCCGGCAGGCCGTACAAAGCCGTGGGGAACGGGACAGGCTGTGCTTGCAGCGAAAAAAGTGATTGATACCCCATTCATTGTGATCAACGCAGATGATTACTATGGCAAGGAAGGCTTTAAGGCTGTCCATGAGTATTTGGTAAATGGTGGCAAGTCCTGCATGGCTGGTTTCGTTCTGAAGAACACTCTGTCAGATAACGGCGGCGTGACTCGCGGTATTTGCAAGATGGATGAGAATGGAAACTTGACTGAGGTTGTGGAGACTAAGAACATCGTAAAGACTGCAGATGGAGCAGAGGCAGACGGTGTGGTTGTTGATGTGAATTCTCTGGTTTCCATGAATATGTGGGGCTTGACTCCTGATTTTCTGGATGTGCTGGAGGAGGGATTCAAAGAGTTCTTCGAGAAAGAAGTACCGGGTAATCCTCAGAAAGCCGAGTATCTGATCCCTATCTTCATTGGAGAATTACTGGAGCAGGGCAAGATGTCTGTGAAGGTTTTGAAAACCAACGACACCTGGTACGGAATGACCTACCATGAGGATGTCGCAGCAGTAAAGGACAGCTTCAAGAAAATGTTGGCGGATGGCGTGTATAAGGCTGACTTGTTCAGTGATCTGTAAACAGCGATGAAAGAAACGATTGATTTACTCGGAAAGATCATCACAAACATCTTGACTGCTCTCTATGAGCCGTTTGGATTTTCACTCCTTCTTTCTTTCCTCGCCATGTTTTTCTACCTGTATGCGTATGAGACTCAAGAAGCCGGCAAAGGCTGGAAGAATGCCATAGTGACCTGGTATCAAAAATTCAAGGGGAGTGTGTTCTTTCGGAAGTTGTTCTTACTGGCCTTTGTGACATCAATGATTTTGTTTAGGACGTTACTAAACCGTAATCTATGGCTAAATCCTTTGTCCGATGTCATGGGTGGCTGGGGCATCTGGGAGACCGTGAACGGCGAACAGAAGTTGACCACCGAGTGTATCGAGAACGTGATCATGATGGTGCCGTTTAGTAGTGTGGTTATGTGGACGTTCCAAGAGAAGATGGAGAAAGGCTGGAAGAAGATACTGTGGTATAGCGGAAAGATAGCATTTATCTTTTCGACAAGCATAGAAATGCTGCAATTATTGCTTCGCTTAGGAACGTTCCAGCTATCAGACATCTTCTATAACACAGTCGGTGGAATGATTGGTGGATTGATGTATTGTGCGGCGATGAAGGCAAGAAAGCATCTGTAAAACTGGATGAAATTGTGATATACTGGGAGCGATAGCTCCCTACGCTGCTCTGATAAATCACACACCTCTCCGTGGTGAGCAGCAGGCAACGATCTTATGATCGGCGAAGATGTGAGAAAAGTAACTATCCATTTTGAAAAATTAATGGAGAAGCGTATTATGGAATTTCAAACAAATATTTTTGAAGGAGTAGAACCGCCATCAAGCAGTAAATACAATTTGATAGGTACAAAACTTCCAACGAGTCAAGATGTGTATTTTGTAAGCAAGTGGCATGAACTTTTTGAACGCTATGAAATGGCGAGAATATTTTTAAGTAAAACTGAGGAAGATAATTGGGATTACTGGTTTGATAAAGTAGATGATGAGGTTGCCCAAAAAGGAATTGAATTAATGTTCAAAGCCCAAATGCTTGAAACAGCATTAATAAATTATAACATTCTAGTTGATTTAACGTGGACGATGACGTATGTTTCAGCAGAATATGTTTTATACAAATTCGACAATGAAGGTAATGTGACTAATGCGGATGAAATCATTGGTATGCATTCGATTGAAAAGTCATTGGATATGTTGCGAAAGACAGAAAATGGAGTGAGTACGCCGCATGCAGAAGGTAATCCATTTCAATATCTTAAAGTAATGAGACCAGAATTTTCTGATGCAATTGATTTAATTATTGAGTTCTGGAAAGAATTTTCTGAGTCGAATATCAGAAATACATATAACTATATTAAGCACAAAGGTACTCCATGCTACAAGGAAATTGAAGCACTGAGAGGTACTCGTTTTTTCAACCTCACTATAGGCAAGGAATCATATCCTACAGATATAAGAGATGTAAGAAAAGTTCTGTCAATAGACGAATTAATGGATGAGTTGAGAAAATTTGATGACGAAAAATTGTATCCGTATGTTGTTGGGCTGATTGAAAAACTGAAAATAACAGTTTCTCCATCTCCAATGATAATATAATAGAATACATTCAAGTTAAAATCGAGGTGAGAGAATGAGTAATCTTGGATGGTATCAATGGATTACCACCGCTTCAAAGAAAGTTGGCGGTTCATTAAATCTCTTAGCAATATTTGGAGGCAGTTGTCTTGCTGTAGGTGGTACAGTGGGAAGCGTGATCACAAACAAATACAGAGACATTAAGGACAAAAAAGAGTTGAAAACTCTGGGAACATACTCCGTGAAAAAAGATGCAGAAATCAAGAAGATAAAATTGGTTTTGAAAACCGGTGATCAGATTGCCATTCTTGCAGCAGATGATGATTCGATCTTAATTGTAAAAAACGGAGATAAGGATAATCCGTATTTTGTGTCTGCTGATTTTTTGATGGGCTGTTCGGATTACAAGGGAAAGTGAGCATATTGCCCTCACCCTAACACAGTGCTATACTTAAACCACTATAAAAAGGAAAGAGGTTATCACGATGCCCAGAACAAAAGGCAGCAAAAACCGTCCCAAAACCAATGTCACCAAAGACTACGCAACTCAGATTGCGGAGAAGCAGGAAACTATTGCATCTCTGAATACTGAGATCGCATCCATCACCGCCAACATTGACACTTTGAAGGCTGACCTGAAAGAGAAGAAGACTGCTCTGAAGAAGGCCGAAAAAGAAGTGGCATCCCTGGAAGCAAAGAAGGCAAAGGCAGATGCTAAGGCTGCAGAAGAAGCAAAGAAAGCAGAAGCGGAGGCTGTGTTGAAGAAGCTACTGGCAAGCGGGATGAGCGCGGATGAGATCCTTGAAAAACTGAAATAAAACAAGAACCCAAGAAAAATGAATGCCGTGTGAACTCCACCAGGAGTTCACACGGTAATTTTTGAAGGCTGCTATATAGTTTATGACGAAAATAAAAGAAGGGCAAAACTAAAAGAAATGGAGTGTGAGAAAAATGAATTTATCTAAAATACACCACATCGCAATCATCGTATCTGACTACGAAGCCGCAAAGGATTTTTATGTGAACAAGCTGGGCTTCTCTGTTATCAGAGAAAACTATCGCCCGGAGCGTAAGGACTGGAAACTGGATCTGCGTGTCAATGAATACACAGAGCTGGAGATTTTCGCTGAGGAAAACCCGCCGAAGCGTGTGAACCGCCCGGAGGCATGTTGTTTGCGTCACCTTGCGTTCTGCGTTGATAGCGTGGAGCAGACGGTGAACGAGCTGGCGGAGGTAGGAATTGAATGTGAGCCGGTTCGTGTAGATGATTATACCGGCAAGAAGATGACTTTCTTCCACGACCCGGATGGACTGCCGCTGGAACTGCACGAATAATTATGGGAGAGAAAAGAGCGTATAAAGCCAGAAAGCCCGGCGGTGGTCGGAAGAAGCTGAAGCCGGAGTACGATGCTGGGGAGAATCTGAAAGAGCAGATGGATGCGGCTGTGGTACTTTATGATTCTGAGATGTCCTTGCAGACCATCGCCGATACTCTAGCTCTAAACCCTATCAAAGTCCGGAAGCTGCTCATCACAGCCGGCGTGTATGAATCAGAAGTGGCGGAGAAGGTACAGGATACCTTTGAGGAGTATCGAGAAACACAGAACTATAAAGAAGCAATCCTCTCAACTGCATCAACCCTTGAACTATCCAGAGCCTCCGTTACCTCGTATCTGCCTTATCAGAAAGGTGTATACTTCCCAAGTACTGCTGATAAAGAAAAAATTAGTGTTGGAGCAGAGCGGCAGCGGAGATACAGAGCAATGAAGCGGTGGAGGGCTGATCCGACAGAAGAAAACTTCTGGGGAGTGGTTCTGGCTTATGCTGGTGTGAAATTCAAAACTTACTCTGGCTTGCTATTTTCTTACGAAATTAAAAAAGGCAGGAACGGCGAGTACACGAAAGAACTGTGGATCGACAGACGGGAGAAGAGTAAAAGTCTGGCATGGAGTTCTGTGCTACTGGCACTGGGCAATATAAAAGGAGAAGTAGTTGAACGACCTAAAGCTCTGGGAGATATCCGAGGCGTGACCTACATCTATGGGATGTTTTATCGGTTCGGATTAATCAATGTGCCGGATGAAGTGAAGGAGAAGATGAAGCATCCCCAAAACCGCAAAAAATAGGTTGCTATGTACAGAAGTGTGCGGTAATATGTGCCGTAACTGAGGAAATGAATCTCAGGTGGGAAGGATGGTAGCATTATAGAAAAATTGAAAGAAGTGCTGGAGGATTGTATTAAGAAAACGGAACCGGACTTCTACCCACCGGTGGAGAATCTGCTAGATCTGATCTACGAACATTACACGGAGAATAATCCAGTAGAGAAAAACACAGTTGCCGGGAAAGCAGCAAAGGCCAAGGAAAAAGAACTGGAAGAGTGGCTGCGGGGGCTGGATGGAATGAATAGGCTCGTAGATGACTATGTTGGGATAAGATTCCGCTATGGGAAAAGATCATGGACCGGCAGGGGACAGTGTGCTGTGCATGGGAGAAGACCGCTTTTGAAGAAGGACTGAAAGCCGGGATACGACTCATGATGGAAGTGTATAGTTTATAACGGAAATAAAATGAACTCCTGGAGTTCAAAAAAGCCCTCGCTTGTTACGGCGAGGGCGTGTGTCCTTATTTTTCAGGATTTTCAGGCTTTTTAGCTTTCTTCTTCGGTGCGATTTTATGACCAGAGTAGATTGCCATGCCCATGCAGATCAGAGAGCCACAAGCGAAATACTTGTGAGCTTGCATCAGCTTCTTGCAGCCTGTGTAGAAGCACCCTGCCATGCAGGCAAGTGCGCCGAGTGACCAATATTTATGTGCTTTCATTTTGTGTGTCCTCCTCTTTCTGTATTCTAAGCAATTCCTCTATTTCCATTTTACTCGCTAAGCGTACCGCCGGCTTCTCTTTATAGGTTTGTGCTCCGCAGTCAGGACAACGATCAGGTAGTTCCTCAGTAGAGAAGCAGTAGCGGCATGCGTTGCAAAAGTAGTAGTTCAAGTCATATTCACCCCAATCTCTAATAAGTAGTCACCTCCATGTTTAATCGTAACATTTAGAGCAATTCTTCATAGAATCCTTCAGAAAGTTGCTCTTAAGTTCCGGCACAGCAGGAAGCTGGTACCCTTTTGCGATAAGAATGTTCAGTTTAAAATCAACAAAGCTTTTTTCGATTCCAGCCACCTGTGCGATTTCCTCAAGGGTGGCAAATCCTGTATGCGTGTATTGAAAGTCCTGCAGAAGCTCGTGGTATTTCAAGGCACGGTATGTGCTGGAGCAGTGGGTTGGCAGAGAAGCCTCCATCTGAAGCCTGTCGGCGTTAAATTCATAGAAACCGATTGGTTTCAGCACATCATCATCTGACAACAGCAGTTCAGCAGCAAATGTATTCGCCCTGCGTTCTGCTTTTGCATTGCTGAGACTATAAAAATATGTATCTTGGAAAGCCTGACCGGAATGCCGCATGTTTCCGGTCAAAGATAGCGTGCCCAAGTTCATGAGCCAGTGCAGATCTGCGTTGTTGTTTTGAGCAGTTTGGATTGATGCCGATGTATTCACAATTTAGAAGCACTGTATAAAATCCAAGGAGCTCTTCGCAGAACCGGATGTCTTTAATTTTAATGGCGCGCTGTGCAATGATAGCTTCCGGGTCATTGCTCTTGTATCGGCGGCTTACAGCGTCGGCGGCAGTAATAGCAAAGTTGTCCAACAGCGACTCCTTTCCTCTGTAAGTCGATTACAGATATTTTTTAGGAGTAAACTTTTTTGCCTCTTCTTTTGCGTCAAGGAAGAGGGCTTCCATTTCCTTAATGAAATTAGCCTGATCTTCTTCGGACAGCTCGCCGCCTGCAAAAAGGGCAGAGGTCTGTTCTTTTATTTTCTTTGCCTGCGCTACACCGCGGGAGCCATACTTCTTACGGACATCAGCGTAGAATTGATCATCGCTGAGTTCCTTCTGGAAGGTGGCATCGTCCATAAAGTAGTCGGTCGTGACACCAAGAGCAGCGGCAATCTTCTGGATTGCGTCCACGCTTGGTTCGCGTTCGCCGGCTTCGATATAGCGGATGGCACGATCAGACATGGATGCTCGTCTGGAGAGTTCGGCCATGCTCATACCTTGTGCGGTTCGCAGAGCTTTGATTTTTTCGCCGTTGGTCGCATTCGGTGTAAGTGCAGTGGCTGCTTCAGCCCGGACATCCTGTGCGTCTAGTAAGTTCGTATCTTTTTTCATGTCATGCCTCCATGTGGGATATTTTGCTGTTTTTTGCCGGAAGGGAAAGTTGCCGGTGAGAAGCAGCAATTTTTTTGTAAAGCCTACTTGACAAGGAACAACTGTTCCTATATACTAAGAACAACAGTTCGTGAACTTCTGTTCCTATAATACAATAAGAAGTTGTATAAGTCAATAGGGAAATGAACTTCTGTTCCTTTTTATTATGGTATGGGATGTAACTGTGGCTGTAACATGGACTAAGCATAACGCAACTTCGAGTTAAGAAACGCAATAAAAGCAACAAAATAAAATCATTGCGTAATATTGACAAGTATGCAATACAGTGCTACTATATAAACAGAGGAGGTGTGACACCGATGGGAAGAAAGAAGATAACGAATCTTTTTCCTGATTACATTCGGACGGGAAAGGCTGACCTAGAAGTGCTGAGTCAGTTGGTTCTGAGTGCAAAGGGAGAACGGTCGATGAATGACTTTGCGAATGAGTGCGGGGTAAACACATCGACGATTTCCCGTATTATTAATATGAAGAACACAACGGCTTGTTCTGATGAGGTGCTGGTGGCGATATCAAAGGCTGCAGATCCGAACAGTGGGGTCACACTGGAGAAACTGTTGGCGGCAAACGGAATGGTGAAACTTGTTCCTGCTGGAACAGAAGGAGCCGTTGTATCTCCATCTCAGATTGTTTTTGGATTGGCGGATATCGCAGAAGAGCAGAATATTGAGCCAGATCCCAATTCATCAAATACGTTCTTACGGAATGCAGCGAAGACGCTTACCGGATATATGTTAGAGCAAACTTACAGGGAAACGCTGCAGAACGCATTCCTTATGAACGGCTATTTTGTAGAATTGGTTTCCTACGAAAATATGATCTGGCCAAGAACCAAACAGTACAGGGCTGATTTTGCAATTCGGACAAATGCTCTTTTAGAAGAAGGCATTGATACATGGCTGTTTGAGTGTAAATCTTATACAGCGGGAATCGGAAGGGGTACGATTGGCAAGATGAATCAGCTGTTTGCGATGGCATATATGGAGAGTCCTCGTGAGCATGGCATTAAGGTTTCAGTAGTAGTAAACCATGTAGCTATGATTGAACAGGCGAGAGAGTATTATGCTGGCTGCAAAATAAGGGATTATTTTTCCTTTATTTTAATCGACCCGGTGAACCGATGTGTGAAAGATGAATTTTGCATTCCGCGAATCGATGGAACAGAGAAGTCAGTGTTTAAGGTACAAGATGGGAGATGAGGATATTGATTTCAAAATGTGGAATTTATACGTCGCAAGGAAAGCGGGTGCTCCTTGCAACCCGTGCGGTTGTAAATGGCCGTAAGGCTGTTGCTTATGTGAAGAACGGGCAATTGCAGGGGTATGAGTACCTGGATGATTTTAATGAGCAATGTTATTCTGGTCCATACATGACCTTTGAAGATAAAAAGGAACAGCTCAGGATGTGACTGCTCCCGGTAACCGCTTGACTCATCGCAGGACGTGTGAGCCAGCCTGATTGAATTTACACCTGCCTGCAGGTGCTGCCCGGATATGCTGGAAAGCATAGTGTGCGTGGTAAGCCGAGGTAGACTTTAGATGACCTTAGTTTAGGTTGTCTTGGGTCTGCCTCTAATACTCCGGGGTCAGACCCCATAAAGAAAAAATAAACATTTCTAAAGAAATTATAAACAAAACAAGGAGAGCGGTAGCTCCCTACGCTGCTCGAATGAATCACACATCTCTCCGTGGTGAGCAGCAGGCAACGGTCTTATGGCTGGCTGAGATGTGAGGTGAGAGGAGAAATAGCCTTGAGTATGAATGTTATTGGGAAATTAGATAATACTGTTATAGATGCAATGGGGATAATGCAGAAACAAGATAATGATATTTCGATTGATATGGGCGAGTACGTTCTAAAGTTACTCGATATAGACGTGGGGCATTTATGTGACGAAAAGAAAACAATTCTAAGAGATAATTTTATCCATTTAATGTGTTTGGTTATTTCGGATTTACGAACCATAGATAACAGATTGGTTTCATATAAAAAGCGGCGAAATGATATTGAAGCAGACAAGAGTAACGGAGCTGAGTATAAGAGAAGAAAGCTGGACTATTTTTCAAAACAGAATAAGAAGGCGTTAAATGATATTGTGCACTTTTTAAATAACGGTGTTGCGGGCTATTTAGAGGAAGAAGACCAAAGAACACTTGATATTGAATTTAGGGATGACGAATTAGGGAAGCTGTTTTTGAAAAGGAGATACCTTTTTGCACAGTTTCCAGAATATTATGACGTTGATTTTGATTATTCAACAATTGTAAAAGCGGCATATCTCCCGGATGTTCAACTTGAGGACAGCTTTCGTGTGGAAAAAAAGTATCTGCAATTGAAAAAGTCTGATGAAGAAAATTACTATGTGACAATTAAAAAGATCATTTGTAATAAAGATATCATTGGAACGGTTCAAAAAGCGGTTGATACGAATTATCATTTGCACAGGCGTCATGAAATATTTGATGATTTAGTCAGCTTGTATAGGGAAAGGCATTATCAATCGTTTCTCTCCCTCGGTTTAATTCAGTTGGAGGGATTGTTCTATGATATATGTTCAATTATATATGGAGAAAAAGAAAATGCAGGAACTCTGGTGGAAAAAGCAGAAAAGGCACTTCGGGCTGGAAACAATATAGGGTTTATGAGATATTATCCATATTTTGCGTTTGATGTTCCTATTCTAAGAAATGAAATAGCACATACAGGAATGATAAATTCGGTGGACTTAGAGAGAAAGGCTGATGAATTGATTTTGGATTTGAATGCGGTTGTTCAAATGGCTAAAATGGAAAGTGATGGAAAATTTAGAATTTTTCTAATGATTTTCGATAAAATCAAACCGATAAACAACCCAATAGATAGAGAAATAAATAAAAAGCTGGTGCATGAACTGTTTGCAAGCAACGCTGTTGCTCCAGACAGCTTTTGGACATTGTTGAAAAAACCCGAAGATTATAAAGATGAATTGGCATTCTATAAGAAAGAAGATGAGTTGCAGGAGGGATATGCTGACTTACCGACAATTGTTGAAATGATTTCAGCCATGGTTCGAGAACTTCCATTTTGGTGTGAAATGTTCGACTTGATGAGCCATATCATTTCCAAAGAGAATAAAGGTATCGTAATTGAAAACTGGAAAAAGTTTTTGCTTAAACTTTCACATGATTACGTTGGAATTTTGAGCGGTGATGCCAAGAAAAAATGTACGGAAATATTAGCGGCTTTACAAAACGAAGGGTAGTTTAGTCTTCAAAACATTGTTTTGTTAAAAATAAAGTGTGAACTTCCAGTAATTTTTCCACCTAAAGAAAAAAAGAACGAAATAAAATCATAAAAAATCCCGGTTTTCCATTGCAGATAGCGATTGCAGGAATTATCAAACATATGTAAAGATATATACATAAATGAAGAGAGAGTTAAAATGTGAACTTCCATAATAAAGTGCAACTCAAGTGAATCATACATCAGATTTGCTCCCGTGTCACGGTGCCCTCTCGGGGTCAGACTCCATGAAGAAGAAATGATTTTTTTCTAAAGAAACTATAAACGAAAACGAGAGCATAGGCTACTGGCGCTGCTCTAATAATTACATAAAATTTTGTGGAAGGCACATTGGGCGCTACAAGGTATGGAAAGGAGAATTATGAAAACAACATTACTTATCATGGCAGCTGGTATTGGCAGCCGCTTCGGAACAGGAATCAAGCAATTAGAGCCGGTGGATGATGCGGGGCATATTATCATGGATTATTCCATCCATGATGCGCTTGAGGCTGGCTTTAACCATGTGGTATTTATCATCCGTAAGGATATCGAGCAGGAGTTTAAAGAGGTTATCGGTGAGCGTATCAAAGCTATCTGCGCTGCCCATGATGTGACGGTGGATTATGCTTTCCAGGACATTAACGATATTCCGGGGACTCTTCCGGAAGGCCGTACAAAGCCGTGGGGAACTGGTCAGGCCGTGCTTGCAGCGAAGAAGGTCATCAAGACCCCGTTCATCGTCATCAATGCAGATGATTACTATGGCAAAGAAGGTTTCAAGGCTGTTCATGAGTATCTGGTGAATGGCGGCAAGTCCTGTATGGCAGGTTTTGTGCTGAAGAACACGCTGTCTGATAACGGTGGCGTGACTCGCGGTATCTGCAAGATGGATGAGGATTACAACCTGACCGAGATCGTGGAAACGAAGAACATTGTAAAGACCGTAACTGGAGCAGAGGCAGAAGGAATGGCTGTTGATGTTGATTCTCTGGTTTCCATGAACATGTGGGGCTTAACTCCTGATTTCCTTACAACGCTGGAAGAGGGATTCAAAGAATTCTTCGAGAAGGAAGTGCCGGGTAATCCACTAAAGGCAGAATATCTGATTCCTATCTTCATCGGTGAACTGCTGGAGCATGGGAAGATATCTGTGAAGGTTCTGAAAACAAATGATACATGGTATGGCATGACCTATCATGAGGATGTCGCAGCAGTAAAGGATAGCTTCAAGAGGATGCTGGAGAACGGTGTGTACAAGGCTGACCTGTTCAGTGATCTGTAATGGAAGTAATAAAAGTATTAGCCAAAATCCTCACAAACATTCTAACTGCTCTCTATGAGCCGTTTGGATTCTCGCTCCTTCTTTCCTTCCTCGCCATGTTTTTCTATCTGTATGCGTATGCGCCTGCCGCAGCAGGCAAAGGATGGAAAAATGCCATAGTGACATGGTATCAGAAGTTCAAAGAGAGCGTGTTCTTTCGGAAACTGTTCCTATTGGCGTTTGTGACTTCGATGATCTTGTTCAGAACGCTACTGAACCGAAATCTGTGGATGAACCCGTTATCTGACGTTATGGGTGGATGGGGCATCTGGGAGACAGTGAACGGCGAACAGAAGCTGACAACCGAGTGCATCGAGAACGTGATCATGATGGTGCCGTTTTCAGCAGTAGTGGCGTGGACATTCGGAGAGAAGATAGGAAACGGCGGGAAGAAGATACTGTGGCAAAGTGGTAAAATAGCATTTGGCTTTTCGATAAGCATTGAGATGCTGCAGTTATTGCTGCGGCTAGGAACATTCCAGCTATCAGACATCTTCTATAACACAGTCGGCGGAGTGCTCGGTGGTTTATTGTACTGTGTAGTGATGAAGGCAAGAAAGCGTCTGTAAAACTGGATGAAATTGTGATATACTGGGAGCGTGGGTAGCTCCCTACGCCGCTCGAAACTTTGCACACCTCTTCGTGGTGAGCGGCAGGCAACGATCTTACGGTCGGCTGAGATGCATGGAACTTTATACATAAGAACCTAAAGAGGAGAAAAACATTGGGGTCAGACCCCATAATATGGAATATACCTAACATAAGAGGACGAAAATCGAAATTAAAAGAATTAATTAAGATACCTTTTATTTGTAAATGGTATTACGATTTTTACTATTTACTGAGAAAGAAATTAAAGACCAGATAATATAGCTATAATCTAAGATTTATGTACCATGTTTGGTGTATATGTAACTTATTAATTGTTCGATGAAATAAGTAAAAATAAGGCTTTTTATTGAACATGCACTAAAAAGAAAAGAGAGAATAGGAAGTTAGATTGTGACAAAATCTCCTGAACAAAAAGCCATAGAAAAACAAATGAGAGCACAGGAAAAAGCAGAACGTGCAGCTCAAATCAGGGAACGCGCCTCTGGAATAGTGGCAGGTGCTCATCAAGAAAATGGGTTTAGAATATTGGATTTTGAATCCGAAACAATGCTTGCTGAAATACTAAGACAGTATGATGGAAATGAAAATAATACTATGAGTTTTGAATTAGATAATATTTCAAGAAGTTTGAGAGACAATGCCCTGGTATTATATGAAGCACTTCGAATGTATGGGATGTTGGCTTCTGTTATTCCGTATGGGAATAGTGCGATAATGACTGTCACAGAAAGTGCGAAGAACTATTTTGAAAATAAGGACAAGGTTACGAACGGAGGAAATCGGATGGAAAAACAAGTGAAAATTTTTATTAGTCACTCATCGGATGATGTAAAATATGTACGAAGAATAGTAGAATTTTTAGAGGATTTAAATGTTCCTGAAGATGGTATTTTCTGTTCATCTATACCTGAGTATGGTATTCCTGGCGGAGAGAAGATTTTTGATTTTCTACGTGGTCAGTTTGATACATATGATTTACATGTAATATTTGTTCTCTCTAAAAATTACTACAATAGTATTGCAAGTTTAAATGAAATGGGTGCAGCGTGGGTTGGAAGAAATGAATATACAGTATTGCTATTACCCCATTTTCCATATTCTGAAATAAAGGGGGTTCTTGATCCAAGAGAGATAGCAACAAAAATTGATGATGAGTCTACAATTAATATTCGTCTCTCGGAGTTGAGAGATAAGATTCTTTCGGAATTTGCTTTAAACAAAATAAATGAAAACAAATGGGAAAGAGTTCGTAATTCATTTATTGCAGATATGCTTGAAATAAATTTGGAAGCAAAAGTTTCTAAAATAGAATTTTCACAATTGTCATCAGACGTCGAAGATATGATTTTAAAACTTTCAGAAGATCGAGATGGTCGCGTAATGATAAGAAACAGTATAATAGGAACAACTATTTCTATAGGTAGTTATTTATTTGATAGCGATGCACCTCGAAAAGTTGCTCATTGGGAAGAGATTATTCGTGAATTGGTGAGGTTGCAATATATAGAATTGGTAAGTAGTCAGAAAGGAACTAAAATTTATAAAATTTCTCAAAAAGGGTATGAATACGCCGATTCTTTAAAAATTGGAAAGCGTTAAATCTGGATCAGTTTTAAATGTAAATCAACAGGCATTTTGTGCAGTCCGGCAGATTTCCTGCCGGATTATCTGTTTCATTCACAATGTTACATATGAGCTGAGTGCTTCAAGTGAGAGGAGTATGAAACTTTTTCTGTAAAATAACGAACACTGCGGGGTCAGACCCCAATGTGGTCAACTTAAGCCCAGAATGCTGAAAATTCAACGATTCTGGGCTTATA
>OAWW01000253.1_pt1 | contig 59275 bp, 57 predicted proteins | sample 1517191 | NCBI WGS metagenome assembly OAWW01 (sample SAMEA2580253, study PRJEB22360) | human gut metagenome | biome: human gut; feature: human-associated habitat; material: faeces | place: Denmark | collected 2008/2010 | reverse complement strand
TTTGAATCGTGAACCTCCAGGAGGGGACCCACAGGCGGGAAACCCGCCGATCTTGTGGACGGCATGGCAAAGGTCAAGGGAACGGATACCGTCGTCCCCGGCACGTTCTCCTTCAAGGAGGGTACGCCCAGATGGTTTGACGAGCTGGGCGAGAACGTTGTGACGGTGGTATTCACGCCGACTGACCAGCACGGCTACAGGACGGCGGAGACCACGATCAAGGTCAACGTCATCAAAAATACCTTCAAGCGTTGCGAGGAGCCGGATCCCATTACGGAGAAAAAACTCGGCACGACCTTTGCAGGGCTTAACCTGCCAGAAATTGTGGTCGTCGAGGCTATCGACGGGCTCAGGGTTGGCATGGAGGTTTCGTGGGAGGAATCGTCCTATGACGCGCAGTCCACAGCTTGGCAGACCATCCCCGGTACGCTGGTATTCGACGCTAACGACGAGCACAAGTATCAGCAGCCGGAGCCTGCGGTAACAGCCGCGATCCGGGTGAAGCTCCTAGGTCCGGAGGATGCGCCGGCGATTACTACCACGACGCTGCCCGGCGGCACGGTCGGCTCGCCGTACCACCATCAGCTTCAGGCAACCGGGGGAGGCTTCATTCTGTGGGAGCTTTTCAGTGGCGAGCTACCCGATGGCTTGACGCTGAAACAAACCACCGGCGAGATCAGCGGCACGCCCACTGCGGAACAGACCGCCCAATTTACCGTTCGAGCTCTCAACAGCGTGGGCAACGATAAGAAGGAACTGTCTATTACGATAACCAACGCCCCCTCCGCCGAGCACACCATCACCGTCACCACAGCGGGCGGCGGAACGGCTTCTGCAAGCTCCACCTCGGCGACAGCCGGAACAGAAATCACCCTGACTGCCACGCCAAACACCGGCTATCACTTCAAGGAGTGGCAGGTCGAATCTCTGGCAGGACTTGTAATCACCAACAACAAGTTCACCATGCCGGACAGCAATGTGGCGATCAAAGCTATCTTCGAGGAGGATTCACCTTTTGCACCCACCAAGCATACCGTCACCGTGAAAACGGACGGCAACGGAATAGCTTTCGCATCTCCCTTATTGGCCGTGGCTGGTACGGAGATCACCCTGACCGCCATGCCCAAAGAGGGCTACCACTTCAAGGAGTGGCAAGTCATCAGCGGCGGCGTGGCCATCGAGAACAATAAGTTTCTCATGCCGGACACCAATGTGGAGGTCAAGGCATTCTTCGAGGAGGGCGCGCCTCCTGCACCCACCAAGTATACCGTCACCGTGACCACAGAGGGTGGCGGAACGGCTTCCGCATCTCCTGCAAAGACTGCGGCCGGCACAGAAATCACCCTGACTGCCACGCCAAACACCGGCTATCACTTCAAGGAGTGGCAGGTCGAATCTCTGGCAGGACTTGTAATCACCAACAACAAGTTCACCATGCCGGACAGCAATGTGGCGATCAAAGCTATCTTCGAGGAGGATTCACCTTTTGCACCCACCAAGCATACCGTCACCGTGAAAACGGACGGCAACGGAATAGCTTTCGCATCTCCCTTATTGGCCGTGGCTGGTACGGAGATCACCCTGACCGCCATGCCCAAAGAGGGCTACCACTTCAAGGAGTGGCAAGTCATCAGCGGCGGCGTGGCCATCGAGAACAATAAGTTCCTCATGCCGGACAGCAATGTGGAGGTCAATGCTGTCTTCGAGAAGGACGCGCCGCCTGCACCCACCGATCCCGGCAAGCCCAGCATCAGCGTCACCGGAGCCTACACCTACAATGGCTCCGAGCATACCGCAACCGTGAGCGGTTATAATCCCGCCACAATGGACATCGCAGGCAACACCGCCACAGACGCAGGCGATTACACCGTTCGCGTCACATCCAAGACCGGCAGATGGGCGGACGGCAGCACTGGGGCCGTGACCGCAGCGTGGAGCATCGGCAAAGCCACGCAGGAAGCGCCTAACGGCTTGATCGGTGTCGCGCCCACTACCGAGGGCGGCAGCGACGGCAAGATCACCGGCGTGGATGCAACGATGGAATACCGTGCGGAGAGCGAGACTATCTACACCACCTGCACCGGTATCGAGATTGAAAACCTGCCTGCCGGCAATTATTTCGTCCGCTATGCGGAGGATCACAACCACTTTGCCAGCCCCGATGCGGAGGTCACAGTGGGTGAGGGTACGCCGCTTGCGGATTGTACAATCACCTTCAACGCAAGCGGCGGCAGCGGCAGCATGGATTCCGTGACCGTCAATGCATGGACAATTTACATCCTGCCCGCCTGCGGCTTCACTGCTCCCGCCGATCAGGAGTTCAAGGCTTGGGAGATCGGCGGCACGGAGTACAAGGTGGGAGATTCCTACACCGTGCTCGTGGATACCGAAATCAAGGCGCTGTGGGAAAACAGCGTTATTACCCCCACCACCTACACCGTCACCGTCAGTAATGACGGAAACGGCACGGCTTCCGCCTCTCATGCAAAGGCTGCGGCCGGCACGGAGATCACCCTGACCGCTACGCCCCAAATCGGCTACCACTTCAAGGGGTGGCAGGTCGAATCTCCAGCAGGACTTGTAATCACCAACAACAAGTTCACCATGCCGGACGGCAATGTTGATGTCAAGGCCATCTTCGAGAAGGACGCACCTCCTGCGCCCACCGAGTTCATCGTCACCTTTGACGGCAACGGTGGTACGCCCTCTGTCGGCAGCATGACCACCACCGATCGGAAGCTGACCTCTCTGCCCAGCGCCTCCCGAAGCGGCAGTTACAGCTTCTACGGCTGGTACACCGAAAAGAGCGGCGGAATAAAGATCACGACGGATACCGTATTCCATGCAAATGCCACCGTCTACGCCCACTGGACCTACACCGGCGGCGGTGGCGGTGACTACAATCCACCCGTCACGTACTACACGCTGCGCTTTGAAACAGGCGGCGGCAGTGATATTCCCAGCGTGCAGGGAACGTACAATACCTACATTGACCTGACAAAGTACGTCCCGACCTGGCGTGGACATGCCTTTATCGGCTGGTACAGCGAACGCAGCCTGACGAACAAGGTTTCCGGTGTTTGTCTGACGAAGGATATGACCGTGTATGCAGGCTGGCGCATGGACGAAAATCCGGGCACAGGCGTGAATCCCTTTACCGATATTTCTGAAAAGGACTGGTTCTACGGCGATGTGATGTTCGTCTACGAAAACGGATTGATGCTCGGTACGAGCAAGACCCTGTTCAGTCCGCATGGGACGGCGATGCGCGGCATGATGGCGACCATTCTCTGGCGCATGGAGGGCAGCCCCGTACCGAAGGGCAAAAACAGCTTTACCGATGTGGAGGCCGGAAAGTGGTACGCTGACGCGATCACATGGACGACGGAGAACGGCATTTTCGCGGGCTACGGCAAAGACAAGTTTTGCCCGGACGATCCCATCACCCGTGAACAGCTTGCAGCCATCTTCTACCGCTACGCAGACTACAAGGGCTACGATCTGACCGTCAAGGGAGATCTGGACAAGTTCAAGGACGCGGACAAGATCACGGATTACGCAAAGACGGCGATGCAATGGGCGGTCGGCAGCGGCCTTGTGAAGGGAAAATCCGGCAATCTGCTTGACCCGCAGGGCACGGCGACCCGCGCTGAGATCGCCGCCATGCTCCACCGCTTCATTGAGAAGTATGAGCTGGTGCAGGGCAAGGCTCCCGGCGGTCTGATGGGCTGGATCGACCCGAAGCGGCTGCAAATCCCAAAGACCGGCGACAGCAGCGTGTGAGGCTTGTGGGGGATCTCCCTCTGTACATCTCTTGCCGGATGCCTTGCGCTGACCACATGGCAGATCAGGCGGCGTGAGGAAGAAGCGCTGCAAATCATCGAAAAGTAAACAGGATCACCTTTAGGGGTGCGGGCAAATAGCCCCGCGCCCCTTTTCGGTTTCATTCGTCAGGAAAGGCGGTTGCTCTTTTGAACAACCGCCTTTCGCCATTTCTATCCGATTTGAGCAGAAAGGAAATCAGTCTATGACAAAAGAGTACGGGAGGTGTCGCTGATGCGGCTTGCCGCCGCACTTCTTCGCCGTGGGCTGCCGCTCCCCGCCGCTCTCCGTTTGGATTCGACCGCAACACCGAACAAAAACATCCAAAGAGCCGGTCGCCTCTTATAAGGAGGTCAGGATTGGCAAGACCCTCTATCGCGTGACAAGCGTGTTTTCCGGCGAAAAGGACCTTGGCAGGACGCTGGAGCAGCTTGCAGTGCGCTGCGCCATGACAGAGCTGGACGCTCCCGCGACCGCGCAGCCCTGTCACGCATCGTAACTGTACTCTTACAGCACCAGCCATACATACAAAAAGGTCTTTTTTATAATTAAACACACACTAATTCATCTGACATTTCTCTACGAGCGTATCATAAATTCTCTTTGTTTCTGATTCATCTGCGCCATTTACCACCAATATTTTTCCGCCTATATCCATAACTACATATGAGTGGCAGGATGCATGGGTGTAGCGGATATAATCTCCATAAATATCATTTCTGAAATTTCCCATACCATACTTCAGGTTTCCCATACCATTTGTTCTGCGATCATTCTCATTCTGAAACAAATTTTCTTTGTATGAGATACTGTCAATCTGCTCATAATCCACTGTATAATCACTCCATCCCTGTGCCTCAACAGTAAAATCATTATCATGGAAACTGATATCAATACTCCCCCAGAACAAAGTCCATATAGTAAATATTATGACAAAAACTGATACGATTACATATATCACGATTGTCTTCTTGTTATACTGGATTTTTAATTTTTCTCCGGCTGCCATTTTTTTCTTATAAAAAAGATAAGAATAAAGAATGCTGACAATTGCAGCAGCCATAATGCTCACAATATACAAAACCAAAGCAGCAATGCTTTCTCCAAAAAGGCCGCAAAGCATACATAAGACACCTGATGCCACCCATAATTTTCCACTGAATCTATGAGTTGCACTCCAGTTTTCTTCATCCTGCAGTGTCCATACAACCCTGATTCCTATGGTGTTATTCTGTTTCACCTTCGGCAAATAATTTCCTATGATCATAAACAGTAATCCTGTCCCAAAGTAAGTTACTGCCATAAACAGATTCTCACTATCCGCATCCATACTGATCAGTCTTGCCATACCATTATAGATTAATGTGGTAACAGGTATTATCCATATGACCATCCCTATAACCTTGCTGCTCTGCTGTCTGTTCCTGTTGTCATAAAAGATGATTGTCACCAGTATACAATCTGTCACTACAAAAAACACGTTTATCCATATGCTCTGCGCCATCGTAAAACCCACCAAAATTCCTGCAAGCATTACCAGTACAGAACAGATCAATGTACCTTTATATTTTTTAATCATTTCCTTCATGATCCGATACCCCCTTTAAGTCTGTGAGCCACAACATAACATCCTCCAATACAGAAGTATTTAGTTCATAATAAATAAATTTTCCTTCCCTTCTGCTCCTGATCAGCTCAGCATCCTTTAATATTGCCAGATGTCTGGATATGGACGCCCCCGTCACCGAAAAATGTTCACATATCTCTCCTGCTGAAAGCCGTCCGCCCTTTAACAAATTTAGAATCTCACGTCGTATTGGATCTGCCAGTGCTTTCAATGTATCCTGTAATCCCAAGAGTTCATCACAGCCTTTCATTTAACATTTAACCTAATTGTTAAATATAATATAGTATAAAGAATATCATATGTCAAGTGCACTCTCTTATTGCTTATTACTTATTACTTTTTGCAATTTTTGAAGAAGGGGACTTCATCCTGCCCGGAAGGCTTTTTATGTTATAGGAACATTACGGAATAATTTCCTATAACATAAAAAATAAGCAGCCACGCACGGTAAGGTGCATGACTGCTGTAGTTTTCAGACAAATTTAAAAGCAAAAACAGAACTTTTCTATTCTGTATCACGGTGAATATTTTCTTACTCTTAACGGAATCCCATTCTGAGCAGCCAGGATTTTACTCTGCTCTACTTTTTCCTCGCCGATCACATCTACAACTGTGAAGCGTACATCATCAAGATACTGCTTACAGTCTCTTGCAAATTTCAGCATGGCGTCAAAGGACTTCTCGCCGTATGCTGGACGGACTACTTCATTGTAGGAAGCTGCGTCCGGCATATTCAGGCTGATGGATATACTGTCTACAGCCTGACAGATTTCTTCTGCAGTAGAACGTTTGTGGATCAGATCAGATAATCCGTTGGTATTCAGCCTGATCCGGAATGGGTATCTTTCCCTGATATATTTGCTTACTGCTATGAGGTTCTCAAGAGCCATGGTCGGTTCTCCGTATCCGCAGAAGACCACTTCATTACAGTCTGAAAAATCAAACTCATCAATGGCTTTGTAAATCTCTTCCAATGCAGGTTCCTGTTCAAACCAGAGATTGGATGCCTCACCGATGGCATCCTCTGTATTTCGGATGCAGAAGGTGCATCTGCATGGACATTTATTGGTAATGTTAAAATACACCTGATTTTTATATCTGTATATGATATCTGTTGTCATTTTATATTTTCCTCATTTTAAACTCAGTTATTTTATTTTTCGTATTATTTCGCAATATTGGTCTTAAATCCGATTTTATCAAGTGCAGTACCGATGATCACAAACATAATAGCACTTCCACCTGACTGTACAATACTTCCGCTGACAGAAGTAAAGAAGGATGCTGTAAATCCAAACATAATTCCTTCTGCAATATAGTATCCTGTTGCTGAGATGGCGAATGCAAGGAATAATGCAACTACATTTCTCTTTGTGACCAGCTTTGTTCCCTTAAAAGAAAATGGAAGACAGATCAGCATTTTGATAATTATAGTTGCAGGCGCCCATACAGGTGCTGTCAGAAGATCTGCCAGGCCACCTCCGATCGCTCCTGCCGCACATGCGTAAGGTAGTGGCAGAAATGCTGCTGCCAGATAGATCATAGTGTCACCCAGATGTACATATCCTCCGTTCACTCCCACCGGAATATGGAAAATATAAGCTGTCATTAAAGTAGTCAATGCTGCCATTACCGCTGTGGCTGTGATCCTTTTCACTGTATCGGCTGTTTTAATGTTTTCTTTTGCTGTTAATTCAGACATAATATGATCCCTCCTGTTATATATTTTACTTAACTATCCGGCATTTGGTATCTATGATTTCCTGTTTTATATCTGTGTCAGTATCCCCAGATATTTTTCAAAGCAGACTCCGTCATTTCTGTCAGTTCCTTCTTCCACTGCATCGTGAATAGCTCCACCCAGAAATTCAACAGCCTTCTCCACACATGCTTTCATGGGAATCCCTCTCACCATTCCCGCACTCAGTACAGATGCCAGAAGATCTCCTGTTCCGGAATAGCTGCCGCCTTCTTTTACAGAAAAACACCAGTCCGCTTTTTCTTTTTCCAGAACCAGATTTCCCATTCGTGCTCTGCCGTCACTGCCAGACACCTCTACTCCTGTGATCACAACTGATTCCAGTCCAAAACGCAGAGTCAGATCTCTTCCAGATTTTTCAATTTCCTTAAGCAACTGTGTTTCTTCCATATCAGAAAGTTCTTTCATTCTTTCTTTCATCCCCTCTTCTCCATACAGAAGAAGAAGTGCCTCTGTCAGGTTCGGCGTAATCACTGTAGCTTCTCTGACCAGAGTCCGCATTTTTTCACAGAGAGTCTCTGAATAGGTTTTGTATGTTTCCCCTCTGTCTCCCATAACCGGATCAACCAGGATATGTGTTCCCTCTGTGCAGAACATATCTACAAATTTCAGGATCAAATCCACCTGTCTGGCATCTCCCAGAAATCCTGTATAAACACCATCCGGTGTAAATCCCGTTTTTTTCCACTCATCCATGATCAGCTCCATCCGGTCTGTATAATCATCCCAGAAATAAGATCCATATCCTGTCTGATTACTCAATATTGCGGTGGGCAGCGGACAAGCCTGGACTCCCATGGCGGAAATTACAGGAATCGCTGCTGTAAGAGAGCATTTCCCCAGACCGGACAGATCATGAATTACTGCAATTTTTTTCAATTTTTTATTCCTCTTGCTTTCTTTTATGCTTTGTATTAATATAACATCACAGTGGATATATGAATATAGCCAGATTTAATGTTTTTTTAAGGGTCAGTTTATTTTTAACCCTATAGCAATTCAAGAATGCCATCAGCATGTTTGAAGGATCGGAGTTTTACATATGGAATTGATTTTAGATAAGAATAAAAAAAAGGAGCACCTGTATCTGGAGGTGTTCCACTATTACAGGGAACTGATCATGGAGAAAAAGCTCCCGCCCGGAAGCAGGATGCCCTCCCTCCGAAAATGTTCACAGGAACTGAGGCTGAGCCGCACTACCATTGAAAATGCCTATCTGCAGCTGGCTGCGGAGGGATATATTATTTCCAAAGCCCAGAGCGGATATTATGTGACAGATATTGCTGACAGACAACACACATCTGTCAGAAAAACAGAGAAACAGACCCAGACACCCTGCAGGTTTGATTTTGCTTCTTCAGGAGTAGATCGGGAGAGTTTCCGTTTTGACCTGTGGAGACGTTATATCAAAAGTGCCCTTCGCCAGGATGAAAGATTACTGTCTTATGGAGAGCCTCAGGGTGAGGCTGACCTGAGAGATACACTTGCCGATTATGTGAGAGAACGTAGAAACGTGCTATGTAGTGGGGAGGATATTGTGATCGGTGCAGGTATTCAGAGTCTTTTGCACATCCTCTGCCCGCTCCTTGAGCAACGCCAGACTGTTTCTTTTCCCAATCCTTCCTTTGTACAGGGAAGCACTGTGTTTCATGACTATGGATTTCAGGTAGATTACAGGAATAAGGACTGTGATATTATTTATGTTTCTCCTGCACATATGACAAAATGGGGTGATATTATGCCTGTTTCCAGACGCCTGGAGCTGGTGAATTACTCTGCTGCACATGGCAGTCTGGTCATTGAGGATGATTTTGAAAATGAATTTGTGTATCTGCAGAAGCCTACCCCTTCTCTTTTTGGTCTGGCAGGCGGTCAGAATGTGGTGTATCTGGGAACCTTTTCCAGACTTCTGCTGCCCTCCATCCGTATCAGTTTTATGGTCCTGCCTCCGGAGCTGTCTGCACTGTACAGAAAAAAAGCAGCCCAATATAATCAGACAGCATCAAAGGCAGAGCAGATTGCTCTGTGCCAGTTTATCCGGGATGGTCACCTGGCAGCACAGACCCGTAAGCTGAAACGTCTGTATTCTGTAAAGCTGAAAGCACTCCGCAGTGCTGTGCGGGAAGTATTTGGAAAAGATTCCCAGATCCAGACCGGAGCCGCAGGTACCAGCCTGGCCCTGACTCTGTCCACAACTCTTACCTGGCAGGAGCTTCAAAAAAAGGCACAGACCAATGGTCTGCGCCTGCAGCTTCTGAGAGAGGCTCCCGGTAAGATTACCCTGATCCTCTCCTGCTCCTCCATGCCTGTGGCAGATTTCGTCCCGGCATGCAAGCTGTTAAAGGATATCAGTCAGATACAGAATTAATTAGTATCCTCTGTTATTATCAATCATATAAAGCAATGCATTACAGATACATGCGGCAACATTGCTTCCGCCCTTTCTTCCTCTGGCTACAATATAAGGTACGTCTGCCTGCATGATCAGTTCCTTGGACTGGACCACATTTACAAAGCCTACCGGCACACCGATGATCAGCTCAGGATCCAGCTTGCCATCCTCAATCAGTTCATAGAGACGTACCAGCGCAGTGGGGGCATTTCCGATGGCAAAGATCAGCTTCTTTCCCATGGCAGCAGCCTTATCCATGCTGGCTGTAGCTCTTGTGGTTCCGTTGGCTTTGGCTGTGGCAGCTACGTCCTCGTCAGAGATAAAGCAGAATACTTCTCCGCCGTAACGGGAAAGGACTCTCTTGTTGATCCCTGACTCTGCCATGTGTGTATCTGTCACAATGCAGGCGCCGTCTTTGATAGCAGCGATTGCTTTCTCAACTGCATTCTCAGAGAAACAGAGATTCTCTGCATAATCAAAGTCTGCGCTTGTGTGAATACATCTTTTTACGATCAGCTCTGTTCCGGGAACCAGCTTTTTATCTCCAAGTTCCTCTGTGATGATCTCAAAGCTGCGTTTCTCTATATCCATTGGTTTTACATTTTCCAGTTCTACTTTCATTCCTTATCTCCCAAATTTCATAAATTCCCGTATACAATAGTTACATCTATCACTCATTGATCTATCTGGATTTTCACCATACAGTTTCGGATCAGATCCCCTGCTCCAGAATTTCATAGATTTTCTTCATATCCAGATGCTTCCTCAGTTCTGCTGCCAGGATATCATACTGGGTTTCTTTAAATGTTGCAAAATCAATTCCTGTCATCTGAGATACATCGATTCCCTTTTTCTCACCCAAGACACGTACAATAGCCTCTGCCACATCTTCTCTGTCAAAAACTCCATGGACATAGGTTCCGCAGACATTTTTACAATATGCACCGTCTTCCTTACGCTCTCCTGATACCTGATCTTCAATGGATACACTGTGTCCGGCTTCGCCTTTTAACACAGTTTCTCCCATATGGATCTCATAGCCCTCCAGCTCTGCACCGGACAGTGCCTGAAGCTCTCCCTCAAGTTCCAGAAATCTGCCGGAAACTCTGGTTCTGGTTTTCTTTTCCGCAAAAACAGTATCCATAGGAAGCAGTCCCATTCCCTTGATAGTTCCTCCGGCTTCCACATGATGAGGGTCACTTAAGGTCTCACCCAGCATCTGATAACCGCCACAGATTCCAAAGATGATCTTACCCTTTGCAGCTTCCTTCAAAACTGCAGCTTCCAGACCATTAGCCCGCATCCACAGCAGATCTTCCATTGTATTTTTTGTTCCTGGAAGGATGATCATATCCGGATTTTTCAGTTCACTGACATGCTGTACATATCTCAGGGAAACTCCCGGGATACTTTCCAGTGGATTAAAATCTGTGAAATTGGAGATCCTTGGTACCCGGATCACCGCAATATCAATAAGATCCACTTCCTGTTTTCTGTCAAATCTTTCTGTGAGGCTGTCCTCATCCTCCACCTGAATATCCAGATACGGAGCCACTCCCACTACAGGGATATGGCTTCTCTCCTCCAGCATCTGCACTCCCGGATCAAGGATGGTCTTGTCGCCGCGGAATTTGTTGATGATCAGACCCTTTACCATCTCTTTTTCATCCTCTTCCAGAAGCTCCACTGTACCAATCAGCTGTGCGAAAACACCGCCTCTGTCAATATCTCCCACCAGAAGTACCGGTGCCTTTGCCATCTTTGCCATTCCCATATTTACGATATCTTCTGTTTTCAGATTGATCTCTGCCGGGCTTCCTGCTCCCTCGATCACAATGATATCATTTTCTGATGCCAGTTTATCATAAGCTTTCATAATATCCGGCACCAGCTTTTTCTTATATTTAAAATAGTCTCTGGCACTCATGGTTCCCAGGACTTCTCCGTTTACGATCACCTGGGAGCCTACATCATTGGTAGGCTTCAGAAGAATGGGGTTCATCAGCACAGAAGGCTTAATTCCGGCTGCCTCCGCCTGCATCACCTGAGCTCTGCCCATCTCCAGCCCCTCTTCTGTAATAAAAGAGTTCAGTGCCATATTCTGGGATTTAAAAGGTGCCACCCTGTATCCATCCTGTTTAAAAATCCTGCAAAGCCCTGCTGCCAGAAGGCTTTTTCCTGCATTGGACATTGTCCCCTGCACCATAATTGCTTTTGCCATTTTTTGTTTCCCCTTTTCTCCTGTATAAATACTTATGAAAGCACTTCTTCCAGTACCTCTATCAGCTTTTCATTCTGTTCATGCAGCTTCACTGCCACACGGTAATATCCCTTTTTCAGCCCCGGATAGTTACTGCAGTCCCGGATCAGGATTCCCTTTGCAACACATCTTTCAAAGAGATCCTCAGATCCGTAAAAGAATATATAATTTGCTTCAGAAGGATATACCGTCAGCCCAACCTGTCTCATCTTTTCCTTCATCCATGCAGATTCCCTGAAAATGATCTGCCGTCCTGCTTCCACATATTCTGCTTCCTTCAGTGCTGCCATTCCTGCCTGCTGTGCCATGGTAGACACATTCCAGGGCTGGGTGACTACCTCCATCCGGTCAAGTACTTCCCCGTCCGAACAGAATCCATAGCCCAGCCGCACACCGGGGATCGCATATCTTTTGGTAAATGCCTTAAGAATAAAAAGTCCCGAATATTTTTCCAGTTTTCCCTTCAGCGTATGTTTCTCCGGATCTTTTACAAAATCCAGGAAGCACTCATCTACTACCATAAATATTCCCTGCATGGCACAGGTTTCCAGAATTTCTTCCAGAATGTCCTGAGGTATGGTGATCCCTGTAGGATTATTGGGATTACACAGGAAAATAATATCCGGCTTTTCTCTTTTCAGAACATCCGGATAATCTTTCTGTATACAGAAATCATTTTCCTCTTTCAGATAATATCTGCTGATCTCACAGCCAACACTGACCAGTGCCTGTTCATACTCCGCAAAGGTAGGAGCAGGAAGAAGGGCCTTCTTTGGATTCAATGCCCTGCTGAGGGAAAAAATAAGGTCTGCGGCTCCATTCCCGCAGATCAGATATTCTTTTTTTGTATGTTCATAATCTGCGATTGCCTCTTTCAGAGGTCCGCATCCTACACGGGGATAATCACTCAGGTCCTCTACACTGTCTATGATCGCCTGCTTTACACTCTGCGGTGTTCCCAGCGGATTACAGTTTGCAGAGAAATCCAGACAGTGATCATATTTATAAACATCACCGCCATGTATATGTTTTGTCATCAGTTGTCTCCTGTCTTACTATACATGTTTTATATTAATAACTATTCAGCAATCCACGTTACCGGAATTATAAAAAGAAACAATATCGCACTGCGCTTCCGATCAGAAGAAATATCACAGCCCCCAGGATTGCTGTTGCATAAAGCAGGCGATTGGAACGTCTGATATCCTCCACCTCCACAGGGCGGATTCCATCTCCTATGGTTGGTTTCTCATAAAGCTTTCCGAAATAGTAAGCATTGCCTGCAAGCTGTACCTCCAGCGCACCTGCCATTGCTGCCTCTGTCTGTGCAGAGTTGGGGCTGGCGTGATTTCTTCTGTCTCTGCGGTAGATCTTCGCTGCATTTTTCACATCCATTTTTACAAATACAGAGGCTGCCACCATCAGCCATCCTGAAAGTCTGGCTGGAATATAATTGGCCACATCATCCAGCTTTGCAGCGCAGCGACCAAAATACAGATATTTATCATTCTTATATCCCAGCATGGAATCCATGGTATTGATTCCTTTGTAAAGGAACATCAGCCACACTCCGCCGATTGCCATATAAAGCATCGGTGCTATGACACCGTCAGAAGCATTCTCTGCCACAGTCTCTACTGCCGCCTTTGTAACCCCCTCCTCTGTCAGCGACTGGGTATCACGACCTACGATCATGGATACTGCATAACGGGCCTCATCCAAAGTCCCGTTTTTCAGTCTGTCATAGACTTTCATGCTCTCTGTTTTCAGAGATTTCGTTGCCAGAAGCTGATAGCACCAGAAGGTTTCCAGTGCGAATCCTGCCCATACTGAGATTCCATAGAGAATGTGCAGGATCAGAAATGGGATTCCACCACTTAACAGACAGACAAGGATCACTTCCACTATACCTGCAGCCAGTTCGCCCTTATCTGTTTTCGGAAAAATCTTTCGGAGTATTTTTTCCAGAAATGCGATCAGATTTCCGATCAGACATACCGGATGATACAGCCATCTGGGATCTCCTATCATAAGATCAAGTATGAAGCCTGCTGCAAGGGCAGGCATACTGTAATATAACATGTTTTTAAAACTCCTTGTTATGATATTCCAGACATTTCATGAGAAAAGCCCTGGGAATCTGGGAATTTCCATAATAATAGATATGAGGATATCCTGCCAGCAGGTTACTGCTGCTGTGCATACAGTCCCATCCTCTTTTGCTCATAGGCTTCGCTGCATGGAAATCACTTCCACAGTTCTCTGAATCAAAATAGTGGAATTCATGAGCCGGAATCTCACCGATCTCCTCTGCACTTCTGCCGAAAACAGGCTTCCCGGCAGTTAATGTGATATATCCAAATCTGGTCAGTCTGGGAGTGCGGAAACATTTTCCGGGGATCACTCCGCAGGTTTTCCGGAACACTCCGCCCATATCCTCCATCTGCTCATGAAGATACATAAAGCCTCCGCATTCTGCCATACATGGCATGCCCTGTTTAACTGCCTGTGCAATCTCTTCTTTCATGGATGCATTGCGTTCCAGTGCCTCTCCATTTAATTCCGGATAACCGCCATAAAGAAGAATCCCATCCAGATCTGCAGGAAGATGTTCGTCATGAACTGGCGAGAAATCAACCAACTCTGCCCCCATTTCCTGAAGGAGACGAAAATTGTCTTCATAAAAGAAACAAAAGGCTTCATCCTTTGCCACTCCGATACGCAGCTTCTGTGGCAGACAATATCCATATGTCTCGTCTTTCTGTACCAACGATTCCGGCACCTGCAGCTCCTCTGCATGCCTGGCAAGTGCAAGGATCCTGTCAATCTCCAGTGTGTCTTCCAATATTCCGGCAAGCTTCTGCAAACGTTCCTTCAGATCAGAAATCTCCTCAGGAAGCACAAGACCCAGATGACGGCTCTCGATCACACAGTCCTCTACCTTTGGCACATATCCAAGAACCTCCACCTCAAGCTGTTCTTCCACCAGCTTCTTCATTCTGGGATAAAGCATGGGAGACATCTGGTTAAAGATCACGCCTTTGATATGGCTTTTCTCTTTGTACTCCATAAAACCTTTGATATAAGCTGCCAGGGAAATACTCATTCCTCTGCTGTTTACCACAAAGATGACCGGAGTATCTGTGGTATCTGCCAGGTCATAGGCGCTTGCTTTCGTGGATATTCCACCCACGCCGTCATAATAGCCCATAACACCTTCCATCACTGCAATATCGCAGTCTGCTGCATTTTTTCCAAGCAGGTATCGGGTAGTCTCGGCATCTGTAAAAAAGGTATCCAGATTTCTGGATTTCGTCCCGATGACTCTGGAATGAAACATGGGATCTATATAATCCGGTCCGCATTTAAAAGATGCCACTTTCATTTTTCGATTGACCAGTGCCTGCAAAAGTCCGCAGGTAATCAGAGTTTTGCCACTGCCACTGGCTCCTGCTGCAAGAAGTATTCTTGGAATGTCCATCCCTGTTCTCCTCTGTTTCTGTCCTATATTTTTTCAACAATTTCAGGGCATTCCAATCTATTAACTGTTAATCTGTATTTCCTTAACTGTTAATTTGTAATCCCTGATATCTGCATCATTTGTTATTTTCCGGGATTCTGAAGTGTAATAATATAAATGGGATTCTCGCCCATCATCATATGATAACGTCCGATTGCCTTTGAACGTGCCACACTTAGCTGCACGATTTCATTTTCTTCAAATCCAAACTCTTTCGCTGTTTCTAATGCTTCAGACACAGTTTCAAGAGTAATACAGTTGATCACGATCCGGACCTGAGGGTTCTTTTCAAGTAACATCTTCACGATCTCTTTCAGATTTCCTGACGAGCCTCCGATAAAAGCATGGGTTGGTGCCGGAAGATCTTTCAGAGCCTCCGGTGCAAGTCCTTCCACAATCTCCAGATTATCCGCTGCAAATTTCAACTTATTCCGGTGGATCAGTTCAACTGCATCTTCCTTTTTCTCAATTGCCCAGACCTGTCCCTGATGAGCACGAAGTGCCATCTCTATTGACAGTGAGCCTGTTCCTGCGCCCACATCATAGCAGACAGAATCAGCAGTCAGCCGCAGTTTGGAAAGGGATACCGTACGCACCTCTTCCTTTGTCATAGGCGCTTTGCCTCTGATAAATTCTTCATCTCTGATCCCATGCGTCTCCAGACGTGTTCCTGCATTTTCATTTACTGCACAGATGACAGACAAAGGATCACCCTTATATTCTGTCAGTTCGCTGGCAGGCTTTGCAAAAATCTTCTCATTTTCATAGGACAGATTTTCTCCCACATAAAGAAGCACATCACCCATCCCGTATTTTACCAGTTTCTCTGCCAGAACTGCTACACCGTCTGAAGTTCCGAGTATGGAAAATACTTTCTCCGCATAACAGATATGTGAGATAAGATTACATCCTCTTCCATGTGCACTGACGATTTTGGCATCATCCCAGGACAATCCTATTTGGGACATAAAATATACAACTGAGGAAATCCCACACTGAATCTCTATCTCTGTATTATTTTGTGCTGAACTATCCCGTTCTTCCTCACTCTTCTCTGATCCGTTCTTTCTCTGTACTCTCAGATCCGCACTGTCCTGACACAGTACTTCCAGAAGTTTTCTGGCTCCACTGTAGAAGCCCACATCTCCGGAAAGGACAATCACAATATTGTCATACTCCGGATGTGTATCAATGTAATCCCTGATCTCCTGGCTTCTGTATTCCACGAACACATCCTGTCCCGGACGTTTCACAGAATCCACCATCCTCCTGGCACCGATCAGAAGATCCGCCTGATCCAGGCTGTTCTTACCCTGGACAGTGAGAAGTTTTTGACTTCCCATTCCAATTCCCAGCAATGTAATATGCGGTCTGTGGGCTAAGCTGAAATGCTCTGTAAGAAATCTCTTACATTCTCTCACAGACATTCCTTCCTCTTTCAGAGGACGCCCGATGATCACAGGAACTGCATCACATTCCAGGGCAGCATCGATCTTATCCTGAAATCCACCTGCTTTTCCTGTATCCTTTGTGACCAGATATCTGCAGTCATACTGTCTGAGCATTGCAGCATTCAGCTCTCTGGAAAAAGGCCCCTGCATTCCTATCAGATGTTTCCCCTCAAATCCCAGCTCTGCACAGGCTTTCATCACATTGGGCAGAGAAAGGACTCTGGCATAAAGACGGTTTTGATAATCCTTCATGCCTGTGAAGCCGGCCAGTTCCTTGCTTCCTGTTGTCAGCAATACATTTCCCTGGGTCTGATCCAGATAATCTGCAGCAGCCTTAACACTGTCCACGTATACTGCCCTGTCCTCATGTTCCCCGGCCTCTCTCAGCACCCTGTAATATGCTGTCTGCGTATTTTCACAGGCTGTCCTGATATTTACAGTCACCTCAGCAGCATAAGGATGGGTAGCATCCAGCACCATTTCCGGTTTCTCCTGTAAAAAGACCTCTTCCATGTCCGCTGCATCCAGTCTTCCGGTCTGAACAGTGAGAAATTCATTTTCTGTAAGAGATTTGCTGCCATATTCTGTGGCAACAAATCCCTTTGTCTCTATCTTATGATCTGCCAGAAACCGGCAGATTTCGTATCCTTCTGTTGTTCCCGCAAAAACAAGAACTTTATACATTCCTATATCCCCTCGGTGTTACCATCTTATTGCTGATTTCCTTTGTCTGAGAATTACCGATAAATACTGTGGTAAACATATCCACCTGTGTATCTCTCAGTTCCTTTAATGTCATTACATGAGCTTCCTCGCCATCTCTTGCGATATTGGAAACTGTTCCGCAGATGGTATCCGGTGATTTGTATTTCATCATCAGATCGCAGGCTTTCTGCAGATAATCATGACGTTTTTTACTTGACGGATTGTAAAGACATACAACAAAATCTGCCTGGGCTGCTGCCAGAAGTCTTGCCTCTATCTTTTCCCATGGTGTGAGAAGGTCGCTTAAGCTGATCAGACAGAAGTCATGGATCAAAGGTGCACCCAGAACAGCAGCTCCACCTGTTGCAGCTGTCACACCCGGGATGATCTCCAGTTCTGTCTCCGGATAATTGACACCAACCTCATACATCAGACCTGCCATACCGTAAACCCCGGCATCACCGCTGCAGATCATGGAAACAGTCTTACCTTTCTTTGCCTCTTCAAAAGCAAGGACACAGCGGTCCACTTCCTTTTTCATAGGTGTAGTCATAAACTCTTTTCCCGGAAAATATTCCTTCACCAGGTCTACATATACGGTATATCCGATGATCGCATCACTTTCATTCATGGCGCGGATCGCTTTTCCTGTCATCTGGTCATAAGCTCCCGGTCCGATTCCGATTACATATATTTTACTCAAAATGTATCCTCCATTCTCTGGCAGCCACTGCTGTGGTCACACCATTTTCTCCTGTTTTTCTCTGCAGCAGCCTGCCATTTCCACTGGCAAGGACTGCACTTCTCTCACAGACATTGTCCACACCTGTGATCTTTTTTACAAAAGGTGAGGGAGTAAATTCTCCAGGCACCTGTTTTAATTCTTCTTCTGTATAAGTCACAAAAGGAATCTGCCAGTCCTGTGACAATGACAGGATTCCCTTTTCTTCTTTCTTCAGATCAATGCTTGCGATCTGCTCAAATGCTTCTTTATGAAATCCGGATCTGTCCAGCACCTTCTGCGCTGCCTCTGCGATTCCACGGGCATCCTTGTCTTTCCTGCAGCCCATACCCAGAGTCAGACATTTCGGAACTACCTGTGTGGTAGAAATAAAAGGATTACAGGAAGTATGTACAGTAACCGCAACTCCGCAGTCTATATTCGTACAGTCTGTCCCTGTTCCATTAAAATCAGAGCTTTTCTGTGTTTCCTCTTCTGATCTGTCATCCGTACTGTTGACAGGATTCCCATATTCGTCACACCGGACCAGCCCCTCCGGCAGTTCGCCGTCCGTCGGAAACTCACTGTAAAATCCAACTTTCTTTCCTGCCAGAAGTGCAGCAGAGACTTCCTTTGCTGCTTTCATGTTAAAAATATTGCAATTGTTTTTCTTTGCAAAAACATCTACTGCAAAACGGTGATGCAGGTCTGTGGCTGTTGTGACCACTGGTATTGCTTCCAGAATTTCTGCTGTTTTCAGCGCCAGTTCATTGGCACCACCCAGATGTCCGGACAGAAGGGAAATGACAAACTTTCCACATTCATCTACAACCAGCACCGCAGGGTCTGACTTCTTTGACGCTACATAAGGCGCAATGCTGCGGACGGCAATTCCGGTGGCACCGATAAAGATCAGTGCATCTGAATCAGAAAATTTCTCTCCTGCCCATGCAGAGGTACTGATCTGAATAGAATCCAGAAGATATTTACTTTTTTTATCCAGTTCTGCTGTCATACCGGCAGCTTCCAGCCCCCGGCATAATCTCTCCCCGGTCTGCTGACCGGTAAGGCTGAAGCATATAAGTGCAACCTTCACTGTTATATTCCTTCTCTTTCTCCTGTTTACAGTAATCTCATAAACGATAGCAATTCCTTAAGATTACCAGATTCTATGAGTGATGTGCTTTTGATTTCACAGCTTCACGAAATTCTGTGGTAAACTCCGGATCATACAGCTTGGAACGGTCATAGTGTGCTGCTGCAACTGTATCTCCGATGATCATCAGAGCTGTTTTTGTAATATTATTTTCTGCAGCCGTTTTTGCCAGTGTTCCCACTGTGCAGACGAAGGTCTTCTGTTCCGGCCAGGTTGCCTTATATACAATGGCTGCTGGTGTATCTGCTGTATAACCGCCTTCAATAAGACGTCTGCTCAGCTCTTCCAGCATTCCTGTACTTAAGAATACAACCATAGTTGCCTGATGAGCTGCAAATGACTGAATGCTTTCCTTGGACGGAACCGGAGTTCTGCCTTCCATTCGTGTAATGATCACACTCTGGGAAATATCCGGCAGAGTATATTCCAGATTCAGGGCACTTGCAGCACCGCAGAATGCACTGACACCCGGACAGTAATCATAAGCGATATTTTTCTCATCCAGAATATCCATCTGTTCACGGATTGCACCGTAAATACATGGGTCTCCGGTATGAAGGCGGACAGTTGTCTTTCCCTCTGCTTCCGCCTTCTCGATCACATGGATCACTTCCTCCAGTGTCATTTTTGCACTGTTGTGGATAGTGCAGATGTCCTTTGTATATTCCAGAAGCTTTGGATTTACCAGTGATCCTGCATAGATCACCACATCAGCTTCCTCCAGATACTGTTTTCCTCTTACTGTGATAAGATCCGGTGCTCCCGGACCTGCTCCTACGAAATGTACCATAATCTATCATTCTCCTTATTATAAATTTATTCCAACTGTTCAATACTTTCACAGTTGTGAGTCAAAATCCATTCAAGCGGATATTCGCAATCCGCTTCGCTACTTGCTCATAACCGAATAACTGCTCCGCAGTTTATCAGAAGGAGCTTGCACTCCTCCTGATACAAGCAAGTCCCCACCCACTGCTTATTGCTTTTCGCAATTGAAGCAGGGGACTTACTTGATTCGGTTAAAATCGCCTTTGCGATAGGATCTTTACTGTGCCTCATCATTCTGTGCATTAATCAGCTTTATCAGCTTCTCTGCATCTGCAGTCTGCCCCAGATACCCATAAGTATTATTAAAGATCACTGCCCCTAAAAGGATCTGCTCATAGGATCTGTGATTTAAATAAAACTGGATCCTGTCCAGGATCTCTTTCATGGTCTTCTGAAGTATCTGATATTTTTCCAGAATGTCTATTGCTTCATCTGTAGTAGATGCATTCAGGATTTCCTTTGCACACTCCAACGATGCTCCTGCCCGGATCGCATTGGATGCCAGCACTTCCATCCTGGCATCTGCACTGTGGGAATGGGTATTCATGATCCCTGCTGCAACTTTTACAAACTTTCCGATATGAGCAATGAAAAGGATTCCCTTAACTCCCATATCAATTGCCATGTCAATGGTCTCACCTACATAATTGCTGCATTTGATATTTTTTTCATAAGGGAGATCCATATGCTCCCGCAGATAATCTGCCCCGTAATTTCCCGGTGTTACCAGAAGATATTCTTCTCCCTGGGAAAAATGCTGCTTCATCTCTACATTGATACTCTGTACAAGAGCAGCTTCGCTCATAGGTTCTACAATCCCGGAAGTTCCCAGAATGGAGATTCCTCCCACAATTCCCAGACGTGGATTAAAGGTTTTCTTTGCAATTTCCACACCTTCAGGAACGGAGATGGTGATTTTCAGACCACCCTCATAATCATATTTCTCAGCAATTTCTGTGGCTTCACGCAAAATCATGGCCTTTGGCACAGGATTAATAGCTGCTTCCCCGATTTTCTGGGAAAGTCCGGCTTTTGTTACCCTTCCCACACCAACACCTCCGTCGAGGATGATTCCCGGTTCTTTTGTTTTCTGCACCGTGGCATAAACCAGTATTCCGTTTGTAGTATCCGGATCATCTCCTGCATCCTTCTGAATTGCACAGGTCACCTGATTTCTTTCAATCCGGATGTCTTTCAGTTCCAGTGTAAGCAGGATTCCCTTAGGAGTCATCAAGGTGACAGCCTTCTGCATGACACCACCCAGCAGGATCTCTGCAGCACCCTTACATGCAGCTGCTGCGCAGGAGCCTGTTGTATAGCCAAATCTCATTTTTTTATTGCCACGTATCACGTAGTAATCTTCCAGTCCGTTTTTCATGACGCCTCCTTTGCTGCATTGTTGTCACATTCTGTCTGCAGATTACTCCACAGCATTGCTATACATAAAAAGGAGGGATTTCTGTGTGCAACAAAATCCCTCCTGAAAGTTCTTTTCCCGAAATATCCTCTGGTTGCCGCAGATCATATTTCCTCTCTACAATGAAAAGCAGACAGTATCTGGCTGTTACAGTAACGGACTTGCGCAGGAATTTCACCTGACTTCCTGTAATGCTTTTCCAGAATTATTTCCGAGAATCATTATATAATTTTGAGCAGTAAAAGTCAACGCATTTCATGGCTATACCACCTTGTTATACTACCTTATGCTTCAGCCATTTCCTACTGTGGAAGCGAAGAGAAAATACGATTCCCCGCACTGTCCAGTCAGTAAACATTCCAATCCATACAGCCATTGGGCCGAAGCCTCTGAAACGAATCAGATATACACAAAGGCAAAAACGGAATGTCCACATAGTGATACAGGATGTGATCATGGAAAATTTTACATCTCCGGCTGCTCTAAGGCCATAAGCAGGAATAAATGCCAGGGTCCATACAATAGGTTTGACAACCGTTATCCAGGATATCATATGGAAACACATTCTTGCACTTTCCGATTCCATACCACCCAGCTTTGTGACCGGAATGGTTAAGGCAAACACCAAAAGACAGCTTGCAACAACAATGATTTCTGCAAGAACACTTAATTTCTTAATATAGTAAACTGCCTCATCCTTTCTGCCCGCTCCCAGACACTGTCCTACTACAGTCATCAGACCGATTCCTACACCGATAGCTGCAATGCCGTTAAGGTTCTCAAGGATATTCGTCATTGCCTGAGCTGCAATGGCTACCGTCCCCAGTGTAGATACGGAAGACTGTATTGCCAGCTTTCCAAGCTGAAACATGCTATTCTCTATGCCGGACGGGATTCCCAGAGCCAGAACTCTTCTGATCATTTTTCCATCCGGGCGGATCTGTCTGTAATTTCTGACTACAATAGGCTGTCTGTCCATACGAAGCTGCCAGAGTACCACTACAGCACAGAAGACTCTGGATGCAAGAGTTGCGATGGCAGCTCCTGCCACTCCCATATTGAATCCCCAGATCAGCGCCGCATTTCCGCCGATATTAATCACATTTGAAATAACCGATACTGTCATTGGCCCTCTGGTATTTCCCTGGGACCGGAATATGGATGCTCCCGCATCATAAAGTGCTATAAATGGGAAGGATAATGCCGTATAGAAGAAATACACCTGAGAGGCAGTCATAACATCTGATTCTACTTTTCCGAATATCAGTTTTAACAGCGGCACACGAAACAGCAGGCACAGAGCAGTCACTGCTACAGATATGGCAGTAATGATAAATAATACCTGTCTTGCTGATTTATTTGCCATTTCATGATTTTTCTGACCTATGTACTGTGAACAGAGGATTGCACCGCCTGCTGCCAGCGCCGAGAACGCCTGGATCACCAATACATTGATGGAATCCACCAGAGATACTGCGGATATTGCAGCAGAGCCTACATTGCTGACCATCATGGTATCCACAGTTCCCATCAGGGAATTCAGTACCTGTTCAAAAATAACCGGTATCAACAGGGTTCGGAGCATTTTGTTCGTGAAAATATGTTGCTGTTCTTTCATCTTTTTCCACCTGAATCTATTTTCTTTTTTTGATTATACGCTTAATTTTCTGTGATGCAATAGAATAAAATGTATTTTTTAAGCATTCTTATGAAATCTGACAGTTGTTCTTGTTATATTCTTCAAAATCTGATACAGTAAATCTGGCAAAAATAAGGCAGGGCATATCAGCCCGCAATTCTTAAATCTTATACAAATCAAGAAAGCAGACAGATTATATGCAAAGAATCCTTAACTATATTATCTCCAAAAATACAGCTCCGGTCACGATTCTGGACTTTCTAAAAAAAGAGGGATTTTCCCGCCACATATTAAGTTCAATGAAGAACACCCCCAACGCCATCATCCTCAATGGCGAACGTGGTTTCGGACGATCAGTGCTTAAACCGCAGGATCATCTGATCATCACTGTTCCTGAAACTGAATCAGGAGAAAACATTATCCGTACAAAGATGGATTTGAATATCATTTATGAAGATGAGGATATCCTTGTGATAAACAAGCCTGCAGATATGCCTGTGCACCCTTCTGCGGGAAATTATGAAAATACTCTGGCAAATGGAATCGCCTGGTATTTTGCAGAAAAAGGAGAGGATTTTGTTTACCGCTGTATCAACCGGCTGGACCGGGATACCACCGGTACTCTGATCCTTGCCAAAAATCCCCTCAGCGCAGCGATTCTGTCAGTTCAGATGAAAAAGCGTCAGATTCTCAGGACTTATCTCGCACTTGTAGACGGACTTCTTCCTGACTCCGGAACGATCAACGCTCCTATCGCACGAATGGAAGGCTCCGTGATCACCAGGGAAGTAAATTTCGAAACCGGGGAGTCTGCAATAACTCATTATGAACGGCTGGCGGCAGGAAAAGAATATTCTCTGGCCGAACTTCATCTGGAAACAGGGCGCACACACCAGATACGTGTGCATATGAAATATATTGGGCATCCTCTGCCCGGAGATTATTTATATAATCCTGATTACCGTCGAATAAACCGTCAGCCCCTTCATTCTTATCAGTTGGAGTTTACTCATCCTATAACCGGAAAGGTCATGCTTTTTACTGCTCCGCTTCCTATTGATTTTATTTCTGCCTTTGATAGCAATTCTCTAAAATAATGCATTTATAGCAATCCCATAAATTACTGCAAACAAAACAGTTCATCAGTTTTTTGTCTGATGAACTGTTTTGATATGAATGCATATACATTCTTATTTATTTTTCTCATAAATGATCAAAAGACCTCTCAGAAGAAGTTCCTCGTCCAGAATGATTTCTCTCTTACAATGAGGAACGATTTTCTTTGCCAGACCACCGGTTGCCACTACAGTTGCCTTCTCCCCCAGTTCCTCTTCGATCCTGTCAATGATCCCATCCAAAGCTGCTGCATTGCTGTAAAGAACCCCGCTCTTCATACATTCGATCGTGTTTTTCCCGATCACATGTCTTGGCGCATCAATACTGATTCCGCTGAGCTGGGAAGCCCTCGCAGTAAGTGCATCCAGGGAAACCCCTACACCCGGAAGAATCATTCCGCCTACATACTGCTTCTTACTGTTGACAACAGACGCTGTGGTTGCAGTTCCCATATCAATAAGGATTAACGGCACCGGATAACCGGCAATTCCTGCCACCGCATCAGCAACCTGATCTGCACCAAGCTGTCCCGGATTATCCATCATAATATTCAGTCCTGTCTTTACACCAGGTCCGAGAACAATTGCATTTTTCTTAAGAATTTTCTCTGCGGCAAGTTTCACAATATTTGTGATCTGCGGCACTACAGAAGAAATAATACAGCCCTCAATCTCTGTTTTTTTGATATGATAGATATCAAGAACATTCTTTAAATCCACCGCATATTCCAGTTCCGTCTTTGTACGGTTAGTAGAAAGGCGTTCTATAAAATATGTTTTCAGGTCATCAATACATCCAACTACAATGTTAGTGTTTCCAACGTCAATTGCTAAAATCATAATTATTTATCTCCAATTTCTTAATCGTCCTGTTCCCTTAACAGACAGAATCCTGCATCAGCGAAAGGATTTTATCCAGGATCCTAAAAGCTGCGTCTTCTTTACTCATAAGCGGAAGAGAGATTTCCTCATCCTGTGTGATCAATGTCAGTACATTGGTATCTCCCTGAAATCCGGCACCCTCCACTTTCACATTGTTAGCAGCCACCATATCCAGATTTTTCTTTGCCAGCTTGGCTCTGGAATTGTCGATCACATTCTGTGTCTCCATGGAAAATCCACAGAGAAACTGTCCGGCCTGTTTGTGTTCCCCAAGAAACTTCAGGATATCATCTGTTCTTTCCAGTTCTATGGACATCTGTCCGTCACTTTTCTTAACTTTTTCTTCACTGATCCTGGCAGGGCGGTAATCTGCCACAGCAGCAGCTTTAATAATGATGTCCTGTTCGTTGCTGACAGAAGTTACGGCTTCATACATGTCCCTTGCAGTCACAACAGGTACCAGCTTTACAAACATGGGAGGTTCAATTGAAGTACGTCCGCTGACCAGCGTGACATCTGCACCGCGGAGCATGGCAGCTTTCGCAATGGCATAACCCATTTTTCCTGAAGAATGGTTGGTAAGATAACGGACAGGATCGACAGATTCCTGTGTGGGACCTGCAGTTACAAGGATTTTCTTTCCTTTCAGATCTTTCTCACAGGCAGCTTCGCGCTCAATATAGGCAAGTAATGTCTCAGGTTCCGGCATTTTTCCCGCTCCTGTGTCGCCACATGCCAGATATCCGCATGCCGGAGCGATCACTTCATATCCGTAATGCTCCAGAATCTTTAAATTATCCTGCACTACAGGATTCTCAAACATATTGGTATTCATGGCCGGGGAAATGAATTTCTTACATTTGCATGCCATGATCGTGGTAGTAAGCATGTCATCTGCAATCCCATGTGCCAGTTTACCGATTACATTGGCACTTGCCGGTGCAATCATCACTACATCTGCTTTCTTTGCAATCGATACATGCTCTACCTGAAACTGAAAATTCCGGTCAAAGGTATCCACCAGACATTTATTTCCTGTGAGAGTTTCAAAAGTGATCGGATTGATAAAATTCGTGGCATTCTCTGTCATCAGCACATGAACATCTGCATGGCGTTTCTTCAGCGCGCTTGCCAGATATGCAATCTTATACGCCGCAATGCTGCCTGTCACTCCCAGTAATACTGTTTTTCCTTCCAGTGTCATTTTCCTTTACCTCTTTCTCCGAACCATATTATTTGTAATATTATTTCTATAGCTGTTTCTACGTCTTTATACTTACATGTCAAAATCTATCATAATTCATCTTTGATAACAGGATTCTGACTTTTACAATTCTATTTATTATAGACTAATTATTATCAAAAATGCAATAAGTGATTTGTTTTATTTGCGAAACAATCAGAACGTTACGTTACTGTTCAGGGGTTAGCTGGACTTGAGAGAACCGATGGTGTAGACTGATAACAGTCAAAGCCATCGATTCTCTTTATCCAAATATCCTGGATACTCTGTCATATATATTTGCCGGATCTTCAAGGCGCATCAAAACAAGCATGCTCATGCATTGGCAGAGATTCTCGATGCTTTCGAAACTCCTGAATGTCACGGCCTGCGCCTGTTTCCGCTTATAATTCCTTAGAAGCCTTTCTGCTTCATTATTCGTGGCAGGCACCCTGAGATCGTGCAGGAACAGCAAATGGTTCTGCATATATTTTTCCATTCTCAGGAACAGGTTATACCCGTCTTTGTAATAAGCATTTGCCGGAATGTCCTCATATTCTTTCCGGGCCGTTTCGAGTATCTTCAGATACCGTTCTTCAAATCCGGAGATCTTTTCCGGGTCTAAGTTACAAGACAGCAGGGTCTCATTCCGGAAGTGGATCATTTCCTGTATCAGACCATGCATTTCTTTATTCCATGCACGGCCCGGTTCATTATCCATGCTGTCTTTGAGGTACCGTAGTACATGGGCAAGACATTCCTGATGGTCTGTCCCATAACTATAAAAAGTGATATCATGGTCATGGACAAGGATACCCTGGTAATCCTCCGCAACAGTACCCTTTACTCCTTCATGCCCTTTTTTCGCACGGGCAAAGTACAGGGCTTTTCCGTCTGGTGTCGCACATATATATACATAACAGCCTTTTCCGTTTTCCCTGGCGTTCGTACAGTCTGTATGCATGACCGGAGAAAACAGCATGTCTGCATAAGCAGCCCTGCGTTCAGGCTCGGTTTTTAAGGCAAACTCCCTGCTGAGTCTGCTGATCATACCTTTGGAAATGTTCAGCTTTCCACCTGTCAGGTCCGACAGGAACTTTCTGCTTTTATCAATAGAGGCACAACAGTCATTATTTAACAGGAACAGGAATGCCCGGATGCTGCCGTCATAATTCACATCATTGATAACCCCGTCTGGAAATGCAGCATGTACACGTTCCCCTGTTTTGGCATTATAATAGACATCCGCATGATATTCTGTCACATCCAGCACCATACGGATACTTACAAGCTGTTTTATGATCGTTTTGGCAGTCTTTTTAAAATCCGGGTCTTCAAGGACTGCTTCCGGTGGCGGCAGAAAGACCGTGGGAACTGTTGGTTCCTGTTTTTTACGGCAGTGACCCTTATGCCCGGGCTGGGCTCCGGGTTTTCTACCTGTTTTTTCCCTGCTGTTTGCAACCTTTTTAGGGCGCAGTAATTTCGAGGATGGTATGGAAGAGTTCTCATGATCACGGTTAAGCTGGGCCCTCAGTTTCTGGTTTTTTCCTTTTTCCTCTTCCAGTGCAGATTCTGCCGCGTACCTCAGATGGAGCTGCCCCAGATATTTTTCATGCATCTGCTCATAGGCAATAGCAGTTTTTTCACAAAGCTTCTGCAGTCTCCGGATCTCTCCCTGCTTTCTTTCCACAACTTTTTTATGTTCTTTTTCCATGTCCCCGTAAACCTGAAACCAATGTTCCCTGTTCTGACGGAGCTGGCGGACAGCATTTTCAAGTTCCGTTTTGAGTTTTCGGACTTCACGTTCCATTTCCCTGCATCTTTTTTCACATTCTTCCTGCATGCGGACATAAGCAGCACCAGATTCAAGTTCCCTGATCCTTGCTTTCAAAGCTCTGTTTTCATATTGAAGATGCATATCATACTCAAAATTGACTCTCATCTGGCCTTCTCCTGTGCGCACTGTATTATCTGGTCTGGTCTTTTCTCATCTGCCGGATGATCTCTTCCTGTGTCTGGCAGAGTTCTTCCTGGACTCGGTATGCTTTTGTCAGTGTTGCAATATGTTCTTCTAAGTAATGGTTTCTTTCTTTTAATATCTGGATCATATCGTCCTGGCTTTTTACAAGCTGGTTCTGCTTTTGGAATGTATCATCAAACATACTGCACTGCTGTTCTAATTTCCGGCATCTGTATTTTAATGCCTGGATCTCTTTTTCGTATTGGTTCATTATCTTACTCCTGAAATCGTTGAAATCTATACACACATTATAAGGGAAAAGCCGCAAAAAAGCGAATCCGAGTGAATGTGGATAAAGTGAAAATGACGGATAAAAAACAGTACATATTTTGTGGATAAAAAGGATCTCCATATGACTGAAACAGGAAAAGTATTCCTGCGCTATCTGTATAAGCGTTTCGGGTGGAAGGTTATCCACCATAGAAAAAAGCTCTTTCGCATTATCCACAAAAGAGCTTTTGAGACATCAATGAAAAAATTAAAATTCGTCATTTTTACTAATGCCCCCTGCAAGGGTCTGAACAGTAACGAACGTTACTGTTCACAGTAACGTAGCCAAAATTCATTCCAGATTGCCTACGGCAATGGAATTTTGGCTTGTATGTCTCGGGATTTTGGCATATTCATGCCAAAACACCTCGCGGGATAGAGGTATGTGAACAGTAACATCAGGACAATAGGATATTGCAGGTGAATCTCAGCAAGATTACACTTAACCGTTGTTTATAAAGATTTCCTGCATTATAATAATAATCAGTCAGATATCCATAATTTGCACTGGACTCTACCTGACTTAACTGACAGACCGGATTACTATAACATACTGATATCAACATATAAATCCGGTGTATGACTTTGTGGAGGAATATAGGAATATATGAAGAACTATCAGATCACACAATGGTGCGCAGCTTTTATCAGACAGCAGGTACAGGAAGGAGACTTCTGTATTGATGCTACAATGGGAAACGGAAATGATACGCTTCTGCTTTCGCAGCTATGCGGAGAATCAGGAAAGGTTCTTGCCTTTGATATTCAGGAGCAGGCACTGACTGCAACCCAAAAGAGACTGAACGCCGGACATGTTCCGGAAAATTACAGACTGCTTCTGGAATCTCACGCAAATATGGCAGAATATGCCACACCAGACAGTGTAAGCTGCATTGTATTTAATTTTGGTTATCTTCCCGGTGGAGATCATTCACTTGCAACCAGAGGTGAAACCAGCATTCAGGCGCTGACTCAGGCTTTAACACTTCTGAAAAAAGGCGGGATGATTTCTCTTTGTATCTACAGTGGTGGCGATTCCGGATTTGAAGAGAGGGATCAGATCCTTGACTGGCTGAAAAATCTTGATTCCCATCAATACCTGGTAATCAAAAGCGATTACTACAACCGCCCCAACAATCCGCCAATCCCGGTACTGGTAATCAAAAATTAATCCGTAATTGTTCCCTTCTTAAACCAAACAGCAGGAAAGATTTTTTCATATCTTCCCTGCTGTTTTTTGCTGTGCCTTTTTTCAATTTTTGTTCTGTTTTTCGGACACTTGCTTTATTTTCTGTTTTACTTAATCTGTAATGGTAATCTTCTCAATAACCGGCTGCTGATCTGACGGGATTGTTCCATTGTCGTCTGTCGGTTTTGCATCCTCGCAGATCTTATCAACAATATCCATACCTTCTGTTACATGACCAAATCCTGCATAATCGCCGTCCAGGAATGTACTGTCTGCCTGAACAATAAAAAACTGCGAGCTTGCGCTGTCCGGATCACTGGCTCTTGCCATGGAAATAGTCCCTCTTGTATGGGAAATATCATTGTCTACTCCATTGTTGCTGAACTCACCCTTAATATTCTCTTCAGATCCACCTGTTCCGTCTCCGTTGGGATCACCACCCTGGATCATGAATCCATCCATAATACGGTGGAATGTCAGTCCGTCATAAAAACCTTCCTGTGCGAGTTTCACGAAATTTGTCACTGTGATCGGTGCTGTATCTGCATCCAGTTCCACATCAATCGTACCGTAATCCTTTACTTCAATCTCTGCGTGATGAATTCCTGTCAGTTCTTTGGAAGTATCCAGAAGCACACTGGTTGTACTGCTGTCTGAAGAATCTTTATTTTCAGAATCTGTATCAGCAGAATCACTCTTTTCATCAGAACCATCAGAAAATCCGGCTTTTTCTGCCTCTTCTTCACTTGCTACATTATCACTGTCAGAAGAAGCAGCTTTTGTCTCCGTCTCTTCCTGAGAAGAAGTCTCCTCTTTCGCTGTTTCCTCTGTTTTTGTACTCTCTTCTGTTTTATCACTGCTGCCACATCCTGCCAGTAAACCTGCTGACATAGCTGTAACACAAAGTGCTGCCAGTAATTTTCTTTTCATTTTCCTTTACCTCCGAAATCATTTACAACAATCTGATTATAACCTATCTCAGAAAAAAAACAACTCTTTTCACAAAATGTTCAGATTGTGAATGTTTCCTGTGTTTACTTCTTTCTGATTGCCTGTTAAAATGTATATGGCTGTTCAGTTCTGTACCTTCCCTTTTTGCAGTGAAACCGGAACAACAGACTGATGAACAGTCAGAATATATCTGCAAAAGAAAGCGAGGAATCCAAAATGGAAAAAATAACAAGTTTTACCATTGACCATATCAAATTACAGCCTGGAATTTATGTTTCACGTAAAGATCCGGTTGGCGGCAGTATGATCACTACCTTCGATATCCGTATGACTTCTCCTAACGAAGAACCTGTGATGAATACCGCTGAGCTTCACACGATCGAGCATCTGGCAGCAACATTCCTGAGAAATCATAAAGAGTTCGGCTCTAAAATGATCTACTGGGGACCGATGGGATGCCGTACAGGCAATTATCTTCTTTTAAATGGAGATTATGAGTCCAAGGATATCGTTCCGCTTATGATCGAGACTTTTGAATTTATACGTGATTTTGAAGGTGAAGTTCCGGGAGCATCTGCAAAAGACTGCGGAAATTATCTGGATATGAATCTGCCTATGGCAAAATATCTGGCAGGAAAATTTCTGGATGAAGTTCTTTATGATATCAAGCCGGACAGACTTATTTATCCACAGTAACATTCTACAGTATTATAGCAATCCTCATAAACAACACACCGAAAAAGATTTCTATCGTATTTTTCAGACAAAAAAAGCAGAAGCTGACAGGTCATTATCCCCTGCAGCTTCTGCTTTTACTTATACATTTCTGTCAACATTTTTCCAAAAAAGCCTTTATTGTACCTCTCATAGAAATTTATTCAAAGAGGACTGATACAAATTTTCATATCATCAGATTATTCTGCACTTTCATCATAAGACGTATCTGCTGATGTATCTGCTGCAGTCTCACCTGCGTCTGCTGCCGGAGCTGTTGTTGTCACAAAATCTCCGCTTGCATAACAGGTCTGTCCATTATAATCCACACGAATCCATCCATTCTCGCATACACCTGTACTGTTCAGCTGAGTTCCGGCTGCCACACTTGAAATCAGATCTGCATCTGCACTTGCATCAGAACGAAGATTTAATTCTGATGACGCATAATAGGTATCGGATTTCACTTCTACTTTTACACCACTGGCTGTCTGCTCTGCTTCCGGCGTTGGTGTTGCTTCCGGTGTTGGTGTTGCCTCTGAAGCCTCAGGAGTAGGTGTGACTTCCGGTGTTGGTGTTACTTTAACGATCATAACGCTGGAATCAATAGTAGGATCAAATCCGCATCCCTGAGCAGCAAATGCAAGTCCCAGTACAAGAACCAGCCAAAGTGATTTCTTCATAAGTAGTTTCCTCCTTTATCAAACACGCTCTGTCCCCTCGTGTTTTCTGTGTTCGCTTTATGTATTAATATACACGATTCTTACAGATAATTCAAGTATGCGTTTTGTCCTGCTTTGTCTGCTTTCTTCCATTTGCGCGGAATTGCTGCAGGGTTACTGTTCACTCCGTTCTCAGTAACGTAGCCAAAATTCATTCCAGATTGCCTGCGGCAATGGAATTTTGGCTTGTATGTCTCGGGATTTTGGCATATTCATGCCAAAACACCTCGCGGGATAATGATATGTGAACAGTAACGCTGTAGGTTCTGTGTTTATCTACAACAATTCATAAAGGACTTCCACCTCGCCGCCACAGATCATTCCCAGATTCGCACCGCCCTGGTTAGACAGATTATATTTTCTGATTTCACCATGCTGCGCTTCTGGTGCATATTTCAAAGCCTGAAATTCTACATTTCCGCCTCCGATGCTTCCATATGAATTCCCGTCTTTATCAATAAACATTTTACTTCCTGTCCCTCTTGGAGAAGAACCACTCTTGGATATGATCGTGATCATAATTCCATTTTCTTTTTTCCTGACAGCATCCTCCACAGCTCCATCAATATAAGAAACATCATACCTGTTCTTTTCCTGAACGATCTCCGCAGCAATACTTACAGCAATCTCTGCCGGCATATGTCCTCCGATCGGCAATCCAATCGGTGCATGGATACTGTTGAGCTGTTCTTCGCTGAAACCTTCTCCGAGTAATTTTTCTCTGGTCAGTTTTACCTTATTTTTACTGCCGATCATTCCCAGATAAGTATAAGGGCGTCTCAGAATCTGTCTGGCACAGGCACTGTCTCCGAGATGACCTCTTGTCACGATCACATAATAAGCATTTTCATAGGCCGGTATTTTGTCTGAAAGTTTATCATAGCTGCCTTTGATCAGCCGATCGGCATCCGGAAATCTCTCTGAAGTCACAAAATCTTCTCTGTCATCCATAACAGTCACATGAAATCCCAGCATTTTTCCGATTTTTGCAACAGGCTGCGAAACATGTCCGCCTCCAAAAATGATAAGCTGCGGATTTTTCACATAAATTTCCACAAAGAAATCTACATCTCCCATATGAACAACTTTTGTCTCCTGGCACTCCGCCAGATCAGCTTCATATTTTTTCCAGAAATCTGCTGTATTTTCATCGGATGATAAACAATGGTTTTCTTTTATCAGACATTTTTCGCCCTTATGATTCCCGTTTAAAACCATTGCTGTTTTTACTTTTCCTGTTTCTTCCAAAATTTGATAAATTTTTCTGTACATAACTCTCTCCTGTTTCGATATAAAATACCTTTTGACCATGACATCATTATATATTATAATTGACAGAAAAAGGGGGATTATTATGAAAAAAAACTTTTTTCTACACAGTCTGCCCTTCAGACTGCTTGTCGGCGTGGCTTTTGGAATCTGTATCGGACTTCTTCTTAATATAATAGATGAATCTGCCATTACGACTGCAGTACTGAATGTGGTTGTAACATCGAAGTATATTCTTGGTCAGCTGATCAGCTTTTCTGTTCCGCTGATCATCATTGGATTTATCGCACCATCTATTACCAGACTCGGAAACAATGCTTCCAGAATGTTAGGTGTTGCAGTCAGTATTGCTTATGCTTCCTCACTGGGAGCTGCTTTATTCTCTGCATTATCCGGATACCTGCTGATCCCACATTTGTCCTTCAGCTCCACTGCCAGTCATATCAAAGCTTTGCCGGATGTAGTTTTTGAACTTTCCATTCCACAGATAATGCCTGTCATGAGTGCACTTGTACTGGCCATTATGCTGGGACTTGCATCTGCATGGACAAAAGCCAGTCTGATTTCTTCTTTTCTTGAAGAATTTCAGAAGATCATACTGGCTATTGTATCAAGAGTCATTATTCCGATTCTCCCATACTTCATCGGACTGACTTTCTGTTCACTGGCATACGAAGGAACAATCACCAGACAGCTTCCTGTATTCCTTCAGGTAATCGTCATTGTTCTGATCGGACATTTTATCTGGATAGCTCTTCTATATATACTTGCAGGAATTTATTCCAGAGAAAATCCTCTGAAAGTTGTAAAACATTATGGTCCCGCCTACCTCACAGCCATAGGTACCATGTCATCTGCTGCCACACTGCCGGTCGCCCTCCAATGCGCACACAGGGCAAAACCTCTCCGAAAGGATCTGGTAGATTTTGGTATTCCACTGTTTGCCAATATTCATCTCTGTGGTTCTGTCCTCACAGAAGTATTCTTCTGTATGGCAATCTCCAAAATTCTTTATGGTGCAGTTCCTGCGCCGGGAGCCATGGTTCTTTTCTGTGTCCTGCTTGGAATTTTTGCCATTGGTGCTCCGGGTGTACCGGGAGGCACTGTTATGGCATCTCTCGGTATTATCACCGGTATCCTGAAATTCGGCGATTCTGCTACAGCTCTGATGCTGACTATCTTTGCCCTTCAGGACAGTTTTGGGACAGCCTGTAACGTAACAGGCGATGGTGCCCTGACTCTGATTCTTACCGGATATGCCAGATACCACAATATCAGAGAACAGAAATTGCAATAAAAGTTCAAAATACCATCATATCTGTCTTTTTTCTCAGATATGATGGCCTTCATTTTCTTACGGACGAATCACCTTATCTGCACCTGTCATACGCTCTGCAATCGTATACATATCGGTAACTTTTCCAACCATCAGTTTCTCCATCAGTCCATAATGCTTCAGGCAGGTACCGCAGGTCAGGATTTCCACGCCCTCTTCTTCCATCTTTTTCAGATCTTCCAGACTTTCAGAGTCTTCTGTTGTAAGTTTTGCACCTCCATTATAGAAAAGGATTGTATCCGGATGTGTTTCCATCTGAGAAAGGGCATAGATAAATCCTTTGATCAAAATCTTTCCCAGTTCATCATCACCATTTCCCATAACATTTGAGGAGATTACCGCTACCGTCACTTTTTTATGCGGTGCTTCGCAGACAAATTCCTCTTCTTCCAAGGTACCACCTGTCTGTTCAGTCTTTACTGCCATCTTCACCTGATACTTTTTGTCTCCCAGTTTTTCAGATACAAACGTACAGCCTGTTTTATTTGCAAGTCTGCTCAGATTATTCACTGCGGTTTCATTATCGATCAGAATTTCAATCTCATCACCGACTGCCGCATTATCAATAACCTTCTTTGTCATCACTACCGGAATCGGGCACTGTTTTCCCATTGCATTTACTTCATGTTTCATTTTCTGTCACCTCTTGTTATTCTTTATATTCACTGCTTATTACCGCGTTTAATATATTTTCCTGTTTTCTCCAGAATTACTTTTCCATCCTGCACCACATGAGCTCCTCTTAAATATACGCTGTCAATATCTCCATGAAGCTTAAATCCCTCATATGGATTATTATCCGTATGATACAGATGTGTCTTTGCAGAGATAACGCTTTCCTTCTCAGGATCAAATACAACAATATCTGCATCACTTCCCTCACGTATCACGCCCTTATTGGGATACACTCCGTAAAGTTTAGCTGCATTCTCACTTAACAGACGGCACATCTGTTCCTGCGTAATCCTGCCTGTGCGTACACCGTATGTATAAAGCAGAGTTCCTCTCGTCTGTACTCCCGGCAGCCCTCCCGGAATCTTCGTGAAATCATCTTTACCAAGAGCTTTCTGCTCCATTGTAAAGCTGCACTGGTCAGTTGCAACCGTCTGGATCTGATCATTCGCCAGTGCTTTCCACAGGCAGTCCTGATCTGCTTTCTTACGGATTGGAGGTGCACACACGTATTTGGCACCTTCAAAATCCGGTTTTGAATATACACTGTCATCCAGAAGCAGATACTGCGGACAGGTTTCCGCATATACCTTTTGTCCGTTCATTCTGGCACGCATCACTTCTTCAAATGCTTTCCGGTTGGTAAGATGTACTACCATTACAGGAGCATCTGCTGCATCTGCGATCACAAGAAGGCGGTGAACTGCCTCTGCCTCCATAATATCCGGACGCACCAACGGATGATTCTCAGGTCCCAGACGTCCCTCTTTTTTGGCTTCTGCGATCAACGCATCGATTGCCCCTGCATTCTCACAATGTACCCCTGCAAAACATCCGTATTCATTTAATTTCTTAATAATCTTATAAAGGTCACCGTCATCTACGATCATTGCCGGATAAGTCATGTAAAGCTTAAAACTGGTAATCCCTTCATTGATCATATCCTGTATTTCTCTCTCAGTTTCCTCATTCCATTCCACAACAGACATATGGAAAGAATAATCACAGGAACATTTCCCATCTGCTTTCTTATGCCACTTCTCAAGGCCTTCCTTCAGCGTATGGCCTCCTTTATCCTGAGACGCATAATCGATCACCAGAGTTGTACCTCCTGCAATGGCAGCTCTTGTTCCTGTTTCAAAATCATCTGCCGTCACTGTTCCTGCCACTTCCAGGTCAAAATGTGTATGTCCGTCTATAAATCCCGGAAAAAGCAGCTTACCGTTTACATCAACTACCTGTGCATCCTCTGCTTCCAGATTCCGGCCTACTTTTACAATCTTCTCTCCATCTATAAGAACATCTTCTCTGACAGAGATATCCCCCGATACTACTGTACCATTCTTCAGTAAAGTTTTCACTGTTTCTGACACCCCTTTCTTTATTATAAGTTAGGGACAAAAAGTATTTTACCCCTAACTTATCGCAATTCTCATGTTTAAAATATACCACGATTCCTATATCACTTCAATGATTTATGATTATAATCACAAATTTTTTAAGGTATTCACATTTATTTTTTTTAGGCTCTTTTTATTTCCTTTTTTTTATGATAGAATATAAAAAATGTGCAGTTTCCATGTGTCTGCACTGAACGTTTTGACGGATAAATTTATCCGCTTTACTACATGCTCATAATCGAATGACTGTTACTGCTCAGACTATAGAAGCCCCTGCCTGATTCGGTTATGATCCGTTTAAAAGTTATATTAATAGGAGGAAATCAAATGGGACGACTTACTGTGTTAAAACAAATCGCTGCTGATCTTGCTTCCCAGTTCGGACCTGACTGTGAAGTAGTAATCCATGATCTGAAAACTTCGGAGCCGGAACATTCCATCGTCTACATCGTAAATGGTCATGTTACAAACAGAGATATCGGAGACGGACCATCCAATGCTGTTTTTGATGCGATCCGCAATCAGGAAAAAGGAGCAACCCCCGAAGACCATACCGGTTATCTGATGAAAACAGCAGACGGCAAGATCCTGAAGTGCAGCACTTCCTACATTCATGATGACGATGGTACCCTTCATTATGTTTTCGGAATCAATTATGACATTACCAAGCTTACTATGATCGAATCTGCCCTTCATTCTCTTGTCACTCCGGAAAATAAGGAAGAGAAACCCAAAGAAATCACTCATAATGTCAATGATCTTCTTGATCATCTGATCGAAGAATCTGTAGCTCTGGTAGGCAAACCTGTTCCTTTAATGAATAAGGAGGATAAGGTTACTGCTATTCAGTTCTTAAATGATGCAGGTGCTTTCCTTATTACAAAATCCGGAGATAAGGTTGCAAATTATTTCGGAATCTCCAAATATACATTGTACAGTTATATTGATGTAAATAAGTAAAAACAGGAAAGAATGATATAAAAACAGACCTGCATGGTACTTTTCCATCAGGTCTGTTTTTCTTCTGTTTTTCTTTTTTCATCCAACGCCGGTATATCGTTAAATATGGTCTCTCTTTCATCTCCTTCCTCGTATGTTTTTTCGATATTCCTTTATAGACTGATTATAACACAGAACAACAACATTTTTTCTCTTTCACGCGAACAGTAATTATATGGCGTGAATGGTATGGAAAAAGGTTGTCTTTAAATTTGAAATCTTTTATACTTGATATATATATACAACATTTTGATGACAAATTTTATCAATCCTTATCAGACGGAGGTGCTGTTATGTCTGAACAGATTTTATCTGCTGTTCATGGTGTCACTACCATGCTCTTTGGAATTTACTGTTCTGCATTTTTTCTTGGGATCAAACCGATCAGAAAAAATATCCTGACTATGTTTCTGTTATTTTCAGGGCAGGGACTGTTATATGTAATTGATCTGGCATTATTTGGGGAAACTCTTGCAAATATGTCCTATCCTCTGATCGTACATTTTCCATTGGTTTTATTCCTCTCCGTTCATTATAAGTATCCTCTGATTTCTTCCGCTGTTTCTGTCTTTTCTGCCTATCTGTGTTGCCAGATAAGCAACTGGACCGGATTATTCGCTTTGGCAATAACAGGATTACAGTGGTGTTATTATTCTGTGCGGATCTTAACAACAACCTTAACTTTTGTCCTTCTTTATCGATATGTATTTCGATCTACAAAAACAATTTTTACAAAAAATGCACGTGAGCTTTCCATCATCGGTTTCCTGCCATTTGTATATTACGTTTTTGATTATGCTTTCACCAAATTTTCAACTTTACTTTATTCCGGAAATAAAGCAGTTGTTGAATTCATGGGATTTGCATTCTGCATTGCCTACCTGGTATTTCTCATCATCTACTTTCAGGAATATGAGAATAAACAGGAGATAGCGCAGTACAGCAATCTTCGTGAAATGCAGCTTCAATCCATGCAAAACGAAATTGAACAGGTAAAGATCAGCAGCCAGAAACTGGCGATCCTGCGGCATGATATGCGCCACCATCTGAGTATTATTCTGACCCAGCTGCAAAACGGACATCCGGATAAAGCACAGGAATACATCCATGAAATTAATTCTGCATATGACGATACGATCATCGCCGCCTATTCTGGAAATGAAATGCTGAACTCTGTGCTTTCCATTTATCATTCCCGTTTCACAGACAGAGGATTGTCTCTTATATGCAATGTTTCTACAGGAAAAGAACTTCCATGCTCCGATCTGTCCCTCTGTACAATCCTGTCCAATGCGCTGGAAAACTCCATGCATGCACTGGAGCAGCTGGAATCACCTTCAAAATGGGCCCGGCTTACTCTTTCACAGAAAAAGAATCACATTCTGTTCCAACTGGAAAATCCCGTAGAAAAAATTCCGGCATTTGTAGATGGAGTTCCGGTTTCTACCAGAAACGGGCATGGAATCGGTGTCAGGAGTATTATTTATTATGTGGAACAATTGCATGGACAGTGTCATTTTTCTATCGTGGACCATTGCTTTGTCCTGCGAATTATCATCTGACACAGGATTTCCACTGCCGGATACAATACATAACATTTATTCACAGAAAGGTTTTGATAAAAATTATGAATATTGCAATTTGTGATGATGAAATACTCTTTACCCGAGAATTAAGTTCACTCCTGACGCACTGGGCGGAAAAAAATGATTTTTCACTTACCCTGTATCCATATTCCAACGGTGATGATCTGTTAACAGCTCTCCGGACAATTCCGGTAGATCTGATCTTTCTCGACATCATCATGCCATTATTAAACGGCATAGATACAGCAAGAGAAATACGCAGCATGGGACTGACTGTTCCTGTGATTTTTCTGACTTCTTCCAGAGAATTTGCCCTGGATTCCTATGATGTAAAAGCTTTTCATTATCTTTTAAAACCAGTAAATACTCTGAAACTTTTTTCTGTTATGGATGATTTTTTTAAAACCTATCATGTTCCGGCGGAAACTTTCATCGCACATACTACAGACGGATTCTGCTCAATTACGCTCAATGATGTAGATTATCTGGAAGCTCAGAATAAACAGGTTCTGGTCTACCTTTCAAATGGAACTACTTTAAAAATCCGCGAATTATTTGTAAAGTGTGAAGGGGTCTTTACTCCGGCAAAAGGATTCTTTAAATGTCACCGAAGCTATATTGTAAACCTGTCACACATAAAACAGTTCACAAGAACTATGGTCACTACCGGCATTTCCTCTGTCCCTATTTCCAGAAATAACTATTCTGCATTCAAAGATGCCTATTTTTCATATATGTTTGATTCTAACTCCGGTTAATCCGATAATTACAGCATTTGCGGGTTACTATCCCCTCCGTTCTCAGCAATACATTTTGCAGTTCACTGCTTTTCGTACACCCTCACATATTCTTATCGTTCCATTTCATGTGCCTGTTTGTAGATTGCACAGGCAGCATAATTCACACATCTGTCATGTGCACAATCCATAAATGTGAGGGTTCTTTTATCTCCTTCCATCGTATATTCGCAGCAGACAGTCTGCCCTCCATTACATGTTCTGCAAAATCCCGAAATAAACTCTTCTTCTATCTCCATTTTATTCCTCCTCAATTTTCCTTATATCTCATTATCCTTCCGAGAAACAAAAATACAGGCAACAATATATTCGTTACTGTTCACAAATATTTTTATTTATTCGTCCGTTTTTTGTTGCATTTTACAACAAACAGATTTATAATCAGTATAACATAGAAATGTGCGGAAACACTATAACAAACATAAAATAATCGTAACTGTTCAGTACCTTCACAGTTACGAGTCAAAATCCATTAAAAATCGCCTTCGGCGATGGGATTTTGACTTGTATGTCTCGGGATTTTGGCATGTTCATGCCAAAACACCTCGCGGGATAGTAGACTGCTGAATAGTTACAAATAATCAAAAAAGAGGGAAAATGTCATGAACAAAGAACTTTATGATGAGGCAATACGCTCCAATATCCTGTCACGCAAACTGATCGAACAGTTGATGGAAAGTATGAATTACAGCAGTATCTCTTTTATCAACTGGACTGTAGAGGTACTAAAGATTATTAAAACACGTCTGGAACGCGGAGATAAAATCACAGACGAAGTATCCGGAATTACTTATGATATAAAATCTTTCCGAAATTTTGTAAGCACCAATTTTTCTTCCTATATTACAAGTCAGGTCTTTGATGCTCCTGATAAGGCAGAGAAAGTATATTTTTCTCTGGAAGCCACCGAAGACGGACATGCCTACAATATGGTTATGGCAAGTTCATCAAAGAACAAAACATATAAGTGGATTTCCAGTCTCAGCGAACGCTTTTCATTAGTGGAGATGATCGCTACCGGAATTGTATATCTTAAAGATAACAGGACAGATACATATCAGCCATTTATTTCCGGAAATGGTAAGTACTGCAGATATGACGTAGAAAAAGGGCAGATTATCGAATTATAAAACGTTGAGATTGATTTGCATCTTATTATATTATGCATAATCTTAAGAATTGCATAATACAGAACAAACAACCATCATTGAGTCAGTACATACAAGAAAGAATCCTGCTTGCAGGATTCTCCGCCTGTGGCGGGTCGCTTCAGCGACATAATTCCTCTCCGTCGCAGTGCGATCCTGCCCGGAGGGCTTTTTTATGTTATAGGAACATTACGGAGTAATTTCCTATAACATAAAAAATCCCCTGCCATTCAGCAGGGGATTTTAATTTAATCATATTCAGATTAGTTGTTGATAAGTTTGTCTTCGCCATTCCAGCTGTAAAGTTTACGGATTTCTTCGCCAACTTTCTCAGACTGATGCTCAGAAGCTTTCTTTCTCATAGCTTTGAAGTGAACCTGTGCACCTGCATCAGACATATCAAGTAAGAAGTCTTTTGCAAATGTACCATCCTGGATATCAGAAAGAATTTTCTTCATAGCTTTCTTTGTATCTTCTGTGATGATCTTAGGTCCTGTGATGTAGTCGCCATATTCAGCAGTGTTGGAGATAGAATATCTCATTCCTGCGAATCCTGACTGATAAATCAGGTCTACGATCAGTTTCATTTCATGAATACATTCAAAGTATGCATTTCTTGGGTCATAACCAGCTTCAACAAGTGTTTCGAAACCAGCCTGCATAAGTGCGCAAACACCACCGCAAAGTACAGCCTGCTCACCAAAGAGGTCTGTCTCTGTCTCTACACGGAATGTAGTTTCAAGAAGACCAGCTCTTGCTCCGCCGATTCCAAGACCATATGCCAGTGCAAGATCCTGAGCTTTTCCTGTGTAATCCTGCTCTACAGCGATAAGACAAGGTGTTCCTTTTCCAGCCTGATACTCACTTCTTACTGTGTGACCAGGTGCTTTAGGAGCGATCATTGTAACATCAACATTCTTTGGTGGTTTGATGCATCCGAAATGGATATTGAAACCATGAGCAAACATTAACATGTTGCCTTCTTCAAGGTTTGGCTCGATGGATTCTTTGTAAAGTTTAGCCTGTAATTCATCATTGATAAGAATCATGATGATATCTGCCTGTTTAGCTGCTTCAGCTGCTGTATATACCTTAAAGCCCTGCTCTTCAGCTCTCTTCCAGGATTTGCTGCCTTCATAAAGACCGATAATGACATCACATCCGGAATCCTTTAAGTTCAGAGCATGTGCATGTCCCTGGCTTCCGTATCCAATAATTGCAATTTTTTTACCATCCAGTAAGCTTAAATTACAATCTTCCTGATAAAAAATCTTGTTAGCCATTTTATTTTCCTCCTGCTAATCGTAAAAAAATTTATCGTTAAGGGATGCTCCCCTAGCAAACTATAATATGTACTGTTTCTGAGATATTTTTCAATTTCCTGCGTTCCGAAAAACCTTCCGGTCTTTCATCAGAAATAGGTTACATCCTGCGAACCTCTTGATAAACCGGTCATTCCTGTACGTGCAAGTTCGAGAATCTCGTAATCACCCATCAGCTCAAGAAATGCTTCCAATTTATTATGGTTGCCTGTCATCTCCAATATCATGGAATCCACACTTACGTCTGCAACTTTCGCATGGAAAACATCCGCTATGGAAATGAGTCCCTGTCTCTGCTCCGGTTTCGCAGCCACCTTGATCATCATTAATTCATGGCATACGCTGTTGTCCGGCTCCAGGATCTTAATATCTCTTACATCTACAAGCTTGGCAAGCTGATTCGTGATCTGCTCCAGAATCAGTTCATCCCCGCTGCACACAACGGTAATTCTGGAAAAACGCTCGTCCGCTGTTACACCTCCGGTAATGCTGTCGATGTTATAGCCTCTGCGGCTGAATAATCCAGATACTCTGGTCGTTACACCTGCAGTATTATCTACTAACAGGGATAATACTCTCTTCTGCATGTCCCACCTGCTTTCAACGTGTACATTTTCACCACGTTAATATAATAAATAGCTCGTATGGTTACCATTATATCAATAATCGTGATTTTGTCAATAAATTTTTCGCACAAAAACAAATGTCTTTCTGTGACGTTACTGTTCACTTCGTTCCCAGCAACACGCTTCGCGGGATATTACCAGTGAACAGTAACTCTATGATAACTTTTGTAAAAACATCAAATTAACTGCCTATATCAGATATTTATTTCTGAACTCTTCGATCATTTTCGGTTTCAGATAAAATACGGTCTGGAAAAACTTTTCCATAGAACCATAAGTCTTTTTCACTGTTTCAAAAACAGCAGCCAGATACTCCTCTTTTACATTATATATAATTGGAAGCTTCTCGGTCATTTTCTCATCTGCCTCCGGCCAGGTCTGTACAAGTCTCTGCATATATACCAGTTTGGGCTCCATATAACGGTTTGTGCGCAGATAGTCTTCATATATCACATCTTCCTCCACCCCCAGCAGACTGAGCAGAAAAGCAGTCCCGATCCCTGTACGGTCCTTTCCAGTTCCGCAATGCCACAAAACAGCACCTTTTTCCTGCCTGAAAAGAATATCGATAAACTTTGCATACTGTTTCAACACCAGCTGATCCATGCATAAATTCCTGTACTGTCTGATCATATATTCTTCCATATCATCCGGGAGTCCTGCAAGCATTTTCACAAACTGTTCTCTGTTGCTGATAACCTGCACATCCTCATCCACAACCGGTACATGGTAGTATTCTACTTCTGCTATAATAGTATCCGGTTTACATTTTCTCTCTTCTGCCGAACGCAGGTCGATCACCGTCTTCAGATTGTATTCTTCTCTAAGTCTGTTCTTATCGCTCTCTGAAATGTGATAAAGTTCCCCGCTTCTCAGAAGCCTCCTCGGCAGGATGTGTCTGTCATCAGCTGTAACAATCGCACCCAGATCTCTGGTATTCGGCAGACTATGAAGAGATATCCTGCCGCCCTTCGGGAAACCTGTTGCCATATCCGGGTTTAATATCTTAAGAATGCGGATACACTCATGAATCTCTTTTTCTGTCATATCGAACTTGTATCTCTTCTTACGTCTGGTAACAATTACAAGATAATTTACACTCAGCTGTCTGTCATCACCTTCATCTGCTCCCTCTTTTCGCATATATGCCCATACAATGTCTTTACATGGAAGATTGTTTATCATCATATGTCTGGTAAAAACCAGAAATCCATCTTCTATCCTTATCTTTCCATACTTCATGATCCACCACTCCACTGTCTGCAATTTTATTACTGTTCACTCTGCTCTTAAAGCGTGTCTGAAAAATCATTCCCGCAACATGCTTCACAATGCATACTGAACAGCAGCCATTTTTTTCAGAATAACACAGAAATCGGAATTTGACAATTCCTGTCAAACGTTTATAATCATGGTGTTATTGTGATATAGCAGTCACCTTATGAACCGTACTTTTTGTACAGAAATCATTTTTTTGAAAGGATTTATGAAAATGGAGAATCTTATTTTCTGTCTTAATGCTACAATCCCGATTTTTCTCACCCTGATGCTCGGGCTCTTTTTTCGGAAGATCGAACTCTTTGATGACACCTTTGTCAGCCGTCTGAATAAGTTCGTATTTAATGCAGCTCTGCCTGCGCTTTTGTTTCTGGATATTGCAAAGTCAGATTTCTACAGTGTATGGAATACGAAATTTGTATTGTTCTGCTTCTTTGTCACACTGATCAGTATCGGAATTTCCACAGGACTTTCCTATCTGCTGAAACCGCGAAATATCCAGGGCGAATTTATCCAGGCTTCTTACCGGAGCAGCGCTGCGATCCTTGGAATTGCAATTATCCAGAATCTTTACGGAAACGCAGGAATGGCACCGCTTATGATCATCGGAAGTGTGCCGCTTTATAATGTGATGGCAGTTATAACACTGTCACTGTTCGCTCCCGGCGGCGGTAAACTTGATACCGCAAAGCTTATCCGAACCCTGAAAGGAATCGCCACGAACCCTATTATCCTTGGTATCCTGACAGGTATGGTATGGTCGCTGCTTCATCTGCCAATGCCAACAATTCTGAATACTGCCGTAGATAATCTCGGAAAAACAGCGACTCCTCTTGGGCTGATGGCCATGGGTGGCGCACTGAAATTCGGCAAGGCATTCGCAAGGCCGAAACCACTGATCGCATGTAGCTTTCTGAAGCTTGTGGGATATGAAGCTGTATTTCTTCCACTGGCTGTGCTTCTGGGATTTTCCCATGATATGCTGGTTGCGATCATTATCATGCTTGGCTCTGCCACTACTGTAAGCTGTTATATCATGGCCAAAAACATGGATTATGACGGCGATTTTACTTCCGGTGTGGTTATGACTACCACTCTGTTAAGCTCCTTTACCATGACAATCTGGCTCTATATATGCAAAAGCCTGGGACTGATCTGAGCCCAGGCTTTTTATGTTTATATCAGCTTCAGATATTCCAGTCCGTTTCTGATTCCATAGTGGAACATATCCTGTGTAATATGATCAGCCAGAGCTTTTATTTTCTCTGAACCGTTTCCCATGGCAACCTTCACCGCTGCATATTCAAACATGGCGAGATCATTATTGCTGTCTCCAAACACGATCGTATCCTCCCATGGAATATCAAAGAGTCTGCACACTGCCGAGATCCCCACTGCCTTGTTAAAGCCCTTTGGGACAAGTTCAATGGTGGTTCCCGCAATCCCTGAACCACTCTCATGACGGATAATGTCATAATACTCACTCAGTTCCCTGCAGGCAGCTTCTGCATCACAGCCTTTTATCATCTTTGCACTAATCTTATTAATGCGCATACAGTCTTCATTTCCCCTGATGGGACGCCATTTAGGTCCTAAAGATTCTGTGATCAGATCCGTATACCAGTTCACATCTGTATTATATTCATCCTTATCATAATACATGAAATCTGCACCTTCCATAACCGGGACCAGACCATATCTGCGCAGGATTTCCACTGACTTTTTTGCAACTTCCGGGGGCATCTCTTTATTAAAAAGACGTTCTCCATCCTTTTCAATGGTAGCCCCGCAGGCACTGATCATACCGGTAAACGGAAGCTCTTCCAGATACCAGGAAACAAAGGCCCTGCTCCTGCCTGTGCAAAGCCATGCGTCATGACCGTTTTCTCTTAATTTCTTCAATGCCTCCTTTGTGCTCTGGGGTACACCCTTTTCCATATCGCAGAGTGTTCCGTCTGCATCAAAAAACACTGCTTTTCTGTTCACTTTCTTATCTCCTGATTTTTATATTTACGTTTATCTTCCAGTGTGCCGACAAGCTATGCAAAAAATACTGTTGCTGCCTTAACCAGGCTCTCTGTATCTTTCGCACCTGTTGTTTCATATACAGAGTGCATGGCAAGCTGTGCCAGACCGATATCCACAGTTTTCACAGGAACCTGGGTATTGGAAATATTTCCCAGCGTGGAACCGCCTGCCATATCTGAACGGTTTACAAAGGTCTGGTACGGCACCTTTGCCCTGTCACAGATATCCTTGAAAATTGCAGCGGACACTCCGTCTGTACAATATTTCTGGTTTGCATTGTACTTGATCACGATTCCCCCGTTCAGCACCGGACGGTTTACCGGATCCGTCTTATCCGTATAGTTTGGATGGAGAGCATGGGCATTATCTGCAGAAATCATAAAACTGTCTGCAAGTGCCATATAATATTCCTCCTGAGTGCGTCCCAGTCCCATATTGATCCGCATCAGAGTATCCTTAAGGAATGTGGAGGCAGCCCCCTGTCTTGTACTGCTTCCCACTTCTTCATTATCCAGCACACAATGTACAGAAATGCTTTCTTCACGATTTCCCTGCAGGAATCCCTCCATAGAAGAGAATGCACACTGCAGATCATCCAGTCTGGGTGCAGAGACAAATTCCTCATTTACTCCCCACAGAGTACCCGGAGTTCTGTCATAAAGAAACAGATCATGTCCCAGAATATCTTCTGTCTTTACTTCTGCGGCCTCAGCCACAGTTTCCATAAATCTGCCCTTTCCTTCCTTATCGCTGAAAAGAGGCAGCATATCCTTCTGCACATTATATTTATATCCGTCATTTACTTCCCTGTTCATATGAATGGCAAGATTAGGAATAACCAGCAGATCTCTGTCCACAGCCACCATCTTCTCTCTGATTTTTCCATCCTGACGGACGATCAGCCTTCCTGCCACTGACAGAGGTCTGTCAAACCATGGAGACAGAATCATTCCACCGTAACGCTCCACATTCAGTTTGATATAAGCATTCTCCACCTCTATCTCAGGATTCTCCTTAATCTTAAGGGAAGGGGAATCACTGTGGCTTGCCATAATATGAAACTTCCACACAGGCTTCTGCGGAATGGAAAAAGCTATGATTGCAGAATGATTTCTGGTCACATAATAATTTCCGCCTTTTTTAAGCTTCCAGTGATCCTCCTCTTTCAATTCTTCAAAGCCTTCTTTGTCAAGCCTTTTGGTCATCTCCGTCACTGCCTGAAATGCAGTGGGGCTTTTCTCTATGAATTTCAGTAACTTCTTTGCTGTTTTTCTGTACATAGTTTGATTCTCCATTTGAATGATTATGAAATGATACCTGATTTATACTATTTTTTATTATAATCAGTCTGTCCTGGTAATAAAAACAGCAGTCATTATTTCCATAAGAAATATGTGCTGCTGCTTTTATATCAGTCTTTAATGATCAGAGCCATAAAAACCAGATCTGTATTTCCTGTATTTGCAAGTGCATGTCCATGATTGTCCGGTGTGAATGTAATATCTCCGGCTTTTACCGGACGATAGGTACCGTTGTCATTGTATTCGCCCTGTCCCTGTAAAATATAATAGGTTTCACTTTCTCCATGATGTTCATGATATCCCAGTGAACATCCCGGCTCCAGGGTTACCTGTGCATACAGTCCACATTTACCGTTCAACTGCTCTGCGTCAAGGATTTCTTTGATAATTACGTGACCATTTCCACCTGCCATGTGTTCTTCGCGTCTGATTCTCATAATTTTTTGCCCTCCTGTAGGTGTTTTCTCTTTTATAGAATTTCCATTGAATATATCATAGCACTGTTTGTAAAAAATGGCAAAGTAAATATCAATGGAACATTCAACAAAATATCGTTACTGTTCACTCCGTTCACAGTAACGTAGCCAAAATTCATTCCAGATTGCCTGCGGCAATGGAATTTTGGCTTGTATGTCTCGGGATTTTGGCATATTCATGCCAAAACACCTCGCGGGATAGTGGTGTGTGAACAGTAACAAAATATCGTTACTGGTTACTGTTCACTTTGTTTTGCAGTATTTTCAGATTTGTTCAGAAGGCTGTCCAGAAGCTGCGAAATGGTCTGATTTAACACAGGATGTCGCAGATACGGAGCAATCTGATTCATTGGTACAAGAACGAAATCGCGGTTGTGCAGATCAATATGAGGAATATGAAGATCTGGCATATCAATAATTTCCTGATCATAAAACAGGATATCTAGATCCAGTGTCCTTGGTCCCCAGTGAATGATACGTTCCCTGTTTGCCGCCTGTTCTAACTGATGCAGTCGCACAAGCAATTCTCCAGGAGTAAGAAGTGTCCGCATTTTCAGAACTCCATTTAAAAATTCATCCTGATCAGTAACTCCGTAAGGTTCTGTGATAAGATAATCGGAAATTGCCTCTATACGGCATCCTTTTGTCTCTGCCAGACCACGGATCCCATTATCTATATACATCTTTTTATCACCCATATTAGAGCCAAAAGCAATGTAAGCAGTGTGCCATTTCCGTGTAATTTCCACAGATACGGTTTTCAGAGGAAGACCAACCGGTGCCCAGGGCTTTTCGATCTTCAGAGTAATTTTTTCAAGTCCGGAAAGAGAGCAAAGAAGCATTTCTGCAAGATTCTCTGCAAGAGATTCCAGAAGTTTATAAGTATGTTTTCTGGTGAAATCAGTGATCATATGGCTGACTTCGCCATAGTTTATGGAAGCAGACAACTCATCGGTTAATCCCGCCAGACGTGTTCTGGTAAAAAGTGTAGCAGAAATAACAAACTTCTGTCCCAGAACATTTTCTTCGGGATATACACCATGGTTTGCAAAAACCTCCAACTCTTTAATTTCTATTTTATCTAATCTGGTCTCATCCATAACAGCAAATCCTTTCTGTATGTTATTTATATTTACCATCTGTTTTGTGCCAGTAATTTATCTGCGTCCCAGGATTGCTTCTGTCATCTGGATCACACGCTTGTTTTCTTTAACATCGTGGACACGGACAAAAGAGCATCCCTTCATTACGCCAATTACACTGGTAGCCAAAGTCCCCTCCACGCGCTGATCTACAGGAAGATCCAGTGCCAGTCCGATCATGGATTTGCGGGATGTACCAAGGAGAACCGGAAATCCCAGATTCTGAAAAAGCTCCAGGTGATTCATTGCTTCCAGATTCATTTCAAATGTTTTTCCAAAACCAATTCCCGGATCAAGCATGATTTTTTCATCTTTAATGCCGGCCTGTCTTGCAAGATTGACACATTCCTGTGTTTCGGCGAGCATATCAATGAGAAAGTTTTGATATTCTGTATTAGATTTGTTGTGCATCAGACAACAGGCCACATCATATTTTGCGATCACAGCTGCCATTTTCGGATCATATTTTAATCCCCAGATATCGTTAACCAGGTCAGCTCCTGCCTGGATAGAGCTTTCAGCAACACTGCTCTTAAAAGTATCTACAGAAACAGGAATGTCAAAATGTTTTTTGACCGCTTCAATAACAGGAAGAACTCTCTGTGCTTCCTCATCAGCACTGACAGGAGTATGACCGGGACGTGTAGATTCGCCTCCGATATCAATAATATCTGCACCATCAGCAATCATTGCCTCTGTATGTTTCAAAGCTTCATCCATATGATTCCATTTGCCGCCGTCAGAAAAGGAATCAGGGGTAACATTCAAAATTCCCATTATGTAAGTATGATTCTTAGTATCAAAAAAACGGTTTCCAATTTTCATGAGCAGAGCCCATCCTTTCTTTTGTGCTTATGAAGAAGATCAGTATTCAATTTTCATATTTTTTTTATCATCAGACCAATAGCATTCAGGAGCAGCGGAACATAAAAAACAATTTCTGGACTGCTTATCCGCTTTATAAAGAAGTGCTGCCAGCGTACTGCAGGAATCTCCTTTTCGGTGATGTCCAATAGAAGACAGAATCAGTTCTTTTTCCTGTTCTGTAAAGTGCAGATCTGTCAGAATTTCCCGTGCGATTTCTACTCCTGCAATATCATGGGGAATGTTGTACTGATATTGCTGTGCACGTCCGATATCATGCAGAAGTGCTGCTGCATAGATAAGCTCTTTGGGCAGCTCCAGATGTTCCTCCAGTGCATAAATGTACATCAGTCGTGCAACATCCAGAAAATGTTCAGGCGTATGACGGCAGAAGATCCGTTCACTTTCAAGTTCCTGTATTTTTTTATAATGTTCCTGATAAACCGGGTGCCTCCAGATCTGATTGACACGATCCATATCTGAAAAATTGTTATTCATCCTTTTACCATAGAAAGGAACATTTTCTGCAGTTCCTTATCTTCTGTAAACGCACCACGGGTTACAGTAGTGATCGTTTTGCTTCCCGGTTTCTTTATTCCGCGCATGGTCATACAGGTATGTTCCGCTTCCAGCATTACCATAATTCCTTTTGGATCCAGAGTACGCTCCAAAGCATCTGCGATCTGAACGGTAAGCCGTTCCTGAATCTGTGGTCTTCTGGAATAAACATCTACTGTACGTGCCAGCTTGCTTAAACCGGTAACTTTGCCGTTGGGGATGTATGCAAGATGAGCTTTTCCATAAAAAGGCATCAGGTGATGCTCACACATGGAGTAAAAGGTGATGTCTTTTTCCAGTACGATTTCATTATTTTCTACAGGAAACTGCTTTAACAGATGCTGGTCCGCTTCATGACCAAGACCTCCGTAAATTTCTTCACACATGCGGGCAATCCTGTCAGGAGTATCAATCAGACCTTCCCGTGTAATATCTTCACCGATACCTTCCAGAAGCAGACGGACTGCCTGCTCAATTTTCACTTTGTCAACCATTAAAAAATAACCTCCTTTGTATTTTTGAAATAGCCATGAGCAAAACTCCACACATTCAGTATTTATGCGGGTTTGCGAGGCATGGCAACCTCATTAATCACTTCAAATTTATAGCAACAATCAGCTCCAAATGATATAATTAAGTTGTCAAAATCAATTCACCGAAAGGAGCTGATTGTTATCTATCGTCAAGAAATTTTGAAAGACATTCGTCTTTTCACTTCACAACCAGTTGCAAAGTTTTATGATTCTCTTTTTTTGAATCTTGATTTATCCTTTGTTCCGGAATTCCCCAAGACAGGAAGGAAAGGCTTTTCAAATCACGCTATGATTTGTTCCTTTATTGTCATGAAATGCGAAGGCTTCTCCATGATTTCCGATCTTGTCGATTATCTTCACAATAATCTTCTGATTGCGTATTTTTGTGGCTTTGATATTTCTCGTCCACTTCCTTCTTATTGGACTTTTGATCGCTTCCTGAAAAATTTCGATAACAAAGTTCTCTCTGAAATCATGAAAACTCAGGTGTTATTCCTTTCTAAAGAAGGTATTGTAGACACTTCTTTTATTGGCTTAGATTCAACCCCTGTCTCTGCAAATACTTCACAGAATAATCCGAAATCTTTTCTCTCAAATAAGTTTAAACCCAGAAATCAACCAAGGGCGGATTCGGATTGTAAACTCGGCGTCCACACTGCATCCAATCAAACGAACGAGAAAAAATATGAATTCTATTGGGGCTATAAAAATCATGTCCTTGTAGACTGTATTTCAGGTCTTCCTATTTATGAAATGACCACAACCGCGGAAGTTCATGATGCTACCGTCGCTTTAGATATCCTTGCTGCTACCCATTCCTTTCAACCAATAACGGACTGCACATTCCTTGCCGACAAAGGTTACGATGTCAAAAATATCTACAATCAGGTTAAGGATCTTTACAATGGAGAATGTATCATTCCATTAAACAAACGTAATTCCAAAAATCCGAAACTTCTTCCTCAAGGGAATCCCATTTGCGAAGCAGGGCTTGCCATGTGGAAGGATGGTAAGTTTTCCGATTGTGGTCGTACCCGTCAAAAGTTTTGTTGTCCTCTAAAATCAAGTAAAGATACCGTTTGCCCATGCCACCACAAAAATTTCTATAATGGTAAAAAGCATCGTGGCTGTACGAAATATCTCACCATTCCTGATGATTTAAGACTTTCCATTGATAGGGACAGCAAATATTTTGAAAGTAATTATTCACTCCGCACAGAATGTGAACGCTATAATTCGCGTTTTAAAAATACTGGTCAGGAGCGGATGTGGGTGAGAAATAAAGCGTCTGTTACAAACTTAAACACACTTGCCCATATCAGTTTACTGGCAGTTGCCGTTGCCGCAATCACTAGCCATTCCGGTCAGTCTTATCGCAAACTAAAAACAATAAAACGAATTGCTTGATTAAAAATTTCTCATAGTCTTATGATTTCGTAAGTTTTGGACTTACGTTAGCTTTGCTATGCCATAAAATCGTAACCTCAAACTTTATGGAAACTAACTGCCACGTCCTACTTTTGAATTAATGTGTTTTGCTCATCTCTATTTTTGAAATGGAGATTATCCTTTTGACCAAAGTCAAGCGGATATTCGCAATCCGCTTTGCTACTTGCTCATAACCGAATAGCTGCTCCGCAGTTTATCAGAAGGAGCTTGCACTCCTCCTGATACAAGCAAGTCCCCACCCACTGCTTATTGCTTTTCGCAATTGAAGCAGGGGACTTACTTGATTCGGTTAAAAAGGATATCTCCAATTGTGATAGAATGTATGTCGAAAACATTCCCTAACACAATATGAGATATCCTCTTATATTGTTTGCAACGGGTGCGGATAATATACCGTAAGACGCACTTTTCGTTTCAGTGACAACTCCCCATTCACCGAACACTTAACGCATAAAATCCTATTTTGCATATCATTCATTTCGGTATTTAGTATACCATGTAATACGATAATAGAAAAGGTTTTTTCTGACTTTTCAGAATAATTTTTTCCTGCTGCCAGAACTAATAGTTTCGAAGTACACTTTGCAGATATACTTTATAATGTTGCTTTACATCTTCCGGTCCGACAATCCTCATCCCGGACCCGACACCGGTAAGCCAGCCAAAAAACTGCGAGCTTCTGAGTATCTGTTTTTACATTTACCACTCTTCACATTTAATACCGCTTATCTGTTCAATTGGAATGACCGTTTGATCTGTCATGATTATGGTATGCTCATATTCATCTACCTTTTTTACAATACCAGAGCACGTAACATAGGATCCGCCGGCTTTTTTTGCATCGGGAATAAAATAAGTTATCGATACATTCTGTTCTATACCGATATTATTTCTGATTATATTGATTTTTTCGTTCAGCTGAGCAATCACTTCCTCGCTCAGTTCCAATCTTTCATCGGTTAATCTTGCCGTTTCTTTTATCGCAGCATCATGTCCGGTCAGAGCTGCAAAAGGAGCAAATTGTGCTGCCCGATCCCGAAGTGGCATTTGCGGATGATTCTTAGAGACCGGATGTGGCAAATTGATGATATCTTCATAAGAATTATTTTTCATCCTCTTCCAACTCCTTTACGCCTTATGTCCGCCAATTTGTTCATTTCTGTCCTTGGCGGTTGCACCTTCCTGAAGATTTATTCCTTTCAGTACAGCGTTTTTCCCAAATTTCTTTTTGATACTGAGCATTGCTTCCTGCATACGTTTTTCGCGATCCAGCGCAGCTTCTTCCTCTTCCTTCTTTTTCCTTTGCGCCTCATAATCCGTAAAAAGATCCAGTTGCTCATACACTTCTTCTTTCTTTACAGATTTTTCATCCACAAGTCTGTTCGCTGTGATATTAATTCTTCTGATAAGCAGGTTTCTGTCAATAATCCTGTCATATAGTTCTATTACTGCATCCGTTATCATTTTTGTTGAGGAAGTCTGCCGTTTCAGATTGGTCGTTCCATGTGCGTGTTTCGGAATTCTTCTTCCATAACGGTCGATCGTAACCTCTCCATGATACTGCTTTTTCCTGTCGGCATTATTCAGATTCTCAATATCATAACCAACCGTCAACACGATCTGGTCTGTTACAAGCTTCTTATCCACCAAATCCAAAACCATCTGGTCCGTCATCTCTTTGACGACTAATTTTGCTTTTTCAAAGTCATAAGGACAATGAAGTACCTGCCCGGAACAAACACTGTTCGTTTCCGGTTTGTAAGCCTTGACCATTTTCATGGTACAGGGCTCATATCCCCAGGCATGATCGATCAGAAGCTCTGCATTAACGCCAAACAGTTTATATAGCAAATCTTCGTTATATAATTCATTCTCTTTTCCGATGGAACATCTGGCAATATCACCCATCGTATAAAGGCCATATTCTTCCAACTTCTTTGCATATCCCTTTCCGACTCTCCAGAAATCAGTAAGAGGTCTGTGGCTCCAGAGTTTCCTTCGGTATGACATTTCATCCAGTTCCGCAATTCGTACACCACCTTTATCTGCTTTAATATGCTTCGCCACGATATCCATCGCAATCTTACACAGATACATATTTGTTCCGATTCCTGCAGTTGCCGTTATACCTGTCGTTTTCAGCACATCCTGTATCATGGTCATTGCAAGTTCCCTTGCTGTCATATTATAGGTATACAGATAATCCGTTACATCCATAAATACTTCATCAATCGAATACGGAAAAATATCTTCCGGTGCAATATATTTCAGATAAATGCTGTAAATTCTGGTGCTGTATTCCAGATAGAGAGCCATCCGGGGAGGAGCAACAATATAATCAATCTCCAGTGCAGAATTGATATTTAATTCTGTACTGTCATCAGAAGAACCAATAAATATTCTGTTCGGTGCTTTCCACCTGCGGGCACTATTGGCTTCTTTTACTTTTTGAACAACCTCAAATAAACGAGCTCTTCCTGGTATCCCATAACACTTTAAAGCTGGAGATACCGCAAGACAGATTGTTTTTTCTGTTCTGCTTTTATCCGCAACCACAAGATTGGTCGTCAAAGGATCCCTATTTCGCTCTTTACATTCCACAGATGCGTAGAATGACTTAAGATCGATTGCAATATAGGTTCTTTTCTTTTCCATCATTCTACACCTCCCGATTCTCCTGTGTTCCGTTTGTGATTATTTCTCCTTATCCATCACCATATGTATCATTTTCTCGAAGGATTCCCTGAAATGCTCATCATCCTCTGCTGTTCGTTTTCTTGGTCCTTTTAGGTGATTCTTTCCGGATGCCCTTCGTGCTTTCTTGTTCAAGTGACGCTCCATAAGCATCTGGTCAATATTTTCATTGGTATACCATTTCCCGGATTGGTGAATCACATACGCATTTTTTCCAAGTGCCATTGCCGCCACTCCATAATCCTGTGACACAACAATATCGCCTTTATGACAAATACTGATCAGTTTATAATCTACTGCATCTGCACCGGCTCCAACTACAATCACCTCACTGTAATCAGAAGACAACACATGATTTGTATCACATAACAACGTTACCGGAACACTATGCTCTTTTGCAACTTTTTCAACAATACCAACTACCGGACAGGCATCTGCATCAACAAAAATCTGCATATTTTCTCCTACTTTAATTACATTTGAATGGAGTACGAACCTCAATGAGATTACCACTGGGATCATACAGCCTTACAAGTTTCTGGCCACCTGCAAGTTCTGTCAATTCTGTGGCATATCGGACGAAATACTTACCAGATTCATATTTCGCAAGCAATCCATCTATATCAAAGTCCTCGAAATACAGTTCCATCATGTTATTGAATGGCGTAGAAGTCTCATTCAATGTTTTCCCCCATACGTCGGCATCCTGCAAAACAAGTCCCTCCGATAAGATCACATTACCTTCATTCTTAAAAATCACTTGCAGTCCAAATAAGTCCCTATAAAATTCTATGGATTTTTCTATATCATCCACCACAATCAGTACATTCTTTAACATACCGGCCACCTCGCAATCCGCATTCGATTATATGATCTTCCCAGACAAATGATCAATTTCATGTTGACAGATCTGTGCCGTCCATCCAGACAGCTTCTGCCGCTGTTTTTTCCAGTTGAAGTCATAATATTCTACTTCAATTTCCTGATATCTGGTCGTCTTACGAACACCATCCAGAGACAGACAGCCTTCTTCCGTCTCATACATGTCATGCTTTGAAACAATCACCGGGTTAAACATAACAACATCTATAAATCCCATATTCACAATGATAATATTCTTCCTTACACCAATCATATTTGCAGCCATACCAACGCACCGTTCCCGGTTCGCCTGCAGTGTGTCCTGCAGATCCTTCCCAATCTGGATATCTGCTTTTGTGGCTGGCTTGGATGGCTGGCCTAAAAAGAAAATGTCTCTTACAATTTGCTTTACCATTTATTTTCTCCTGTATTTAATTTCTAATTCTTATTTATCCTGACCGGAAATCTTTCTCATCGGCTCAAGATTAATTTTACAGCATCAATCAGATCCTCACTGAATCCTTCAAGCTCATTCATCGTTATTACCTTATCTCTGACAAAATACGCAATATCCCATAATGCTGTCGACTTACGAAGTTCAATCAAAACACCTGGATGTTTCTTATCCTGTTTTATTCTCTTTTAAAGTTCCCAAAAATGATCCGAAGCGTTTCCTGGGGATGTAAGCAATTCGACATATTCCTTGGTAAGCTGCTCCATATAATGTTCCTGCCAATCTGAAACACGTTCACGATATAACTTCCAATCTGCTTTTGATATTTCCATAATTTCTATAGTCCTCCTCAAGCGTCAACCTTTAAGAATCATTCATATTGCTATGTAACTTTTGGTAAGTTTTTCACTTTCACTATCAACTCAAGTATAACATAGATATAACCCCTGTAGTGCATATTTCATATAAAACATCCTTATTATTCTGTACAATCACCTGTCCCTGCAAAAATATTTGTTCTTTTCCCATTTTATCCCTCGCTTTTGATCACTGTTTCTGATTCCTACGCTCTATTACCTCTAACGCTACAGCATCTGCATTCATCTTTTTCCAGGCAATTACTTTATCTTCATTAATTGCATACACCGTTGTTCCATAACGAACTGAGAATTGTTTCAGTTTCTGATTATAAATACCAGTCTGCCAGAATAACTGCTCATTCTTATCTTTCCATATATAAATGCAGATCGTCTGATTCTTAGGATATCCCTGCTCTGACATCAACTGAAAGTTATTTAACTCAAAGAAAGTTTTCTTCTGGAATACGCTGGATATATATGACTTCACCTTCTGCCATAATGTTTGTTCTGCTGTCTTCTCACCAAGCAGTGCTTCTAATAAAAGTGATGCCTTTTCCATTTTTTCTGCCTGGCACTGTTTTGCTTTCCTTTTCTCAGCTTTATTTAACCGAATCAAGTAAGTCCCCTGCGAGGGTTGCGAAAAGCAATAAGCAGTGGGTGGGGACTTGCTTGTATCAGGAGGAGTGCAAGCTCCTTCTGATAAACTGCGGAGCAGTTATTCGGTGTAAAGCTACGTAGCGAAGCGGATGATTTTATCCGCTTGACCAGCTGAAGATAGAGAATAGCAAGGACAGGAAGTAGTTACCCACCTTCCGGACATTCGTCTCAAAACAGGAATCCTACTGGAATACTTGCAGATAGATAAGGAAAGCAGCTTATCTTCCTTTGTCACAGTAAGTCCTGTGTCATAAAGCTGATAAGCTGCCATTTTGTTCTGCAAGTATTCTATTTGTTCTCGCTCAACCTTTTCTTTAGCTCAATGATATTCTCCTCAATCCGCTGTATCACAGTCTTAAAATCATCATCTGATTTCCCCGTTGGATCATCAAGTCCCCAGTTATCATCAAATGCTCTTCCAATAAAAGGACATCCCACATTACAGCCCATTGATATTGCGATATCAACATCTGGGATATCAGTAATCAGCTTACTATACTGACCATTTTCTTCCATGTCTATTCCATAAATCTCTTTCATGACACGAACGGCATCCTGATTAATCTGAGGCTTTGTCTCTGTTCCGGCCGAATAGCTTTCAAATATATCTGATGCCAGATGTTTTCCCAATGCCTCTGCTATCTGACTACGACATGAATTATGAACACAGATAAATGCGACTTTTTTCTTATTCATGAAATGGGCACCTCTCCTTAATACATTGATTGTTCTTATCAGAATGGATACACTTTATAACTGACTTTTCCATTTGTATATTGAAATTTTCCGCTACATAGTCTATCGCTGAAATTATGGCTATATAGGAATCTCTTTTACAGCATCTTGGTCCACCAATGCTCCCGATTGCGTCAAGTGCCTTAGAAGTCATTTTATTAGCAAGCCCCCAAGGTTCATTTTTAAGCGGGGTTGCTCCTGAGATTATTGATATAAACATTCCTGTAGTGAATTACTCGGTAACTAAGTTACCAGAGCATCTGAATCAAGGCGGGATACCACCTTTTTTCAGGATGCATCCATGGCACCACTACTGTTTGCTCTTTAGAGCTATACAGCTACTTTTATT
>OAWW01000244.1_pt1 | contig 61785 bp, 56 predicted proteins | sample 1517191 | NCBI WGS metagenome assembly OAWW01 (sample SAMEA2580253, study PRJEB22360) | human gut metagenome | biome: human gut; feature: human-associated habitat; material: faeces | place: Denmark | collected 2008/2010 | reverse complement strand
CACGGATGTCTACGGTATGCGGGCATTGAAATACCTGCAAAAAGAATTCCGGATAACGGATGAGGATGGAGACAATTATTTCCGAGATTACCTGTTAGACATAGATAGATGTTTAGATGTGGCGAAAAATTAAATATAAGTAAAGAAAAGCGTTGGATTAGAAAATACGGATAAAGAGATGCTATTAGCTGGTCTGATAAAATTATAAAAATGGAGAAAAATATGCAAAACAATATAGAGTTATATGAATTAAAGTACGATAAGGATAATATCCAAATTATTGGACGTGAAAAAATTTCAATGTCAATGTTAATTAGCGATTTGGATAAATGGCATAAAGAGTTGACTGATATTATATTGCTCCCTAATAATTTATATTATTTTGCTACAAATAATTTTGATTCAGATACTTATTTGGAAGAACTAACAAATGAGAATTTTGAGGGAGTAAAAAGTGCTTTAGAAGTCATTATTAAACATCCAGAAACCTTTTTTGAAGAGTATAAGCAAAAGAGTGAAAACTATTTGTCAGTGGAAAATGCACAGTCATATAAAGAACTTGAAAAAGTAACTCAATTATGTGGATTAAAAATATCAAACTATAGCGGAATGGATTTAGAAAAAGCAAAATTGAAAATACAATCAAAATTATGCTCGGATTATTGCTTTGGTGTATTTGGCGAAATACTGTTTTATGCAGTGGCCGAGAATTTGTTATGCAATAAATTGGTCATTTCGAAGGTAGAACTGATAACTGCACCGAATACAAATGCTCACGGTAGTGATGGAGTATTTTGTGATGACATAAATAAAATATTATATTTTGGAGAAGCCAAGTTTACGGTTGATTTAGATTTGGGAATTTCACAAGCATTGAGTAGTATGGAACATTGTATAGATAGAATAAAGATAGATAAAGATTTTATGTTGGTGCATCAGAAAGATATGAAAAATGGATATGGACACATAATTCGGAGGGATAATATAAATGAATATGAATGTAGAATTCTTATTTTTTTGTTGCATGGAGTTGAAATAGATAATGATATAATTATTGCAAAACTTGACAAAGCAAAGAAAAAATTCAGTAAAAAAATTAATAAATTGACATTTATAATTGCTTCCTTTCCTATATTTGATAAGGAAAATCTAAAGAAATGTATTGCAAAAGGAGTAGATGACTATGATAAATAAAATAGAACGGCGAGACGGCGATATTGAGATTATGAGGGAAAATTATCTAAAATGTTATTATGATGAGCAAAACAATCTAGATGATACAAGTTTACAAGCATTAGGATTAAATATGTATATAAAAAAACAGAATATAAGATTAAGTTTATATAATAGCTTTTGCCGTTCGCTTTATGACAACAATGTAGTAATGCATCCTCAACAGATAGAGTGCCTTAATTATTTATTAAAAGGTGAAAATTTACTTATAAGTGCACCTACAAGTTTTGGAAAAACATTTGTTGCATTAGAATATATAAGTAGAAAAAAATGTAATAATATAGTTTTTGTTGTTCCGACCTTAGCATTGATGAATGAATTATTTTCTAAAATACGAAAAAATTTTGGAGACTATTATAATATAGTGCAAAATGGATATGAAAATATAAATGATAGAAACATTATTATTATTGTTCCAGAGCGAGCGGATGTAGAACTCTTGAGTAAGATATCTTCTGTTGATTTGCTTGTTTTTGATGAAATATATAAATTGCAACGGACGAATCAAAGGGAAAATTCCAGAAATGATGATAAGCGAATCATTAGTTTGAACAGAGGTTATTTTGAACTAGTAAATCGCTCAAAACAGGTTTTGTTGTTAGGACCATTTATAAAAGATATAGCATTTGAAAGAACACAATTAATGGAGAATATAACAAAGTATATTACCGATTATTCGCCAGTATATACAAAAATAATTTTTATGGAAGAAAAAGACGAATTCGTATACGATGAAATAGACAATGATAATGCTAAATTGATTTATTTTAATGATCCTCATTCTATATATGAGTTTTGCGTTAAAATGTTGGTAAATGTGGAATTAGAGGATGAAAGCAATAGCCTAACGAACTGGTGTGATAAATATATAACAGAAAAATGGCTTCCGTCTGAATTACTAAAAAAGGGAATAGGTATTCATCACGGAAAGTTGCCGGGATTTATGAGAAAATATATTGAAAATTTATATAATTCTAATGATATATATACAATACTTTGTACCTCGACTCTATTGGAAGGGATAAATACACCAACAAGTGAATTGATAGTATATGATTCTAATAATTTAAGTGCATTTAAACTTAATAATTTAATAGGACGAGTGGGAAGACTTAATTCATTTCAGAAGGGTCTCGTTTATTTGTTTGATAAAGATTTACAAAAATATTTGATAGGAAATGATAAATACGAGGAGATTACCATTGTTGCCGAAACAAATGATATTACAGATTTAGAGGAAGCCGTTTATTTAAATAAATCGATAGATGATTTAGACGAGGATAATCTGGATTTATATAATAGATTAATTGAAATATTAGCAAGATATGGAAAAACATTAGAAGATTTGAAAAATACAGATGGATTCGTTATAAGAGAATTTATTCAATTATTTGATAATCTTGATAGTATATTATTAAAAGCTGACAAGTATATAAAAGCTGAAGAGAAAGAAAAGTATTTAATAAAAAATGATATTATCGAATCTTTTGTAAAAATTATTAAATATACAAGGCAGTATATGCTTGTTGAAATAAATAATAATTTACCGAAGAAAAAAAGAATAAAAGGGGTTGTATGTGTAAGTAAACTTTTAAATTTAAAACCTGAAAGTATATATCAGAGGATCCAAAAGGAAATAAAAGAGCATCAAGCGGATATGGATGAAGCAACGCTAAATCTTTTTATAGACTATTTATTCGATTTGGCATTTAGTTATATTAAATATGATCTTACAAGAATGGTAAGATATTTTGATTTTATATTTTCTAAGGAATATTTAGAAAATAAAAACAATCTAAAAGATAAAATAGCAGTTATTGAATCAATTTTTTTACATCGTTTAAGAATATATTGCTGCGATAATGATTTGCTTCTTAAGATTTTAATTGATTTAGATTTGCCCTATAGAGATGCTAAAGAAATAAGTAAGATGCTTGTAGAGTTAGACAAAGATAATATTTCAACAAGTACTGTTATGGATATGCTGGAATTCAAATATGATGAAATATTAAAAAGTAAAAAGATTGATAATGTTTCAAAAGATTTACTCAAAATATTGCTTAACAAATAGGTTGCAATAATAAGAGAGGGCAGAGACTTATATAGTAAGAAGGATTATGCTGAATATTCTGGTCTCATAAAACCATAATTCCGGGAATTAGAAAAATTATATTCCAGAGCGGAAACCACCGTTAATTGGCTTGATTACACTTCATAAGAAATTGAGCTAATGCCAAGCCCATAGTCACTTTGCGGGACGTACGCCAGTTTTACATTGGTGAAATTTCTTATATCCTACATAATTGCCAATCGGTTTTCTGATCACCGGACAGTATAGACTTCGAGACCGGAATATTCATTATGCTGAATGAGACCATTACTGCTTGACAGCCAGTAAAGAAGGGATGCTTAATACAAAAATTTCACTGATGTATAGCCAATTTACGATTTTAGTGAACAGTAATGGACCGTAGTTATGCTATTCGACTATGATAGTTGCAATAAAATGCAACTAAATATTGTCTCACATATTTAAAATTATATGAAAGTTTAAATCGGCTAGAAATATTAGCTAGTTTGTATTGTTTATTAATTATGATTCTTCATTAATGGAGAATTGCGAAGTATAGAGCAAAGTTTGTCCGCATGCCCAGTGGGCGGTGGAATTTAGATAAAAAATTAAGGGGGTCTAATAACTGCCTGATTGTGTTGACAATATTCGCTCAAAAAGTATATAATGGCTATATTGTGGCATTAAGTAGCATTGGTGGGAAAATATATGGGATATATAACAATACAAGATGCAGCTAAAAAATGGGAAATTTCAGAACGTCGAATACAGGTTTTGTGTACTCAGAATCGTTTGAAGGGGGCCAGAAAATTTGGGCGTTATTGGGCTATACCAGACGATTTAGAAAAACCAGATGATGCCAGAGTGAAAACTGGCAGATACATAAAGAAATCTTCTGATCCTGAGATTGACAATAAGAAATTAACGAAAGAAAAGAGAGTTTTGATGAGGAAGAATAATGATGGACCTGGGATAACTCCAGAGTCGGTGTTACGACAAATTGGATACGAGGAATTCCAGAATGATATTCCAAATGACACATATGATTTTGTGGATTTTTTTTGTGGTGCAGGCGGAATGTCGTATGGATTCCATGAGATGGCGAAGCTCACTGGAAAATATAGATGGGCTGGAGCGATTGATATCGATAAACATGCCATAGATACATATGAGCACAATTATGGCTGTAGACCAGAACAGATGAACTTGGCGGAAGCATCAATGGAGGAGATTAGGAGTGCACTCCATCTTGAACCAGGCAATGAATTAATTCTCATTGGTTGCGCACCGTGTCAAGGCTTTTCGGCGCATAGAAAAAAGGATCATGGGGGACCGGATAAAAGAAATACGCTAGTTGGATTATTTGCAGAAATTGCGGTTCAATTGAATCCTAAGATGATAATTATGGAAAATGTACCAGACCTTTTAGCAAAGAAGCACTGGCATCATTTTCAGGCTTTTAAGGAAACTGTGGAAGCCGCTGGCTATCATATTGCAGTGAAAATTCTAAATATGGCTGAATACGGTGTACCGCAAGCAAGGTTTAGAACGGTATTGGTAGCGGCTAAAGAGTTTATTCCAACTTTACCAGATCCTGTTTTTATGCCAGAACAATTTAGGACAGTAAGAGATGCTATCGGAACATTGGCACCGCTAAAAGCTGGAGGCAAAGATCTGGTAGATCCCATGCATGTAACGTCACGCCATCGTAAAGAAACTATTGAAATATTAAAGCAAGTCCCTAGAGATGGGGGAAATCGTCCACATGGAGTTGGTCCCCAATGTTTGGACAAGGTGGCTGGGTTTTATGATGTCTATGGTAGATTGGCATGGGATAAGACGGCAGTTACTATTACAGCTCGATGCAGAACGCCTTCGTGTGGAAGATTTGTACATCCAGAGCAGGATAGAGGACTATCGGTAAGAGAGGCAGCACTGCTTCAGGGGTTCCCTGCTGATTTTTACTTTGAAGGCCCGTTTGATGATAAATATAAGCAGGTTGGAAATGCTGTATCACCTATTTTTTCAACGAGACTTGCGGCACATGTGTTATCATTGATTGCTGGACGAAATCATGCAAATGAAAATCAGGCAATTAACGAGCCGACATTTGGCTCCTATAGCGGTCGAATTGCACATTTAAAACAGAAGGGGTCTGGGACAAATGCAGAAAAAAATGAGAACAATTGATTGCTTCTGCGGAGCAGGAGGTCTGTCTATTGGATTTGAAAAGGCCGGTTTCGATGTAATATACGCATTTGATATTGATGAAGCAGCAATAAATACTTATAAGCATAATCCTAAATACCATCATGGAAAGGCTTTTGTGAGAAATATTTACGAGGTAAATAAAAAAAGTATTGAGGAAGATTTGGGACAGGAGCTAGGAGAGATTGATATTATGATTGGGGGCCCGCCATGTCAGGGATTTAGTGTTCAGCGTCGTGGAGATGATTTTGATCCGCGTAACAAGCTTATTTTAGAATATTGTCGTCTTATTAATGAGATCAAACCGCATTTTTTTGTGCTTGAGAATGTCGGGGGAATTATGTCGACACGTGGTAAACCTTATATTAAGGTATTAACAGACACGTTGAGTGCAATAGGATATAAAATTCAACTAAAAAAACTTACAGCATCAGATTATGGAGTCCCGCAAGATAGAAAAAGAGTAATTATAGTAGGAGAAATGTCATTAAATGGTGAAGGCCAGTTTGAATATCCAGAACCTCTTTCGACTCCAAAAGTAACGGTTAGACAGGCAATAGCAGATATGATGGAACTTGATGAAAATGATCTGCCAAATCATAAAGCTGACAAATTATCGGAGATTAATCTTAAGAGGATTCAAGCTATTACAGAGGGACAAGGGCAAGATTCACTTCCAGATGAATTGCAACTGGATTGCCACAAAAAGAATAATGGGCATCGGCATTTGGATACATATGGACGTATGGCTTGGGATAAACCGGCCCCTACTATTACGGCGAGATTTGATAGTTTTTCACGTGGAAGATTTGGCCATCCAGTTTTGGATAGAACCATTACTTTGAGAGAGGGGGCAAGGTTACAAACATTTCCTGACGATTTTGAATTCATTGGAAGTAAAGTAGAGGTGGCAAGACAAATTGGAAATGCTGTTCCTCCAATGTTGGCAGAGAAAGTGGCAGAGCAAATAAAAAAATGTATATGAGGTGAGAAAGCATGCAGGATGACTATAGCAGTTGGCCATCGGGGGCTAGGGATACAACAGAGTTTCCTAAGATAGAAATTAATTTGGGTGTATCATTTCGAGAACATTTGGGAGCTTTTCTGAAATTAGAAGGAATGGGATGGAATGATTACGATGCTCAGAAATTGACAAGTGGCTTGGATGTTGCTGACTCTCGGATGCGTACAAATCGAAAAATGTATGAGCGGATGGGACTTATATATAGGGATAACGAAAAGGTAAGATTATCACAATTGGGACTTCAAATGAAGGAACTTGAGGATAATTTGATACATGAAAAGGAACGTCTTCTAGGGAAAATCAGAGAAACAGCGGTGGATATTCTTTCCAGATATCAACTTAGGAATCCTGTTGATGGAGCGGATCTTCCGATTTCGTGTGACATTCTTCCATGTGTTTGCATTTGGCGTGCGATGAGAGAACTTGATAATAAAATACATTATGAAGAAATGAATCGAGTAATTCTTCATGTTATGAAAATGTCAGACCTTCCTTTCGCTATTGATAGAATTAGAAATGCACGGGATACCTATGGAAACTATGCACTTCTTGATGATTCTATATTAGATCAAATCTTAGGTGAGCGGGTGCATACAAATCAGCCATCAGCAAGAATAGCACCATGGTTTTCATTTGCTGGTTGGGGAGGACTTATCATTGAACAAAATCAAGACGATGATGGGTACAGGAGATTATGTAATACAGCATTGCTACAAATAGATACTATTTTGGAAAATGTACCAGATTATTTTGATACGAATGACAAAGATGAATGGCTAAAATATTATATCGGTAAAGCGGCATTTTCAGGTGTTACAGGTGATGAAACATCGAGAGAGACACAGCAATTAGATATAGAAAATTTAACGGCTAAACATTGTACTGGAGAAAATATACTGTTTTACGGTGTCCCAGGTGCAGGCAAAAGTCATGAAATTGACAGTATAATAGACCAAGAGCGGTCCGAAAGAGTCGTATTTCATCCGGATTATACATATTCCGATTTTGTGGGGCAGATTTTGCCAAGAGTAGTTAATGAAAAACTGAAGTATGTGTTTGAACCGGGGCCTTTTACCAAAATGCTAAAAAAGGCAGTTGATGATCCGAATAATATGTATTATCTTATCATAGAAGAAATTAATCGAGGAAATGCGCCAGCAATATTCGGCGATATTTTTCAGCTCTTAGATAGAAATGACGATGGATCTGGAAAATACCATATATCAAATTATGATATTGCAACAATTGTATATGGGGACGAAAATCGAAATATTTCAATTCCATCAAATCTTACTTTGTTGGCTACGATGAACACGTCGGATCAGAATATATTTACCTTGGATACTGCCTTTCAAAGACGCTGGGAAATGCATCTTATAAAGAATGATATAAGTAAAGCTATACATGCAAAAGAGGTTATAGAGGGAAGCAAAATTTCATGGGGACGTTTTGCCACCGTAACTAATGAGGAAATCATAAAATTTGGTGAAGAAACAGGAAGTTCAGAGGATAAACGATTGGGGGCATATTTTGCAAAGACCAATGAATTATCAAAAGATAAATTCCCGGAAAAAGTGCTCAAGTATTTGTGGGATGATGCATTTAAAATGGATCATACTGTATTCTTTAACGAAAGTATGACTTCGCTTGATGCTGTACTTGATGTATTTAGAGATGCTCCCCCTGAGAATTCAGATTTGCTAAAACGCGTGCTAAATTATACGGTTTATCAGAAGATGTCAGAGACGAAAGTTAGGGATGGTTCTGGGATTGAGATGGCTGGTGGACAAGGAGAGGAACCAGATGGCGAGTAAAACGCTTTTGGATAGATGCCATGTAAATACGAATATTGAAAACGATATGTTTGTTGGTATTTTGAAAAGAGAGGACTATTATGAAGTAGACTTTCCTTTGGGCTATCATTTCAACTCAGATGAGAAAGGGCTGCGAAAGGACATTCTTTCTTTAATTAATATTTTAGAAAAGTATTCGGATAGAAGAGAATCTGAAATATATGGTGGATTAAAGAACAATGATGTGGGAGGAATACCGGTACAAGCATATTTGTACCTTATAAAAGATTTCTTTGAGAGAGGATACTATAAGGAGCGGGAAAAACATTATCAAGTTGCTAAATGTGGAAAAATAAGTTGGAGAAAAACCATTAAGACACAGAAATCAGTGATACAGGACAACGAAGCATATTATCTGAATTTTGTGGTAAAAAATAACAATATGAATGAAAATGAATTGATAACTCTTGTTCATAAATATTGCGTTTATCAAAGTTTTGATAAATTTGGATGGCTTTTTACGTCATATGTTCCAGAAAAACCACGGATAGGATTGACAAATAAGATGATGATATCTGTAGTAATGAATAAGCTACAGAATACTTTTACGGATCAAAATAAACAACTTTTTAAGAATATGCTTGCTACTCTCAAAAAATTGGATGATGAGGATCAAAAGGAGTTTAGATACGGTACATACAAATTTGAATATGTTTGGGAGAAGATGATTGATAAGGTATTTGGAATCTCGCAGAAAGTGGATTATTTTCCTAAGACAACATGGAGTCTGGCAGGTGGAAAGTTACATGATAATGCTTTTTTAGAGCCAGATAGTATTATGCTGTATGCAGGAAAAGTATATGTACTTGATGCAAAATATTACAAATATGGATGGTCAGGAGCCCCGGGGCATTTACCACAATCTACTTCAATTAATAAGCAGATCACGTATGGCGAATATATTGCTAATGCAGATAAGTTTACTAAGAACGGTAAACGGCCAGCAGTTTACAATGCATTTCTGATGCCTTATGATTCAAAAGGAAAAAAGTTTCCAACAGAAAAACCAATTCATTATATAGGTACTGCAACCAGCGATTGGAAATCTGGATCTGAAAAATATGAGAATGTTATCGGATTGTTGATTGATATGAAGTATCTCATGGAACTTAAGGGGCGACAGGATATGTCAGAGATATCACAACTTGCTGCACTGATAGAACAATTTTGTCCAGTTTGATATGGTTATATTTAACTGATGGATAATGCTAAATAGAAAGATTTGGTACAGAGCTATTTGAGGATCTTATTGAAGAGATTGTTTAGGAGTCTGAAGCAGAACATTTGGAATTCAAATTATGGGATGCTGTAGATAGGAGCAAGACAATATTTGATGAACTGGGAATTGATATGACGGATGGTGAATGGCAGTATGACTGCTGACGGTAGTTGGAGTATTAAAGACAAAATAAAAAAGTCAACCCCAGGAGCAAAGGATTCTAAGCGAAAACTCACTTACTCCCATTCGGGAACCCAGCTTTTATCCGTCACAAATTGACCACAATTAGTATATGCAATATGCTTTGATTTGTCAAATGGAAATAAGATACATATAAGGATATATTTCTACAAAATAATAAAATTGCTGCTTATGCCATAAAATGGAGAAGTGATGGAAAAGGAGCAGATGATAAAATGGCAAGAATAAATTTAGACACAATAAAAAACTTGATAAAGATAGAAACACAGTTCATACACCAGTAACTGCCACTTATACAGTATTTGACACGGTGGACGGAGAACATTACGTGCAGATTGATACTTACGGGAAGAACGATCGTGCAATACCCGAGAAGATCAGTCAGTCTATTCAGTTTGATAAGGAAAGTGCAAAATTCCTTGTAGATCTGTTAAGTAAAGAATTTGATTTATAAGAAGAGCAAGACCATATGAAAACCATTCGCGTAGTCGCAGCCGTAATCTGCGATTCCATAGAGCACAAAACAAAAATCTTTTCCACGGCAAGAGGTTACGGAGAATTCAAAGGTGGCTGGGAATTCCCCGGTGGGAAGATCGAAGCTGGAGAAACTCCACAGCAGGCGGTTGTCAGAGAGATCCGGGAGGAACTGGATGCTACGGTTAGAGTCGGAGACCTGATAGACACCATAGAGTACGATTATCCGACATTTCATTTATCCATGGATTGTTTCTGGTGTGAGATCGCTTCGGGAGAGCTGAAGCTTCTTGAGGCGGAAGCCGCCAGGTGGCTGACGAAGGAGGAACTGGCTTCAGTGCAGTGGCTTCCGGCGGATGTGACACTGATTGATAAGATCAAAAGCTGTATGCCTTGAGGATAAGAAAAATTATTTATGACCAACGAAGAATTTCAACGCAGTCAAAATTTTGAAGAGAATCTGAAAGAATGGAATCTGTTATCTTTGGAAGAGATGGGGGAATCTGTTAAGGAGGGTTCTCTTTATGTGATTGGCAACGGATTTGATATGCTGCATGGCGTCAGATCCAGCTATTACGATTTCAGCAGGACTCTGGGAAAGAGAAGTACGGTCCGGTTTTATCTGGAAAAATATCTGAAAACCGATGACCTGTGGGCGGATTTTGAAGGGGCATTGGGGAAGATCAATATAGAGGCTATGTGTCAGCCGTATATCATAGATAATTTTCTGGACATAAATGGGGCATACGATGAGGATGCAGGTGCGGCCGAGATCTATATGTCCGCAGAAATGGCGGTGGAGCCGATCATTTCCATGTCAACGGAATTAGTGGACCGGTTCCGCAAATGGATCGGCAGTCTGCATACCAATACGAATGACAGACCGTTATGCAATGTGATCAAAGACGGGAAAGTATTAAATTTTAATTATACGGAATTCGTGGAAGATTTGTATGGCGCGGATGCCGGGAATATTTGCTACATCCATGGCTGTCGGAAGAAGACCGGCAGGGGACGGCAAAGGTTGATTCTGGGGCATATTCCGGGAGCCAATGATGCGGCCTATGAATTTGAAGATGATTACTCTGCAATCGATAATCTGGATGAGCATGCCCAGCTATTATACGATGTGCAGCAGATCGCTTTGCAGATGGTCGTGGAGGCTGATGATACATTGACGAAAAAATGTAAGGAGATCATTCAGAGTAATCATGCCTTTTTTGATGGATTAGCGGATATCCGGCAGATAGTCACCATAGGGCATTCGCTGTATCCGGTGGACTGGGATTATTTTGCAGAGATCATCAAGTGTAATAAAGACAGGAACCGGATGCAGTGGTTCTTTGGCTGTTATGGAAATGGGGATCTGGAGCGGGTACAGACTTTTATCAATACCTTTGGGATAAATAAAGATCAAGTCGCAATTTTTCGGACGGATACGATTCCTGTAACATTATTGGCGGATAATAAGAGGGAAAAGCCCAAGGCAAATGTTAAGCATCGGAAGGTACTGGTTTCCTCTGAGGATGGAAAGTGGCAGGTTGTCCGCGAGGGCAGGAAGGTCAATATTATTGATAGAACAGCAAACAGTTGCAGCTGTGCAAGAATATTTTCGACATACATGAGCGGAGCTGTTTTCGACCGCAGCGGCACGGTGTTACTTTTGGTGGCAAGAGGACTGAGGGCCGGGGTATTTTTGTTTCGGTTCGCCAACGGAGAGTGGCAATATAGAGGGGAATTGGAACCCATTCCACATCAGGGAGTGATTACCAAACGCTTGCAAAAAATATTGCTGAGGGACAACCGGCTGATTTTCGTATATAACAGCAGAATCCGAAAATATGATGTCGAAACGGGGAAACTGGTATATAATAAGGCCGTAAGGCATGCTTTCGAGTCAGAAGGCGAAGATTTGACACAAAAGTTTAAAGGGATATACAGAACAGGGTTTTATTAAGTTTTTCTGGAATAAAAGTGTGAATTTCAGGAGTATGGAGATGGCATTATGACCCACGAACAATTTGAACAGGCAGCTCAATATTGGAACAAGAAGGAAAAGATCACCATGCCGGAGAAGGCACTGAAGCAGGCGGTAGAAAAATATATTCACGAGAACAACACCTGTGCGCTTGCCACGGGAAGCGGTGATTATGTCAGATGTACGCCGATAGAGTATAGTTACCACGATGGAAAATTCTGGATATTTTCCGAAGGCGGCGAGAAATTCATAGGTCTGGAGAAGAATGCAAATGTAAGTCTGGCCATTTTTGACAAGTATGATGGATTTGGTAATCTGGAAAGCCTGCAGATCATGGGCCGGGCAGAGATCATAGAACCGTTTTCAGACAGCTACAATGCCCACGCGGAATACAAGAAGATTCCACTGGAGGCTCTGAAAAAATTAGAGCATCCCATGAACCTGATCTGCGTGACACCGGCCAGGATAGATGCGCTGTTTTCTGATTTGAAAAAGGACGGATACAGTATCAGACAGACATTAGAGTTTGAGAAAAATAACATAATCGAGCGGAGGTATACAAAGTGAATATATTTGAGTATGACAAAGAAAAAGAAGAAAAGAAGCTCCGCAAGGCTGAACGGGAGTGTGGACGGGAAGAGGGTTTACAACAGGGTTACAGGAAGGTCTAAAGGAAGGTCTAAAGGAAGGGCTGCAGCAGGGACGCATGGAGGAGAGAAAGTCACTGCTGGCATTGATTGCAAAAATGAGTGCCGGAGGAGATGCGGACCAGATTGCAACTCTGTATGATCCGGAAGTAATGAATGCAATGCAAGAGAAGTATGGAATAAGATAGCAGGAGATTCAAATGAACATCCAGATTTTTGGCACGAAAAAATGTAACGACACCAAGAAGGCCGAGCGTTTTTTCAAGGAGCGCGGCATCAAATATCAGTTCATAGATATGAAAGAAAAAGGCATGAGCAAGGGAGAGTTTACTTCCGTTGCGCAGGCGAACGGCGGCCTGGAGAACATGGTCAACTGGGAGGGGAAAGATCAGGATATGTTGGCTCTCATCCGGTACATTGCGGAGGAGGACAAGCTGGCAAAGGTGCTGGAAAATCCATCGGTGATCCGCACACCGATTGTCAGAAACGGGAAACAGTCTACCATCGGTTATCAGCCGGAGGTATGGAAGGGCTGGAACTGAGGAAACGCGAAGGAATGGGACAATGATTAAAACAATTATGAGAGATCCGATGTTTTTAGCACAGAAATCCGAGAATGCCACGGAGGTGGACGCACAGGTAGTGACAGATCTGTTGGATACTCTGAGAGCGAATCTGAATCATTGTGTCGGAATGGCGGCAAATATGATAGGGGTTCGGAAAAATATTATTGCAGTGGCAGCAGGCCCGTTTCAGTTTGCCATGATCAATCCGGTGATCACGAAAAAGCTGCGTCCGTACCAGACAGAGGAAGGATGTCTGTCACTGGAAGGTGTGAGACCCTGCACGAGATACGAAGAGATTGAAGTGGATTACCTGGATAGCAATTTCAGGAAACAGCATGGCAAATACACCGGCTGGACAGCCCAGATCATCCAGCATGAAGTAGATCATTGTTGTGGTGTGGTGATATAACATTGGCAAGTCAGGTATGGAAGTTTATCACACACAATGATTGGAATAACTCCTGTAAACTTTACCTGAAACAGTATTTCTTTCCATGCAGTATGCTAATATTATCCTACAGCAAGGAGAGAGCAAGAGAGCCCATAGGATGAGGAACAAAAATGCAGGTACGTGAAGTGATTTGTCCTTCCTGCAGCCATCGTTTCATGTGGATGGATGTCGAAGAGGGACCGACGATCAAAAAATACCGGTCTGTAGAGACCGGAGAGACATTCCATACGGCAGTATGCCCTCAGTGCGGGAAACGCGTGATATTGTTACCGGACAGGATACGCGCAGTGTTGCCCGGAACGGAAGATAACCTGGAAATGATGTGGGAGATTATGCAGATCAGGGCGGCGATGCCATCCGGCTGCTGGACTGGCTGGCAGAACGTGAGACCTTTTATCCGGTGGAGATCCATACGGCCAACCCGGTGGGGAGAGCCAACATGGAGAGGATTCTGGCCAGATACTGGGGAGAACAGTGCTGGTAGGAAATTTTGTGATAATTTAACCAACGGTTAATAGGCAAAAGAGATTCTTTGTGTTATAGTAAAAGTCTACGGAAAGACTGATATGCAACTGGATGCTGTACGGCATCGGAAGGAGGCGTATGATGGAAAGACCGCATTTTGACATTGTGGCCAGCGGCGCACGGATGAGAGCAATCCGTCAGGAGCGGAAGATCTCCGTGAAGCAGGTCATGGAATACATGGGCTTTGAATCTACGCAGGCCGTGTATAAATGGGAAGCCGGAAAGTGCTTTCCCCAGGCCGACAATTTGATTGCTTTAGCTATTTTGTATCGTGTAAGCCCGATGGAGCTTTTGGTAGAAGAGGACCTGGTGCCCTCTTCTAGTCATATCTGGGGAAATGCCGCATAGTGCGGAATGGAAGAGAAGGTGCACAGGAAGAGCAGTATGATTTACATAACGGGAGATACCCACGGGGATTTCACAAGATTTTCCGCGAAAAGATTACGGAGAACCGGCATGGAACTGACAAAAGAAGATTACATCATTATCTGCGGAGATTTTGGACTGTGCTGGGCGAAGGATAAAACTTTTGAGTATCATTGTAAAAATTTTGCGGAGAAACCTTACACCATTCTGTGGGTACAGGGAAACCATGAAAACTATGATATGATCGGGGAATATCCGCTGGAAGAATGGCATGGCGGGAAAGTGCGGCACATTATCCGGGACAAGGTGATATTGCTGGAACGGGGACAGGTCTTCGAGATTGACGGCAAGACCTTTTTCACCTTCGGAGGGGCATCTTCCCATGACATTCAGGGAGGAATTCTGGATCGTCAGACGGTGGATTTCGCAGAACAGAAGCGCAGAGCAGACCGGAATTATCTTCCCTACCGGATCCTTCAGGAAAGCTGGTGGCCCCAGGAGCTGCCGACAGAGGGAGAACTGCAGGAGGGCCTGCGCAATCTGGAACGATATCACTACGAGGTAGATTATGTGATCACACACTGTTGTGCCAGCACGCTGCAGGACCGGATCAATGCCGGGACGGGACGCTCCTGTGCCCCGGATCTGCTGACGGACTATCTGGGGACTTTGGAACAGAAGCTGCATTACAGGCATTGGTATTTCGGCCATTATCACCGGGACTGTCAGCCGGATGACAAGCACACGCTGGTATACTATGCGATACTGCCGCTGGAACAGAAGGAAAGTGTGAATGCGGTGCCGGTACCGGGACAGACAGAAGGAGAAACGAATCATGGCAAGAGATGAGAATGTAAAAATTTTTCAGAATACAGAAGAAAGGGTAAAGAAAGATCCCGGACTGCAGGAGGCAGTGAAGTATTCCGTGGCGGAGCAGGTGCTGATCCCGGAGATGATGGAAGTCACGGACCTGATGCCGGAGCTTATACAGAATCGTGACAGATATGAGCAGGATGCGGAAATCATAGTGTCGAAGAGGCGAAGCTATGAAGCGGCTGCGGGATATCGGGGAGAACGGGTGTGTGTGCACAATTTTGCATCAGCGACGAATCCCGGAGGCGGCGTGACCAAGGGGAGCTCTGCGCAGGAGGAATGTCTGTGCCGCTGCTCCACCCTGTATTTTTGTCTGAATACGAAGGAAATGTGGGCAGGCTTTTATTCTCCACACAGATATGCACAGGATCCGATCCACAATGATGACTGCATCTATACGCCGGGAGTCATTGTATTCAAATCCGATGCCGCGGCACCGGCACCGCTTCCGGAAAAAGACTGGTACTCCGTTAATGTGATCACCTGTGCCGCACCGAATCTGCGTCTGCTCCCGGCCAATGGGATGAATCCCGGAGACGGTAATAAGACCGTGAAGATGACGAGAGCGCAGCAACAGGCTCTGCATGAGAAACGTCTGACCAGGATCCTGGATGTGGCTGTGGCGGGAGGCAATGAAGTGGTCATTCTGGGGGCGTTCGGATGCGGAGCTTTTGAGAATGATCCGGAGGCTGTGGCAGCTGCGTTTTCCAATGTGATCGCTCGTTACAGAAAATGTTTTAAAACCATAGAACTGGCTATTTATTGTTCCCCCAGGGATGAGCAGAATTATAATATTTTCAAACGTGAGATAGATACGACATTGCGTTGACAAATGATAAGGAAACTAGTACTATAGTACCAAACTGATCGTTGGATATTGAGGGAAGTAATGGAGAAGGAACAGGGAAAGCTTATTATAATTGTATCAGTCGTATTTGCTATGGTGCTTCTGTGCATGATCTGCACCTCAGACAGTGTGCCGGAGGTAAAGTCATTACAGGAGTGTACGCCGGACGCAGTCAGCGTCTTGGATGACGGCAGGGAGCTGTACGATTTTATATTGGATCAAAACGATGATGAGACGAACTCGATCGTGTTTTATTCGACACATCAGGAGATTGTGGTGTATGCAGATGGGAAGCTGATCTATCAGCTGAATGCTGTACCCGGCATATGGGGAAATACTCCGGGCTGGACCTGGAATATTGTCAGGTTTTCAAGTAATGTGAGCAGCTTGCAGGTACAGTTCACCCCTTGTTATCCGGAAACGGCAGGCCAGCAGAAGACGTTTTATATCGGTGGCGGCTATAATAGCTATCGTTGGGTGATGCGCCGGGCAATGCCTGCCTTTCTCATCAGCATGATGGTGATACTGGTAGGATTGTATATTAGTATTTATTGGATCGTTATCCGCTGCGGAAGCCGGATCGACGGAACCTTATTGTATCTGGGTATTTTTTCGATCCTGCTGGGAACATGGTCGGCCAATGAGACGGATGTGGCAACGCTGCTCCTGACCAACAGGCAGGGATGCTCTTATCTGGCATTTGCAACGCTCATGCTGTTGCCGATGTCCTTTATCCTGTTTGTGAAGAGCTTTCTGGAGATCAGGGACGACCGGTTTTGTAGAATTATCTGTAATGCTAATCTGGCATTGATCGTCCTGACGCATATACTGAATGCAACAGAGATATATGAGTTCCGGAGAAGCCTGTGGATGACGCATGCGTTGATCATTCTGATGATTCTATACCTGCTGGTGGTCATCTGTAGCAAAATTGCCAGAAGGCAGCTGGATCAGAGGCTGAAGGCATGTGTAGGGGCACTGCTGCTTGTTTTTTTTGCTACCATTGTAGATGTGAGTGGTTATTATAAAACCAGCAATGATGTAGGTGTCTTTGGCAGAATCTCTTTCTTGATCTTTATTGTGGTGCTGGGAATAGAATCCGCCAGACAGACGGTTGCCCGGCTGAAAAAAGGTCGCAGGGTGGAGGAGCTGGAACAGTTTGCCCTGAATGATTCCATGACCGGCATGTACAATCGAAATGCTTATGATTATTTTGTGAAAAATGAGAAGGATTTTGAAGGGTATGTCATAGTGACCTTTGACCTGAATAATCTTAAGCAGTGTAACGATCAATATGGCCATAGGGCAGGGGATGAGTATATTATCAACGCGGCACATATCATAGAGGACAATTTTGAACGCTATGGGAAATGTTATCGCATTGGCGGAGATGAATTCTGCTGTATCATACCGAAGGGAAGATATTTTAAGATAGAACGTGTGATGCATAAGATCGATCAGGATGTAGAGATCTTGAATCATAAGAACATCATTCCCGTTCCTGTGGGAATTGCCTATGGGTATGCTGTATTCACGGCGGATGATACGGATCCGGAGAAGGTGCGTGAGCGTGCAGATGAGGATATGTACCGGAATAAGAAGGCGATGAAGCAGTCCTGACCAGAGAATCTACTCGATTGTTAACCATATTATAAAAAGGTTGACAATTAAAAAACACCATGCTATTCTAACAGAGGTTTTTACAAAAGACATCTGACAGAAAGGCATGGTTTTTTATTATGACAACACAGACAACAACTCGTAGCAAGACTTATGACATGGTGTACATTGCGGTATTTGCGGTTCTGATCGCGATCTGCTCCTGGATCTCCATCCCGATGACGGTTCCTTTTACGTTACAGACCTTCGCAGTATTCCTGGCAGTCGGCGTACTGGGCGGTAAGAGAGGAAGCCTTGCGGTATTGATCTATATTTTACTGGGTGCGGTAGGCATTCCTGTATTCGCCGGGTTCTCTGGTGGTATCGGTCAGTTACTGGGCAACACCGGCGGTTACATTATCGGATTTTTATTCTCCGCACTGCTGATGTGGCTGATCGAGAAGCTGTTCGGACGTAAGACATGGGTGCTTGGTGTGTCCATGGTACTGGGTCTGATCGTGTGCTATGCTATCGGAACGGTGTGGTTCATGGTTGTATATGCGCAGAATTCCGGAGCTGTCGGTCTGGCTACCGTACTGGGTTGGTGTGTAATTCCTTTCATCATTCCGGATCTGGTGAAGATCGCACTGGCACTGACACTGAGCAAGAGACTGTCTAAGGCTCTGAAGCTGAACGGACAGGAATAAAGGATACACCGGATATGGAAGTAACAACAACTTACCGGATCCGTCCGCACCACGGCATGTGCCTGTATTTTTTCGAAGGGAAGGGATACAGTGAAGGGTTCACTAAGCATATGGCGGAGGTGAAGGAATGGCTTCTGGGGAAAAATGGACCGGCATCCCTGCAGCTGGTCGGAACGACGGATGAGATCTGCAGCGCCTGCCCCCATAATAAGGGTGGCAGCTGCGAGTCTGCGGAGAAGGTAGACCGGTATGATGCGGGTGTATTGAAATACACCGGATTAAAGGCAGGGCAGGAAATGACTTTTGCGGAATTTGAGCGGATCGTGGAAGAGAAGATTCTGCAGCCGGGATATGGCAAGGTCATCTGTGGCGACTGCCAGTGGAGAGATATCTGCCACAAATAATGAAGAGCATTCCCATGCGGGAGTGCTCTTTTGTATTACATGAGATCTGAATTCAGTGATTATATGTTGATTAAACGTGAAGAGTCGGATATAATAAAATCGGAATGTGTGAGAATACCGTTGAACATATTAGACCGGATTTGATTTTAAGGTAAGGAGGATGTAGGCTATGGAAGTAATGGCTCAAGGGAACAGACATATTGTCGATTCGGATAGCAAAGTAGATAATAATGTAGTTCGCCAAAAAGTAATGGATAGCTATCAAGATATGTTGAGCGGAAAAGGTAGAGATTACAAAGTTTTTTTCGCAGAGTTGGAAAGCAGGTATAACGGAAAATAATGTATAAAGTGCAAATTCTTCCCAAGGCGGAAGAGGATATTTGTACAAAAAAGCGCACCTCCCCTTAGGTGCGCTTTTTTGTGCGTCTATAGCCGCACTGTTACCTCACGAAGAGGTAAGCCGTATATGCAACATACAGAAGCACGCACGCAGCCCCCTCACTGCGGGTCATGCGTCTGCCGGTACGGGCGAATACGAAGAGCAGAATGGCACTGCCAAGGAGCAGTACGGTGTCGATGACGGACTCTCCGAGGACATGCAGAGGGCTGATCACCGCGGACATTCCGAGGATAAACAGGATGTTGAACAGGTTGGAGCCGATGGCATTGCCCAGCGCCAGCCCGCTGTCTCCCTTTTTCGTGGCAACGATGGAGGTCACCAGCTCAGGCAGGGAGGTGCCGATGGCGATAATGGTCAGTCCGATGAAATTCTGGCTGACACCAAAATTCGTAGCTATGATGCAGGCTTTATCTACCACCAGATCCCCACCGAAGATAACGGCAGCCAGACCTCCGACAATATACAAAAGGCTGCGGGGAAGGGAGAGAATCTTGCCGGGTTCGCCCTCTTCTCTGTTTTTCCGGGCAGAATAGATCATAAATCCCAGATATACGATCATGCCAAGCAGCAGGACTGCACCCTCAATGCGGCTTAAGCTGCCATCTAAAAACATCAGACATAATACGACGGTTACCAGGATATTTAACGGCATATCCCGCTTCAGGATCTCTCCGTGGGGCATAAAGCTGTGCAGGAATGCGCAGATACCTACCACCACCAGCCCGTTGAAGATATTCGAGCCGACGACATTACTGATGGCGATATCATTACTGCCAGCCAGTGCGGCATTGATGCTGACGGAAGCCTCCGGCGCGCTGGTGCCCATGGCCACGATGGTCAGTCCGATGATGACGCTGGGGACCTTCAGGATCCCCGCCAGGGAGGAACTTCCCTCCACGAAAAAGTCTGCACCTTTGATCAGAAGTATAAATCCTACGAGTAACAATATGTATTCCATAAGCTGTCCTTTCCTGCAGCAAGCGTCTGTATTCTTAGAAAAAAGTATAAAAATAGAGACTTTTACCGCATCAAAAATGATCGATAAAAGTCTCGTTGCTTACAATAATAACCGGTCCGACGGACGTGATGACGATTATCATTCCGGACAGCTGCCTGTATTATTCGGTTACCATTCCAGGTTACCATTCTATCAGAAACCATCCGGGAACTACTCCCTCTTAACTGTGCCCTCATTCTACAAAAAAGGACAAGCACTGTCAACAGACTTTGTAAATCTTGACACTATTTTAACATGAACTCCACCTTCACGGGATCATGGTCGGAGTAGGAATAGCCGGTGTTTACATTCTCGTAGGACAGGCACTCGATATTGTCGGAGATAATGAATCCGTCCAGTGTCACAGTATAAGTAACACCCGGAACATATTCCATATCTGCATTACGGGCGCTGTTCCAAAGGGCTGCCTGCTCCTCTTCGGTCAACAGATCCAGACAGAAGGTAAAATGTTCTGGAAGCTCACTTCTGGGAAAAGGAAATGCCCAGGACTCACAGCTCTCCGTATCCTCTTCGGAAGCCTTCAGGTCGTGGTTAAAGTCGCCGCCGCAGAGCACATAATTGCCGGCTTCGTATTCTTTTGCCATATCATTGCACAGCATCTCAATCTGTCCCTGGCGGATGGCATCGCTGTTGCCGTAAGCGGACATATGCAGATTGAAGATCACCAGCTCCTTGCCATTGTCCACCGGGATCCGGGAGACGCTGTAGCAGCGGTCCAGATCGAAGAACTTGCTGAAGGAAGTGGAGATGGGGAAGCTTCGGCGCAGAGCAGAAGACACCGGATATTTCGAGAACAGTCCGAGTCCTGCCCTGCTGCTGCCGTGGGGCTGTGTAAACGGATAGAACAGGAAGGCGGAATCATAATTCTGCGCAAATACAGTAGTATATTCCGGCAGAATGTTGCGCAGCATCTCGTACTCATCCGTATGATAGCTTCTGGTGGCATCCAGATCGATCTCCTGGATCAGCGCAAAATCCGGGTCTAATGACTTCACTAGCTCTCCCGCACCGTTTATGGCATACTGTACGGTCTCAGGGCTCTCCGCCCAGGAGGAGGTACCGCCGTCCATGAAGAAGCTATAATCCGGCAGATAAGCACCGAAACCGATGTTGTAGGTCACTGCGGAATATTCCGTATCCGTAGCCAGCACCGCAGCCGCACCTGTGGTGGTATCGTCGACCGGTGCCTCCACCACCAGTTCCTGATTGTCCTCGATCCTGTAATAACTGGCATAGAGGTAGACGATGTAAGCCAACAGTGCGAGGATGAGGATCCCCAGCACGATACACATGGTTTTTAATAACGTTTTACATAAATTTTTCTTTTTCATATCCTTATTTTAACAAGCCTTGCGGGAAATGGCAAATGTTAAAATTTCTATGAGAAATAGGCACTCGCATGCCGTTTTTGTATTTAATGATGTCGGGGTCAAAAGCCCCCGACTTTGATGCCTACGAATGGGACTTGTACCTGTCATTATAGTGAATAATGTTTAAGTAATGTTGTAATAATGTTGTAATAATGTTTATATAATGTCATATATTATTTAAAATCCTTATCCTACTGTATCATAGGCAGAAATGCAAGTAAATTTTCACCTATGATGTAATTGTAATGTTGTTGTAATGTTTAGTAATGTTTGATATAGTTATGCCAAGAACATTATTATATGGAGGAGATTCATGAAAATCAAAGAGATATATCCAGATGTTATTACAGAAGATACAAGTTATGAATATAAAGCAGTATTGAATCCGGATAATCCCATTAAATGGGCAAAAACTCTTATTGGATATGCAAATGATAAAGGAGGAACCTTATTTATAGGTGTATCAAACGATGGGGAGGCCTTTGGAATTGATCTTGAAGAAGTTGATAAAACAAAACTATTAATTTCAAGGATTAATGATAGACATATTTTTCCACACATTAAGATTTCATATATGATGAGAAGTGTGGATTCTAATGCGGAACATTTTGTATTAGCTGTTAAAGTTGCTCCTGCAGATTCTGTAATAAGATATAGAGAAGGAGATTACAATGAAACAGTTTTTATAAAGGGAGATGGAAATGCGACTCCTGCAACACCGGAAGAAATTATTTCACTTTCAAAGAGAAAATATGGTGTAGATAATGAGACAAGCGAGGTGGCATATACTGATAATCAGTGGTCAGAATACCTTAATCTTTGTAAGGAATACAGACAAGATAAATCTGTTCCAACAATGAAAGAATTGCAGAACGAAGAAATAGTTTCAAAAGATGGGTATGCAAAATCAGGATTTATAATGTTTTCAGACAACTATAATGAAGATGACACAATGATATGCTGCCGTTTATGGAAAGGGAAAAACAAGACAGGTATTGTTTTAGATAGCAGCAGATTAAGAGGTTCTATTGCAAACGTATTTGAGAATGCATTAAACTTTATTGAACGAAACACCAAAACAGGCTGGGTAAAAACAGAAAAGGGTGGACGGGATGAAATCAGATCGTATCCTAAGGAAGCTGTAAGAGAGGCATTGGTAAATGCCATTGCCCATAGGGATTATTCTATTTCGGGAACACAGATTGATGTTGATATCTATTCAGACAGAATTGAAATAGTTTCACCAGGGTCATGGTTACTGCCAAAAGATTACAATGCATATCCAGCCGGTTCTATACCGTCTATCAGAAGAAATGCCATCATAGCAGCTTGTCTGGATGTGGCAAATCTGATGGAGAGAGGTGGAACTGGTTTTCAAACCATGATGGAATCTTACAAGTCCAGTCCAGATGAATTACAGCCGGTAGTATCTATATATCCCGGATTTTTGAATTTGAGATTATATGACAGATTATTTAGAGATGAGGCTATAGAACTGGATTTAGAAAACCTTACAGATGCGGAAAAAGTTATGGCTATTCTTAAGATGGAAGGACCAAAGCCTATAAAGGAACTACAGATGTCTCTTAACTATCGGAGTAGAAGTCAATTCTTAAATGAAGTTATAAATCCGCTTATGAAATCAGGGGAGATATATAGGGATGGTAAGCCAAAATCACCAACGGCACTTATTAAAATCAAAAAATAAAAGAAAAATATAATTTGTCAGCGAAACAGGGCTGCAAATACTGATTTTGACCGGAGCGAGGCCAACACCGGGCATCTGATTATATGAAATGTGCCAGATACTTGCCATATCTGATGGGAAAGGGGTATTATGATAAATATAAATAATAAGGAGGCTGATCCTATGAGGCCGATACCAACGATTGAAGATCCGGAGCGCTATATAGACAGTGCGTTTGTGGATTCCGCGTTTATAGAATTGAAAAGTTGTGATCTGTGGGATGTGAAAATGCTGTATCCGATCCTACATATGGACCATGCGGAAGAGAAGTGCTTCGTCCGTAAGGAGATGTATGAGAGGCTGGTGAAGGCGGCGGGAAATCTGCCGGACGGTTACCGGTTCCGCATCTGGGATGCCTGGCGCCCCTTTGCACTGCAGCATGAATTGTTTGAAAAGTATTCTGTGGACATCATCCGGGATTTTCATTTAGAAGAGCTGCCGGAGGCAAAAAGGAGAGCTGCGATCTGCAAATTTGTCTCGGACCCGGTACCGGATACAAAGGTGCCTCCCGCCCATACCACCGGAGGAGCCATTGATCTGACGCTTCTGGATCCGGAGGGCAGAGAGCTTCCTATGGGATGTGGATTCGATGCTTTTACGGATAAGACCTGCGCAGCGTATTTTGAGGCACCGGAGCATGTACAGGGGGCAGAGGACGAGCAGGTCCGTGAAAATCGCCGTCTGCTTTATTATGCTATGATAGATGCGGGATTTACCAATCTGCCGTCGGAATGGTGGCATTATGATTACGGTGACCGGTTCTGGGCATATTACATGCGGAAGCCCGCAATCTATGAGGGCGTATTTACGAGGGAGGAAATTCATGGATAATCAGAAACAAAAGAAGAAAAAAAGTGTGATGGACACGCTGTCCGCCACTATGGTACTGGTGCTGATCGCACTGTTGCTGGTGTTTGTGGGATATACGTATCTGGCACTGAAGAACGGTTACACGCTGGATGACCTGATCGACAATATCGTTGGGAATCTCATCGGTGTGCTGGCGGCATTTCTGTTATTCGATATACTGAACAACAAGCTGACCCAGGATGCCTACGCCAGAGAGACCTCCCAGCAGATCACCAAGACGCTGATGGGAGAGCCGGAGATCCTGGATTCTTTCAGCGATGAAGATAAAAAGACTTTCCTGAAATCCACCATTACCTCCATGATAAAGGATGAAGATGCGGTGGATATGCTATCTACCAATATGGAGAAATATTTTGACAGGGCAAGAGGCGCCAGGATTCGGAAAATGTTCGATTACACGATCAATCTGGAGCCGAATCTGACAGAGGAATATGTAAAAGCCGGTTTCCCCGGAGCCATAGACGGAAAGTATTACCTGATCGATGAGGAATTGAAGTTCAGCGTAAAGTGTCTGGGAGGAACAGACGAGAACTACACGGGCGATGTGATCAGACTCGGTTTCGCCTATGATAAAAAGAGTCTGGATGGTGGATTGCTGGAGACCGGACAGGATGCGGATTTCACCAAGAGCATTTTCAATGAGGATCTGGTGGTGGAACCGGAAGCCGTGGACTTCATCAACAGTATTCCCGCGGACAAGGTCCGGGATGTGATCAATGACCTGTTCATGCCGATTTTGCGAATTGACAACAGCGGAGATAATGACGACGAAGCGCAGTTTGAAGTAGAACGCAAGAGCAACGGATTTATTCTGAAATTCAAGTTGGATTTTGACCGCAACGAGGCAAGCGGGGAGCATCTGGTCAGCATCTATTTCAAGATGCCCCGGGTATGGAACTCTATTTTCGAGGTGACTCTGGTGGATCCGACCAAGGAGCCCCATATCAAGCTGAAATACAAGAATGGAATGGATGTCACTATGTATTCCTATCTCAATAAGGAAAGCACTGCCAATGTCGGAGCCTGCATCCAGAGAGCCGGACTCTATGACATTGCGATCAAGGACGAGTGGATCTACCCCAAGAGCGGCGTGATCTTCCATATTAAGAAGGCGTAGAATAAATATGAAACCAAGATCTCCACAAAGTATGGAATTATATAAAATGCTCATAGCCCGCGGGTATCCGGAGTCCTTCAGCGATCTGGTGACGAAGAACCTGAACACGGATTTTACGGCGAGCCGTATGATCGGCTATCTGTATCATTATTCGGATCTGCCACCGGAGGAGATCGCAGACGAAATGCTGGCGATCTTAAGTGACCGGAACCGGATCATGCAGAAGAAAGAACTGGAGAGTAATAATGCGGAATGGAACCGAATTCTGATGCGGGGACTGGACACGGAGGACGAAACCTGAGGAAATAAACGGATTTGTTTTCGGTTGCCATTGTAGCAGATTCCGATTATAATAAAAGCTTGTAACAGCAATGACACTGAATTGAGGTTTTCAATGAATATAGTAGTAGACGGATATAATATATGTGTAAAAACAACCGGTACCGGCGATAAGACAGTCGTGATCTTACAGGGCTGGGGTACGGATCTGGGAGTGTATGATTCCGTAGCCGGTGTGATAGACGGCAGCAGGTACCGTGTGATCCAGTTCGATTTCCCGGGCTTTGGCGGCAGTGATGAACCGAAGGAACCCTGGGATGTAGACGGATTTGCGGATTTTTTCTGCAGATTTATGGAAGTAATGCAGGTAAAGCAGGCCACCCTCATCGGGCATTCCTACGGTGGCCGCGTGATCATCAAGCTGGCAGCCAGAGAGAGCATCCCTTTTGAGATCACAAACATTATCCTGATCGACAGCGCAGGTGTCCTGCCGGTGCGTACTACTGCACAGAAATGGAAGATCCGCAAGTACAAGATCCTGAAGAAATTCCTGAACATGAAGCTGATCTATGCTATGTTCCCGGAGGTGATCGATGACTGGAGGAGCCGACAGGGATCGGCAGACTACCGCAATGCGACACCCATGATGCGTCAGTGTATGGTGAAGGCGGTGAATGAGGATCTGACGGAGCTGCTTCCGAAGATCCGTCAGGAAGTGTTGCTGATCTGGGGAGATCAGGATACGGCAACTCCTATCCGGGATGCACATATTATGGAAGAGAAGATACCCAACTGCGGTCTGGCAGTGATCCCGGGAACCGGTCATTTTTCTTTCCTTGAGAAACCGGCACAGTTCCGGGGAATTATGGAGGCATATTTGCAATGATCATACGTGTGCTGATAGCGGTCGTGCTTGCTGTTCCGGCATATTTTTATACCATGCGGTATAACATTCATATGTTCCAGCAGAACGGCTATAAGAATAAAGAACACATTCACTGGCTGAAGAAGAAATTCCGGCTGCAATGGATTCTCTATTTTGGTCTGGCACTGGGCATTGTAACCTGTGTGTTTCCGTACCTTGCCCTTGAAATCTTCGAGTATCTGGTACTGTTTGTGATCATCGTGGTATATCGTGCCATGAAGCGGATGAATACGAAGAAAAAGCTGGTGTATACTGCCCGGGTCAAGAGATTGCTCACTACGGAGCTGATCCTTACGGCTGCGGTATTCGCTCTGGTGTGTGGATTGGGCGGAATGAAGCGGATCCCGGGACTGTGCCTGATCCTGGTATCTGTGAATCTGTTTCTGGATATTGTGGCTAATGTCATCAATCATCCCATGGAGGCGGGGATCAATCAGCATTATATCAATGATGCTGTGAGAAAGCTGAAAAGCGTCCAGGGACTTACCGTCATCGGTGTGACCGGCAGCTACGGCAAGACCAGTGTAAAGTTCTATTTGCAGACATTATTGCAGGAAAAATATAATGTACTGGTGACACCGGAGAGTTTCAATACGCCTATGGGTGTGGTGCGGACCATCCGCGGTTCCCTGAAGCCTACCACAGAGATTTTTGTCTGTGAGATGGGTGCCCGCCATGTGGGCGATATCAAGGAGATCTGCGATATGGTGCATCCCGATCACGGTGTGATCACATCTATCGGACCGCAGCATTTAGAGACCTTTTTTAACATGGAGAATATTCAGAAGACGAAGTTCGAGCTGGCGGATGCCCTGCCGGAAGGCGGCATGCTGTTCTTGAACGGTGACAACGATTATATTCAGCAGCAGGCAGCTTCTCCCGCGTATGATCAGACCCCGGAGAAGATATTCTATTATTCCGAAACGGAAGGGACAGGATACTGTGCCAAAGATGTGAAGGTATCCCAGTTAGGTACGGAGTTCACCGTAGTGACCCCGGACGGCGAGAGCGAGAGATTCCAGATGCGTCTCATCGGTGCCCACAATGTCATCAATGTGGTGGGGGCTATCGCGGTCGCTCATAAAATGGGTATGACGCTGCAGGAACTGCGGATCCCGGTACGCCGGATCGAGCCGGTACCCCATCGTATGCAGATGCGGGAGCACGGTCTGGTGACGATCATCGATGATGCTTACAATTCCAACCCTGTAGGTTCCAGGGCAGCGGTCGAGACGCTGGCTATGTTTGACGGTATCCGGATCCTGATCACGCCGGGCATGGTGGAGCTGGGTGATAAGGAAGCGGAATACAATCATAAATTCGGTAACTACGCAGCGGATTGCTGCGATTACATCCTGTTAGTGGGCAGACGACATACCGAGCCCATCAGGGAGGGCGTGTTGGAGAAGGGATTTCCGGAAGAGAAATGCCTGGTATTCGACAAGCTGGAGGAAGCTGTATCTTACGCCTATGCCATTAAAGGGCAGGGACATAAGTATATTTTATTAGAGAATGACCTGACGGATAACTATTAGAAGATTCAGAGGCAATTTTGTGAAAGAGGTTCCGGATAGTTGGCAGAGAGTAGGAAAATTCAGGAGGGAAAATAAATGAAGACAAGAGTAGCAATGCTGTTTGGCGGCAAGAGTGTAGAACACGAAGTATCAGTGATCTCCGGTATCCAGGCTGTCATGAACATGGATACTGACAAATACGCAGTAATCCCGGTCTATATGACCAAGCGCAATGAAATGTACATCGGTGAGGAGATCGGCAAGATCGAATCCTATAAAAATATCGATGAACTGTTGAAAAAGTCCCAGAGAGTCATCATGACCAACGAGGACGGCAAGGTATTCCTGACTCCGTTCCCGGTGAAGATGTTCGGCGGAAAGAAAGCCGTGGAGATCGATGTGGCTTTCCCGGTAGTGCATGGTACCAACGTAGAGGACGGCGCTTTCCAGGGTTACCTGAAGACCATGGGTATCCCCTTCGTGGGCTGTGATGTGACCGCATCTGCCATCGGCATGGACAAATACATCATGAAAGCTGTATTAAAGGAGTGTGATGTTCCGGTACTGGATGCGCAGCTGTATACGCTGTCGGATTATGCGCAGATAGAGATTCTGCTCGACAAAGTGGAAAAAGGACTGGGATATCCGGTGATCGTAAAACCTGTCAACTTAGGCTCCAGCGTAGGTATCAGCGTGGCAAAGAACCGCGTGGAACTGACCCATTCCGTGGACGATGCTTTCAAGTATGCCACTAAGGTACTGGTGGAGCATGCCATTACGAATCTGCGGGAGATCAACTGCTCCGTACTGGGAGATGAGAATGATGCCATCGCCTCTGAGTGTGAAGAACCCCTGCATACCAAAGATATCTTAAGCTATGAAGACAAATATGTCAGCAATGCCAAAGGCAGCGGTTCCAAGGGCATGGCCAGCGTATCCCGCAAGATCCCCGCAGAGCTGTCTCCCGAGAAGAGAGAAGAGGTGCGCGAGCTGGCAGTCAGATCTTTCAAGGCACTGGGCTGTAACGGTGTGTCCCGTATCGACTTTATGATCGACGAGGACAACGGCAAGCTGTATTTTAACGAGATCAATACCATTCCCGGATCTCTGGCTTTCTATCTGTGGGATCCGGTGGGCGTTCCTTACAAAGAGCTTTTGGACCGTATGATCCAGCTGTCTTTGAAGAGAGCCCGCACCGAAGAGAGACTGACCTTTACTTTTGATACCAACATCTTGAATTCCGCAAGCTTTGGCGGTTCTAAGGGTGGTAAACTGTAATAGCCGGTTTATGGATTTTATGATTATTTAATATATTTTTTAGCACTCACATCTTGCGAGTGCTAAGCAGTAGTGATAATATAATCTCTGTAAGAGGAACAAGCGACTGCAACAGCAGACAATTGTTTGAAAAGAGATGTGAAGTGGTCAGCCGCGCAGGAAACTGTGTGGCTGATTTTTACATGGAAAACGTCTTGGTTGTGTGGCTCACCGGTTGGGCAGAATGGAGGGAATATGACGAAGACAACAAAAAGAGATTATTATGAAGTACTGGGTGTCAGCAAGACAGCGGACGCCGCAGCGATAAAAAAAGCATACCGGAAACTGGCGAAAAAATACCATCCGGATACCAATGCAGGAGACCCTGTGGCAGAGGAGAAGCTGAAGGAAGTCAACGAAGCTTACGATGTGCTGGGGGATGAAAAAAAGAAGAAACTATATGATACTTACGGTTTTGCTGCTTTCCAGGAGGGATTTAATGAGGAGGCAGCCAGACAGTATCAGGAGCAGTTTAAGAACGGAGGCGGCTTCGGCACCGATGGATTCGGCGGCTTTGGCAACGGCACGTTCCATTACAGCACCGGAGGAAGCGGTTTCGGTACCGGTGATTTTGGCGGCTTCGGCGGGGATGAGGATATTTTCGACAATCTGTTCGGTCAGTATTTCAAGGGACAGAAAGGCTCCGGACGGGGCAGCCGGGCGAACTACCGCAGTAAAGGTCAGGATGTGGAATCCGGCATCACCATCAGCTTTGACGAAGCAATGCATGGCTGCGATAAGACCTTTACCTTAAGAGATCCGGCTACCGGCAAGTCCGAATCCGTGCAGGTGCATATTCCGGCAGGTATCGACACCGGTAAAAGTATCCGCCTGAAAGGTAAGGGTGGTGAAGGTTACTCCGGCGGTGAGAGCGGTGACCTGTATCTGAAGGTGACGGTACAGGAGAAGCCGGGCTGGGAGCGTAGAGGACAGGATCTGTATACCACGGTCAATATCCCCTATACTACCGCAGCCCTGGGCGGCGAGATCCGTGTACCCACGTTGTACGGTGATGTCATGTGCAAAGTGAAGGAAGGTACGCAGTCCGGAAGTAAGATCCGTCTGAAAGGCAAGGGCGTGGTATCCATGAAGGATAAAAATGCCCACGGCGATCAGTATGTCGTGATCCAGATTCAGGTGCCTAAGAATCTGACCCCGGCAGCAAAAGAAAAATTACAGGAATACAAGAAGGTCAGTGGATTTTGATCCACTGGCCTTTTGTGTTTTTGATAAATGATAAAATTTTTCATTAAACGAAAAAAGCTGGAAATAGGAAAAATAGGTGTTTATAATATTCATTCATAAATAGAATAAACCAAAGAATTCGCACAGGAGGAAATGAATTATGTTGAAATGTTTAAAAAAGATTGATAAAGCAAAAACCGGTATTTTCGCAGCAGGCGTTCTGTTCGGAACCGCAGGCATCAAAGTACTGTCCAGCAAGGATGCGAAGAAGCTGTACACCAACTGCACCGCAGCAGTTCTGCGCGCAAAAGAGTGTGTCATGAAGACTGCGACCACCATCCAGGAGAACGCAGAGGATATCTACGCAGAAGCTCAGCAGATCAACGAGGACAGAGCAGCAAAGGCAGCTCAGGAGTTTGACGGCGAGGTTGAGGCAGAAGCAGCAGAGACTGCAGCAGACGCTGAATAATCCATCGAATCTTACAACACAGAATAAATGACACCTGCATGCTTCGGCATCGCAGGTGTTTTCATGAAAGCAGGCATAAATTATGAGATTTGTGATCAAACATGAGATAAAGGGGAGACTCAGGGTTCACATTCTGCAGAGCCGTATGAGCTTTGCACAGGCAGATACACTGCAATACTATCTGGATGGACAGAGTAATATTGTCAGTGCCAAAATTCAGGAGCGCACCCTGGATGTCACGGTAGTCTATACCGGTTCCAGGGAGGAGGCACTGAAGACACTGGAGAATTTTACATATCAGGGTACAGAAGTGCCGGAGAACTATCTTGCTAATTCCGGCAGAGAGATGAACCGGGAATATAAGGATCAGCTGATCAATAAAGTGGTAATGCATTATGGGATCAGGCTGTTTCTGCCCATGGACATCCGTTCCGTGATCACCACAGTGAAGTCTTTCAAATATCTCTGGCACGGCGTGAAGACTCTGGCGAAGGGCAAGATCGAAGTACCGGTACTGGATGCCACTGCTATCGGTGTATCTGTGCTGCGTGGTGATTACAACACAGCAGGTTCCGTAATGTTCCTGCTCGGCATTGGCGAGATCCTGGAAGAGTGGACGCACAAAAAGTCTGTCGGTGATCTGGCGAGGAGCATGTCCTTAAACATTGACAAGGTATGGGTTGTGAGCAACGGACAGGAGATCCTGGTGCCGTCCACATCCATTAAGTCGGGTGATCTGGTAAGGATCCACATGGGCAATGTGATTCCTTTCGACGGTACAGTGACGGATGGAGAAGGTATGGTGAATCAGGCATCTCTGACCGGAGAATCCGTTCCGGTGAGAAAAATTCCCGGTGGAACTGTCTATGCCGGAACTGTGGTAGAAGAAGGTGAGCTGACTATCTGTGTGAAAGAAAACGGCGGCTCCAGCAAATATGAGAAGATCATGACCATGATAGAGGAATCCGAGAAGCTGAAATCCTCTCTGGAGGGTAAGGCAGAGCACCTGGCAGATAAGCTGGTACCCTATACTTTCTTAGGCACCGGTCTGGTATGGCTGTTCACACGGAATGTGACCAAGGCATTATCCGTGCTGATGGTGGATTTCTCCTGCGCATTGAAGTTGTCTATGCCGTTAGCAGTATTGTCTGCGATCCGTGAGGCAAGCACCTATGAGATCACGGTGAAGGGCGGCAAATACTTAGAGGCTATGGCAGATGCCACCACCATTGTATTTGACAAGACCGGAACCCTGACCAAGGCACAGCCTACCGTGGCGGATGTGGTATCCTTTAACGGACAACCCGCAGAGGAACTGCTTCGGATCGCTGCCTGCCTGGAGGAGCATTTCCCGCATTCCATGGCAAAGGCAGTGGTGCGTGAAGCGGCCCGCAAGGAGCTGGTACATGAAGAACTGCATACCAAAGTGGAATATATTGTAGCTCATGGAATCTCTTCCACTCTGGAAGGCAAGAAGATCATCATCGGCAGCTACCATTTCGTATTTGAGGATGAGCAGGCACAGATTCCGGAGGGCAGACAGGAGCTGTTCGACCAGCTGCCTGAGGAATACTCCCGCCTGTATATGGCAATTGACGGCAAGCTGGCTGCAGTGATCTGCATCGAGGATCCTCTCAGAGAAGAGGCTCCGGAGGTTATCCGACAGCTGAAGAGTCTCGGAATCCACAAGGTAGTCATGATGACAGGAGACAGCGACCGTATCGCTGGGGCAATTGCGGGTACCGTCGGCGTGGATGAGTATTATTCCGAGGTGTTGCCGGAGGACAAAGCAAGGTTCGTGGAGCATGAGAAGCAGGCAGGTCATAAAGTCATTATGATCGGTGACGGCATCAACGATTCCCCGGCATTGTCTGCGGCAGATGTTGGTATTGCCATCAGCGAGGGTGCACAGATCGCCAGAGAGATCGCGGATGTGACCATCGGCGCAGACAATCTGTATGAAGTGGCTACCCTGAAGGAATTGAGCAACTCTCTGATGGAGCGGATCCATAAAAATTACCGCATGATCGTAGGGATCAACACCGGACTGATCATTTTAGGTGTGGCAGGAATCATTCCTCCCACTACGTCCGCTCTTCTGCATAATACATCTACCCTGTGGATCAGCACCAAGAGCATGAAGAACCTTCTGGACAAAGAAGAAGTATAAAGAAAAAAACATAGGCCATTGTAAGGGGAAGGATGAGTTCCCCTTGCAGTGGCCTGCATTTTGCTCTATAGTAAGTTTGGACTAACCACAAAGTGTAATACAATTTGCCGAGAATGTACGGTACTTTTGTAGGAATTATATGTTGCATATTTGCAGATGCGTGTATATAATGATATAGTAATTCCTAGTTGAACGATAGAGATAGGAGGAAGTATATGTCAGAACAATTATTACAGGTGCGTAACTTGTCCGTAAGTGTAGAGGACAAGCCCATCCTTCATGGAATAGATTTAGAGGTTCGTCCCGGAGAGACCCACGTCCTCATGGGACCCAACGGTGCCGGCAAGTCCACATTGGGCTACACCATCATGGGAAGTCCCCGCTATGAGGTGACCGATGGTGAGATCCTGTTCAAAGGAAAAGAGCTGTTGGAGGAGACTGCAGACCAGAGAGCGAAGGACGGTATCTTTTTATCCTTCCAGAATCCGCTGGAGGTTCCCGGTGTCTCTCTGCGGAACTTTATCCGCAATGCGGTGGAACAGAGAAGTGGTTCCCGCATCAAGCTGTGGACATTTAAAAAGGAACTGGAGAAAGCTATGGAAGTCTTACAGATGGATCCTTCCTACGGTGACCGTGACCTGAATGTCGGATTTTCCGGCGGCGAGAAGAAAAAGGCAGAGATTCTGCAGTTACTTATGTTGAAGCCTTCACTGGCCATTCTGGATGAGACGGATTCCGGCCTGGACGTGGATGCAGTGCGTACCGTATCCAAGGGCGTGGAAGAGTACCAGAAGGACAAAAAGGGTGCTCTGCTGATCATCACCCACAGCACCAGAATCTTAGAGTATCTGCATGTGGACAAGACCCATGTTCTGGTAAACGGCAAGATCGTGGCATCCGGCGATGCTTCTCTCGTAGACGAGATCAACGAGCATGGTTTCGAGCGTTTTCTGGAAGCATAAGGAGGTTGACGATCTGAATGAGTGAACGTGAAAAGACATACGTGGAAGACGTCAACAGAAGCATTTATGATATCCGTAATGAGGAGAAGGACGTCTATCGTATTAAAAAGGGACTGACTCCCGATATTGTGGCGGAGATTTCCGAGAAAAAGAAGGATCCCGCATGGATGGCAAATTTCAGATTACAGTCTCTGCAGATCTATAATGAGATGGAAGTTCCCGACTGGGGTCCCTCTATTGAGGGTCTGAACATGGAAGACATCGTAACCTATGTAAAACCTAATACCCATATGAGCGCCAAATGGTCCGAAGTGCCGGAGGACATCAAGGATACCTTCGAAAAATTGGGGATCCCACAGGCGGAGCGGAAGTCCCTCGCCGGTGTGGGCGCCCAGTACGATTCCGAGCTGGTATATCACAATGTCAGGGAAGAAGTGGCAGCCCAGGGCGTAGTCTATACCGATATGGAGAGTGCCCTGAATGGGGAATATGCGGATATGGTGAGGAAGCATTTTATGAAGCTGGTGACCCCCAGAGATCACAAATTCGCAGCGCTGCACGGTGCTGTGTGGTCCGGCGGCTCCTTCGTATATGTTCCCCCCGGAGTGTCTGTGACGATTCCCCTGCAGTCTTATTTTCGACTGAACGCACCGGGAGCCGGACAGTTCGAGCATACCCTGATCATTGTGGACGAGGGTGCATACCTGCATTTTATCGAAGGCTGTTCCGCCCCGAAGTACAACGTGGCGAACCTCCATGCCGGCTGTGTGGAGCTGTTCGTGGGGAAAAATGCAAAACTGCGTTACTCCACCATCGAGAACTGGTCCAAGAATATGTACAATCTGAATACCAAGCGGGCGTTGGTGGAAGAAGGCGGTACCATAGAATGGGTATCCGGTTCCTTCGGATCCCACGTATCCTATCTGTACCCCATGAGCGTGCTGAACGGTAAGGGGGCCAGAGCGGAATTCACCGGCATCACCTTTGCGGGAGCCGGACAGAATCTGGATACCGGTACCAAAGTGGTCCACAATGCACCGGAGACCACTTCCTATATCAATACCAAGTCCATCTCCAAGGATGGAGGTATCAGTACTTTCCGAAGTTCCGTAGTGGTGAAGAACAGTGCGGCAAAGAGCAAATCCGCCGTATCCTGTCAGTCCCTGATGCTGGATGACAAGTCCCGCTCCGATACCATCCCGGCCATGGATATCCGTACCCAGGATGCCGATATCGGACACGAGGCGAAGATCGGCCGGATCAGCGATGAAGCAGTGTTCTATCTGATGTCCCGCGGTATCTCAGAAGAGGATGCCAGAGCCATGATCGTCAGCGGATTCGCAGACAATGTATCGAAGGAGCTGCCGTTGGAATACGCGGTGGAGATGAACAATCTGATCCGTCTGGAGATGAAGGGCAGCATCGGTTAATGTGGCAGGAGGAATGGAGATCAGTATGGAAAAAGAATATAATATGACCATTAACAGACTGCCGGCGAAGACCTGGAACTGGCTTCGCATGAACGAGACGCAGTTGGAGAAAATTGAGATCCCCGCGGCCGGAGAGGCAAAAGTCACTCTGCCGGAGAAGATAACGATCGCTGAAAACGAAGGCTCTAAGCCCTGGAATGCGGATTTTGCAGGCATTGCCTCCGGTATGGGGGAAGATATGGACGGTCTGCTTGCCGCAGCGGGAGTAAAAGCAAAACAATATGAGGTGCCCGCGGATGTGACAGAGGTGCAGCCGTTACTGCTTGATTATGCCTATGCACAGAATAGCTTACAGGCGGGAGCTGTAGCGGTAAAAGCAGGTAAAAACAGTGTGATCACTGTGATCCAGGATTTTGCTTCCGACAGGGAGGCAGCAGGGCAGGCGGCAGTATCCACCAGACTGTATCTGGAAGAAGGAGCGAAGCTCCGGCTGATCCAGGTGCAGAGACTGGGCAGTGATTTTACTTTTATGAATGATATCGGAGCCCTGTGTGAAGAGAAGGCTTCCCTGGAAGTGATCCAGCTGATCCTCGGCGGAAAGAATACTTACCTTGGATGCAAGACTACCTTACAGGGCAGAGAGAGCAGCCTGAATGCCGACACCGCTTATATCGTGGGCGGTGACGGAAGACTGGATATGAATTATGTAGCTGTGCATGAAGGCAAAAAGACCCAGAGCAATATGCAGGCCGGCGGCGTTCTGCGGGATCATGCTTTCAAGCTGTATCGTGGCACCATTGATTTCAAATGGGGGGCTAAAGGTGCAGTAGGCAATGAAAAAGAGGATGTACTGTTATTATCCAACGATGTGGTGAACCAGACCATTCCCCTGATCCTCTGTGCGGAGGAAGATGTGGAAGGTAATCACGGCGCCACCATTGGCAAACTGGACGATGAGCTGCTGTTCTACCTGGAGAGCCGCAGCATGAACAGAGAGCAGATCTATGAGATGATGGCTATGGCCAAGGTGGATGCGGTCTGCCGCAAGATTCCTGATGCAGCTACACGGGCTAAGGTACAGGAGTTCCTTGGCAGAGCCGGGGAAGAAGAGGAAGCGGAAGAGTAAGATAACAGGAGGAAGTATGACGACTTCAATCAGCGAGATCCGTAAGGATTTTCCTCTGCTTATGAGTAACGATGTGATTTATCTGGACACGGCGGCGACTTCCCAGAAGCCGTCCTGTGTTCTGGAGGCAGAGAGAACATTTTATGAAAAATACAATGCCAATCCCCTGCGCGGATTATACGAGCTGGGAGAGGCGGCAACCGAAAAATACGAAGAAGCCAGAGAGACGGTCCGGGAGTTTTTAAATGCCAGAGAGGCGGCGGAGATCGTTTTCGTCCGCAATGCCACGGAAGGCTTGAATCTGGTGGCCTACAGTTTCGGCTCACTGGTACTGAAACCGGGAGATGAGATCCTGGTGAGCATTATGGAGCACCACAGCAATCTCCTGCCCTGGCAGCAGGCGGCAGCCAGAACCGGAGCAGTGGTGAAGTATCTGGAGTGCACCGAAGACGGAAAATATACCGAGGAAGCTTTTAAGGAGGCACTGAGCGAACGAACGAAGATCGTTGCTATGACCCAGGTATCCAATGTGCTGGGCTGCAAAAATGATATCAAGCGTTTTGCGCAGCTGGCACATGAGGCAGGCGCTTATTTCGTGGCAGACGGAGCCCAGAGCGTTCCCCATATGGCAGTGGATGTACAGGATCTGGATGTGGATTTTTTGGCATTTTCCGGACACAAGATGTATGCTCCCATGGGAATTGGTGCGTTATATGCGAAGAGAGAACTGTTGGAGCAGATGCCTCCTTTCCTGTGCGGCGGGGAAATGATCGATTCCGTCAGCCGTACCGGAGCCGTGTGGGCGGAAGTGCCACATAAGTTCGAAGCAGGAACGGTAAACGGTGCCGGAGCCTATGCACTGGCAGAGGCAATCCGGTATGTGCAGAAGATCGGTTTTGACTTTATCGAAGAGAGAGAAGCGAAGCTGACAGCCATGCTGATGGATGGCATGAAAGAGATTCCCGCAGTACACATTCTGGGCTCACAGAAAGCAGAAGACCATCACGGCATTGTGACCTTCAAACTGGACGGTGTGCATCCCCATGATGTGGCTTCTATTTTGGATGCGGATCATATCGCGGTCCGGGCGGGACATCATTGTGCCCAGCCGTTATTGCAACATTTGAAAGTATTGTCCACCACCAGAGTAAGCCTGGGTGTCTACAATACGGAAGAAGAGATTCAGGCATTTTTAGAAAGCCTTGCAAAGATAAGGAGACAGATGGGCTATGGAGAATAAGACATTTTATAATGAAATCCTGACGGAGCACAATCTGCATCCGTATCACAAGCACAAGCTGGAGGATGCAAATCTGGTGTTGGAGGGCGTTAATCCCAGCTGTGGTGATGACATTTTTCTGGAGCTGAAAGTGGAGGATGGTGTGGTAGTTGACGGTGCCTTCGAAGGCGACGGCTGTGCCATTTCCCAGGCTTCCGCGGACATGATGCTGGAGCTGGTCATTGGCAGAAGCAAGGAGGAAGCGTTGCATCTGGCAGACCTGTTCCTCAAGATGATCAAGGGAAGTATTACCGAGGAAGAGCGGGACGAACTGGAGGAAGCCTCCGTATTGCAGGATATCGCCCACATGCCTGCCAGGGTAAAATGCGCGGTGCTTGGCTGGCATACTATGCAGGAATTATTGAAAACAGAAGAAAAATAGCTGATAAAAAGATAAAGATACATCTTGCACGCCCTTTTTGGATACGCTACAATGAAAAAAGAAGTGTAAGAAAAGCGGGGGGCTGTGCATGTTCCACATAGAGCTTATCATTGAATTCCTGGAAAACGTGATGAACAATATTGTCCAGGTGGCAATACTGTTCTTTGAATTTGTCGGAGTGATCGTTATTATTCTCTCCGGTCTGAAAGGGTTTTATAATTATGTGCGGCGGGTGCCGGATATGAAGATCACCCTGGCGCAGGGGCTTGCTGTAGGGCTGGAATTCAAGTTGTGCAGTGAGATCCTTAAGACCGTTATTGTCAGAGACTGGAAGGAGATCGTTACCGTAGCCGGTATCATCGGACTTCGTGCGGCACTGACTTTCCTGATCCATTGGGAGATCAAGGAAGAGAAGAATCATTCCTAAAAATCGGCAGCTGATGAAAATCGGCTGCTTTTTTTAGAATGATTTCCGGTTACCCAACAAAAGTCAATAACTTTATCCAGATAAAGAGATTAAATTTGTAATGGTATATAGGTTAAATTTGCACCTTGGAAAAAAGCTGTCAGAGGACTAACATATAACGATAAAGTATGTATTTATAAAAAAGTGTAAAGAAATGCTAAAAAATCCGTTGCATTTGACACTTCGACGTGCTAAAGCTATCGATAGCATGAACGTAAATGTAATCGATTACGCATGCTTAAAAGGAAAGCAGAATGGAATTACAAAAGACACTTACTCCCGGGGAAGCGCTGGAACGCGTCCTGCGATCTTATCAGACCTACTACAATATCAAAACAGAGGCTGTAGAACCGCCATTCGCAGCCGAAGCAATCTTCGGATCCCATAATGAGCAGTACTTTCTGATCAAGAAAGCTAAGGTGGCAGATATTGACACCAACGAGACTGTGTATTTTGCCACAGAGGAATCTTTATCAAAGGATCGCCTTCTGGAACTGGACTCCATCGCCTGGGAACGGGGAACTGCCAACGTGCAGCCCTCATCCAATCATCGGAACAGCGATGTTGTCCTGATCATTCTGACCGGTCATGCAGAGGAGGATGCGCTTACACAGGTGAAAAAGTGCAAGCATTATCAGAGTTACCTCTGGGGATTTCATGGCTGGAGTAATTACCGTTTGATTGTCGCCGAGTTATCTTCGGGTCGGATCGTCCACAACCGCCACGGACAGATTCTGAAGAAGCTCGTAAAAAAGGCAATGATAAATTAAATCTGTGTATAAGAAAAGGAGAAACACAAATGACAGCATTATTAATTGTTTTGGCCGCTATCGTATTATTGTTTACCGGCTATGTGTTCTATGGCTCCTGGCTGGCAAAACAGTGGGGCATTGATCCTACCAAGAAGACTCCTGCTATTGAGAAGGAGGATGGTGTAGACTATGTTGCAGCAAAGCCCGCCGTACTTATGGGACATCATTTTTCCTCTATCGCCGGAGCAGGCCCGATCAACGGACCGATCCAGGCTTCCATCTTCGGATGGGTTCCCGTATTCCTGTGGTGTATTATCGGTGGTATTTTCTTCGGCGGTCTGCAGGACTTCGGATCTTTATTCGCATCTATCAGACATGACGGTAAATCTGTAGGTGAGATCATCGAGGATTCCATGGGATCCAGAGCAAAGAAGCTTTTCATCATCTTCGCACTTCTGGTATTGATTCTGGTAATCGCTTCCTTCGTTAACATCGTGGCAGGTACTTTCCTGACTGTGGCAGACGAAGCCGGCAAGACCGCTTTCGGTTTTGTGACCAATCCTACCGGTAACCAGTCTACCGCTATGATCTCTTTGTTATTTATCGTTCTGGCTGTTATTTATGGTTATGTGACCAACAGAATGGGTGTCAAGACTCTGCCCGCTACCATCGGTGGCATCATCGGTATCGTACTGATCACTGTTCTTGGCTTGAACGTTGGTTTTGCAATGAACCGTATCGCATGGATCGTATTCGTAGGTGTGTACATCGCTGTAGCTTCCCTGGTTCCCGTATGGATCCTGTTACAGCCCCGTGACTATCTGTCCAGCTTCCTGCTGTACGCTATGATCGGTCTGGCATTCATCGGTGTGGTTGCAGGTGCTTTCACCGGTACTGTTGCTTTCGATATTCCAGCTTTCACTAGCTGGGAGCCCAAGGCAGGACAGACCCTGTTCCCTATGCTGTTCATCACTGTAGCATGTGGTGCATGTTCCGGTTTCCACAGCCTGATCGCTACCGGTACTTCTTCCAAGCAGTTAGCTAACGAGAAGGATGCCAAGGCAATCGGTTACGGCTCCATGCTGATCGAGTCTGCTCTGGGTATCATCGCTCTGGTAGCAGTCGGTGCAGTATATCAGAAGTACTTAAACGGTGAGTTCGGATCTCCCGCAGCTGCATTCGCTGCAGGTATCGCATCCATGTTCGGTACCGAGACTTCCAAGGCATATGGCACCATTTACGCACTATTAACTCTGTCTGTATCCGTATTCGCGCTGACCAGTCTGGATACCGGTACCCGTCTGAGCCGTTTCATGTTCTCCGAGCTGTTCCTGAAGGAAGGCGAGGCTACCTACAAGGATGCCAAGGGCGCACGTAAAGTGCTGGCTCATCCTCTGTTCGGTACTGTTTCTATGGTACTGATCGGTTGTATCCTGGGTGGTCTGTCTCTGAGCCAGATCTGGGGTCTGTTCGGTGCAGCCAACCAGTTGCTGGCAGGTATCGCACTGATGGCAGTAGCTGCATGGCTGGGTGAAGTTGGTAAGAACAACAAGATGTTCTACTTCCCTATGGTATTCATGCTTGCTGCAACCCTGACCAGCCTGGTGATCACTGTAATCAACAAGTGTAAGGCTATCGGCGCCGGCACCGCTGCATGGGGTGACTGGTTCCAGCTGTTCTTCGCAACTGCAATGGCAGTGCTGGCAATCTTCCTGGTAGTGGAAGGCGCACAGACCTTCGCTAAGCAGATGAAAGAGAAGAAGGCTAAGAAGGCTGCTTAATATAAGCGCAAGATACAAAAGATAAATAAAGTTAAGCAAAGAGAAATCCCGGAGACTGTGAAAGGCCTTCGGGATTTTTATTGTGTATGCGGGGACCGCAGAAGCGGTGTCCGGAATAATAATGGATGCGGCAATCGCAATATCAGCCCCGCGTAAGGAACCGGGGCAATTCTTCAATGGGAATCGGCTTGGAGAACTTATAGCCCTGTAAATAATCTGCATGACTGATGATACACAGTTCTTCCTGGGCATCGGTCTCTACACCTTCGTACAGTACCTTGTAACCCAGACGCTCAAAGGCGGTAGAGAAGTAATCCAGCATGAAGCGGGAATTGGCATCCTGATCCGCCATCAGTAAAAGGCTTCTGTCGAATTTGGCCACATCCAGTTTCAGGCTTAAGATCCGGTCGAAATTGGAATAACCGGTTCCAAAATCATCCAGATAAGTACATACCCCCAACTGTTTGAACTCACTGACGCATTCCTGTACCAGTTCGTATTCCGTATCGTTCTGGGACTCCGTAAACTCAACGGCAATGGTGTGGAAGTCGATTCCGGCGGCTCGTACGATGGATTTGAATTCTTCCATGAAGTCCTTTTCGCCCAGCTCTTCCACAGAAAGATTTACGGATACACGGGAGATCTGATAGCCCTCATCTTGCATGTGCTTGATCTGCCTACAGGTCTTATTCAGAATGATCATGCTGAGGCGGTGGATGTAGCCGTATTTTTCTGCCAGAGGAATAAAACGATCCGGGAATACCAGTCCTGTCTGTGGCAGACGCAAACGCATCAGGGATTCTGCGGTATCGTAAGTACCCGTGTGGACATTCCGTACCGGCTGACAATAGACCAGAACGCGTTCGTCATCTAAGGAGCCGTGTTCCGCAATATCCTTCAACTGGGACTTGATATAATGCATTTCTTTATAAGTCTGGTAATCTTCTTCCCCGAAGACACGATAGGAATTCTGCGCTACTTTTTCGGAAAAGTAATTGAATACTTCGTAGAACTGTTCCAGATTCTCACAAAAGTCCAGATGGTCGAAGAGTACCAGCTTGTAGGGAAGCTTATATTCTTCATAATATTTCTGGAACACCTTTTTAATCAGGGATACTGCCCTTTCTGTGGCATCCGGGATATTGTGGCTGTCCACTGCCAGTACGAAGAAGCTGGTGGAAGGATTGAACAACATACCCTTTCGAAAATAATCCGTCCAGAAGCTGTAGAACAGCTTTCCTATTTCCTCTGTCATGACGTATTCGAAATCCATGTCAAAGCGCAGGCACAGGTAGTAGGTATCCTGAGCGGTCTGCCGCTGCTGGCGCAGATATTCATCCAAGGATGCGGAACCCAGGGCACCGGTCTTCGGGTCGTAGGCGTTGGCATGGAGCATGTACAATACCACCAGAAGCGGCAGAAAATAGGTTGTGGCCAGGAAAGAAGTCGTATTCATGGCAGCTTCCATGACTACGATCAATCCACAGACCGTCTCAGTAAATATCAGCATATGGAACAGTGCGGTAGGAAGTCTGCGGCGGTAGCGAACCAACAGAAAGAGGATCACCGCCAGATACAGAAGATATCCGACCATAAAAGGAGTGGACAGGATATTTTCATACCAGATTCCGTAATGATCCTGATGAAATCCCCAGCCGGTCAGAGGAGATGCCAGATCGGCAACTCCGGTCACCACAAGGATGGCGAAGGACAGAAAGGTATATTTCCTGCCGATATTTTTCGGGAAGACGATCAGTATTTTCAGGTAAGCAATATAGAGACAGAACAGGGACAGAAGACTGATATGGTAGACGGCCCGGAGGATCCAGAGTAGGGTGTTCTGTCTGGAAAAAAGGTCGGCATAATAAAAGGCGATATTGGAAACTGCGGCAATGAAAAGCAGGGCAAAACAGGACTTGAAGATCCGAAAGGTCCGGCTCTGTTTAATGAAAGTCTGTCGGATCAGTAACAATGCCAGAAGACACATAACCACCAACAGAAAATCTGCCACGGGAGAGTAACTGTGGATGACGATATGATTTGTGGATAGTAACAGGCTCAACCCCATAAAAATTCTCCTCTCTGGTAATGTAGAAAATGAACAAACAATATAAAATGATTTTACAATATACCATAAGAGGAGAAATTTGTCAGTGGGGCAGCTGTGGGAAATTAGTCCTATTTTGAGCAAATGGGAAAAATTGTAATAGATTTAATGTTCGAAGAATGCAACGGCAACAGCACCCGGGCCCACATGGGTTCCGATGGTGGCACCCAGAGTGCTGACGGGAAGCTCCTTGGCATAATCCTTCCAGAGATGCTCACTGTCGTGAATGTATTTCTGTAAAAGTTCGTCACTCAGACCGGTATAGCCCAGACAGAAGGGCTTGGAGAAGTCCACGCCGTCCGCTTTTTCAATTTCACGGATGAGGAAGTTACTGCCGTTTTTGGAACCACGGGCTTTTCCCAGCATAATGATCTCACCGTCTACGACTGCTACCACGGGCTTGATGGCCAGAGCACCTCCGATGAATGCCACAGTGGGGGAGATACGGCCCCCTTTTTTCAAGTATTCCAGAGTGTCTAAGAGTCCCATGGTGTGGATCTTATGCTTTTGCTCTTGCAGAACGCTTACGATCTCTTCCGCGGTCATTCCCTGCTTTTTCAGCTGCAGGCCGTATTCTACCAGAATCTGTTCCCCAATGGTGGCATTCAGACTGTCTACGACGAAGACTTTGCCTTCATAATCCTCGGCAGCGATCCGGGCACTCTGGCAGGTGCCGGACAGCTTGCTGGAAATAGTAACCACAATGACAGTTTCTCCGGCCGATACAGCTTTTTCGTAGGCTTCTTCGAAGACTGCGGGAGATACCAGACTGGTGGTGGGCAGAGTATCACATTCGATCAGTTTCTCATAGAATTCCTTATGACTGATGGTGACACCGTCTGCATATTCCTCCTCACCGAAGCGGATATGCAGGGGGAGAATCGTGACGTCCTCTCTTGAACTGTTCATATCGGATGCGGAGTCCGTGATAAAACGTATTTTTTCCATAATTGTTTCCTGTACTTTCTATATATAGTTATGATGAATATTCTTTCGGGCGGAAATGCGCCGGGGCATCCATCGGGATGGGCATACGACATCGTTCATGTCACCTTGCTGTTAATTCTGTTGGAAAGCCAGTCAGGGTGAGTTGCGGATGGATCATTTCTCTGTGGGATGCTTGACAGAAAACTCTGTAAGATACTGCTCCAGATTATGGGAGATCCGTTCCAGAGAGTCATAGAGATTCAACCGTTGTTCTTCCGTCATGCCATCACCGCCGTGAGCCAGTGCGGAATAGATCCGGGAACTGATCTTTTTGACTACAGTATTGCCTTCTTCTGTCAGATAATACAGTGTGCGGTAGGAACGTTTATGTTCCGGCAGCTCGCAGGACACCAGCCCCTTGGAACTCAACTGGCTTAAGGTACGGGAGATGGCGGCCTTGTCTTCCTTACACAGCTCCGTCAGCTGCGTGGCGGTCAGCCCCTCCGGGTGCTTTCCCAGATAATACAGACACATGGTATAACCGGCTTTTAAGTCCATCTGTCCCATTTCCAGTTCTTTCAATTTTTGCAGATAACGGTGCAATTCTGTGATAGATACCACAAATCTTTCAAAACGATCCTGCATGAAGGTTCCTCCTGTAAAATGTTGACACTGCAACAACTTTATGAAGTGTAACACATGGATGTTGATAAGTCAACAAAAAGAAGGGCAAAAAAATACCTTATCCATTAAGATAAGGTACTGATAAGAATAAACTATGCAATTTCCAGCCGCTGCTTTATTTTTCGGACATCATTTTCCAATACATTAAGCCGGATGCGAACCAGTTCATCATCTTCTTTTACTTTTAAGGCCCGGTCGAATTTTCTGGATAAATCTAAATGAGCTTCTGCAATTGTACAGATATTACGACTGACTTCATTCTCAAGAGTCAACTCTATATTGGTAAGGCGATTCGTCATAGAGAGTTGACCGGATTCCAGATTGGCAAGACGCTGTTCCATGGCAATCTGACCGGATTCCAGATTGGTAAGGCGCTGTTCCATGGCAATCTGACCGGATTCCAGATTGGAAACACGTTGTTCCAAAGAATCGAATCTTTGCTCCAGTGAATCAAGTCGCTGCTCCACCCTGTCGAGTCGCTGTTCGACCTTATCAAGTCGTTGCTCCACCCTGCCCAGTCGTTGGTCTATACTTTCTAATTTAATTACTATCGTCTCTAATAATTCCCGGTTGGTCATGAATTCTCCTCCTGTACATGTATACTAGCACAGTTCAAAAGTGCTGACAATTGGGCAATATAGAGAAAAAAGCGATTGTGCATTATTACAACAAAAAATATGATAAATGGATGATAAGCCCCAAAAACATGATATACCCAAGGAAAAAGAGTACGGCAAAATAAACAATGCCGATTGGAACGGTAGAAGAGCCAGAGAGAGCGGCTACGGTATGGATTGTACTGCGTATTCGTTTATGCTATGCTAAATAGCAGAAGTATTCCGGAAACGGGAATGCACAATGTGCAAAAAGCATAATGCACTAAAATCACATGGTGTGATAGATCGCATTGAACATAGAAAGAGTGAGGACTACAGCATGCTCAGACCCAGCATCGGTATTGATTGGGACGATGTTACCGCCCCGTTTAACAGTATCGCCATCCGTATGGCAAATGAAAAATATCATCCGAAGGAACCCTATCGCATGGAGGAAATCACTTCCTGGGCCAACGAAGGGCGGACTTCGGTGATCAAAGAATTCTATAACGATCCGGAACTGTACCGGAGGCAGATCCCGACCGAGGAGACGAAACGAGGGATACGCAGACTGATGCAGATCGCGGATGTTTTTTTCATTACTGCGGTGTCACCACATTTTATGGGAGTGCGGGCAGAACAGATCATGACCCAGTTCCCGGAGCTTCCACCGGAAAATATTATTCTGGGAAGTGCCAAGGATCGTGTCCATTTTGATATTGTGCTGGATGATGCCATCCACAATATTCTGGAGAGCAAGGCGGAGTATCCGGTGCTGATGCGGAAGCCCTGGAATGCCAAAATGACGGGGCTGTTGTCCGTAAATACCATGGCGGAATTTGTCTCTCTGGTGAAGCAGATCATGAAAGCATCCACTTCTAAGACAGAGAAGATCACTGCTCCGGCGGTGCTGGCCCTGGTGGGGCCGTCCGGCTCCGGCAAACGGGAGATTACGGAAGCTTTGTGCGGTAGCCGCGGGACAGGCGCGAGCGAAAGGGCAGAGAGTGGGGAGATTTTTGTCCGCCCGGTGAACTACTGCACGGAACCGGGGCGCTACGGCCACAAGTACGTTCCGGAGGAAGCCTTCGACCGGATGAACTTTTTTGAAAAAACGGCTTATGCCGGGGTACGGTACGGCACCAGAAAGGAAGACATTCAGACCTTGCTGGATCAGGGAAAGTTTGCGGTGATCCCCGTGGATATGTGCGGTGCCATTGCCATGAAGCGTTCCTTTCCCACCCATATTATCTATGTGTCGAGAGATAAAGAAAAGCTGATCGCCGATATCATTGATTCCGACTATGACACCGAGGAAAAGACACTTCGGATCCTGTCTATCGATGCGGAGAAGCGTAATCGCAAGATCTGTGATTATGTGATCCATAATGATACCATAGAAGGGGAACGTGTCAGCGGAGCGGAAGAAATCCGGCGGCTGATCCTGCTGGAAGGCGAAAAATACTGAAATGTACCGGGGAGCGATACCCGGAAAACGGAATAGAGTTGTACAAAACCGGATAGAGAAGGAGCGGGGCGGACGGATACGTATGGAAGAAAAACAGCTGAAATACTATAAAATGCATCATGATTTACAGGAACAGATCCGACTGGGAGAACTGCGCAGCGGTGACCGTGTTCCCTCGGAGAACCAGCTGGCTGCCGCTTATCAGGTGAGCCGCCAGACCGTCCGCAAGGCACTGGCCATTCTGGAACAGGAGGGATACATCTATGCGGTACACGGGAAAGGCACCTTTGTGTCGGAGCGGGTCCGCCCGGAGCATAAGTCTCACAACATTGCCGTGGTGACCACCTATCTGTCGGATTATATTTTTCCCCGGGTTATTCAGGGCATCGATGAAGTTCTTACGGCACAGGGGTATAGCATTTTATTAAAAAATACAAGAAACTCCCGGAGCCAGGAGGCACGGTGTCTGGAGGAACTGTTGCAGAAGGATATCGACGGGGTCATCATCGAACCCAGTAAGAGCCAGATCAGCTGCAGACATCTGCATCTGTATGAGCGGCTGGAAGAATACGGAATTCCCTATGTGTTTATTCAAGGCTGCTTCGACCAGATGGAAGACAAGCCCCAGGTGCTGATGGACGATTGCAGGGGAGGTCATCTGATCACAAAATATCTCCTGGATACCGGGCATCGCGATATTGCCGGAGTGTTCAAGGCAGATGACATCCAGGGACAGAACCGTCACCGGGGCTATGTACAGGCCCTGCAGGAAGCAGGTGTCCTCTACGATCCGGACAAGGTGATCTGGTTCCATACCGAGGATCGTAAAGTCCACCCACAGGAGGGAATCCGGCGTCTGATCTCCAAGGGAACCAGACTCGACAGTGTGGTCTGTTACAATGACCAGATCGCCATGCAGGTCATCCCGACGCTGACGGCCCGGGGGATTCGCGTCCCGGAGGACATTTCCGTCACCGGTTATGACAATTCCTACATGGCCATCGGCGGAGGTTTTCAACTGACCACTATCGTTCATCCCCAGGAAAAACTGGGAGAAATGGCGGCACAGCTGTTACTGTCACTGCTTCATGGGGAATCTCTGGGACCGGAAGAGAGAAAGATTCTCATCCAGCCGGAGCTTGTCGTAGGAAATACAACTTGTTAGCAGGAGCATACAAGTTGTAATATGGTAATATCGAAATTGTATGATGCCAGGGTCAAAAGGTCTAAGCCCATATGAGCTTGCTCATAGGTGGGTGAAAGACCTTAGGACCCGCCCCGATATGAGCATAAAAGTGGGATGATAATCCCACGATATGCGAATATTGGGTAGGATTGTGGGAGTGCGTAGCACGGAACAATCCGTAGGCATCAAAGTCGGGGGCTTTTGACCCCGACATCATTGTATTCAACTACAGGAGGTATTACTTATGTTACAGACAAAAAAATATCAATTCTGGTTTTGTACGGGATCACAGGACTTGTATGGGGACGAGTGCCTGGCAAAGGTAGCGGAGCACTCTCACAAGATCGTGGATGCCCTGAACGCTTCCGGTGTGTTACCTTATGAGGTGGTATGGAAGCCGACCCTGATCACTAACGAACTGATCCGCCGTACTTTTAATGAAGCAAATCTGGATGACACTTGTGCCGGTGTTATCACCTGGATGCATACTTTCTCTCCGGCAAAATCCTGGATCCTGGGATTACAGGAGTATCGTAAGCCCCTGCTGCATTTCCATACTCAGTTCAATGAGGAACTGCCCTATGACACCATCGACATGGATTTCATGAATGAGAACCAGTCTGCCCACGGTGACAGAGAGTACGGTCATATCGTGACCCGCATGCGCATGGAGCGTAAGGTTGTGGTAGGCCACTGGTCTGATCCTGTGGTACAGGGCAAGATCGCATCCTGGATGCGTACTGCAGTCGGCGTGGTGGAGAGCAGCCATATCCGTGTCATGCGTGTGGCTGACAATATGCGCAATGTAGCGGTAACCGAGGGTGATAAGGTAGAAGCACAGATCAAGTTTGGCTGGGAAGTAGACGCTTACCCTGTAAACGAGATCGCAGAGAGTGTAAATGCCGTATCTGCATCCGATGTCAATGCACTGGTAGACGAGTACTACGAGAAATATAATATTTTATTAGAGGGAAGAGACCCCGAAGAGTTTAAAAAACATGTGGCTGTACAGGCACAGATCGAACTGGGATTTGAACGTTTCCTGGAAGAGAAGAATTATCAGGCCATCGTTACCCACTTCGGAGATCTGGGTGCGTTGAAGCAACTGCCCGGACTGGCCATTCAGAGACTGATGGAGAAGGGCTACGGCTTCGGCGCAGAAGGTGACTGGAAGGTAGCCGCCATGGTACGTCTGATGAAGATCATGACCGCAGGCAAAAAGGATGCCAAGGGTACTTCCATGCTGGAGGATTACACCTACAATCTGATCAAGGGCAAGGAAGGTATTCTGGAAGCCCATATGCTGGAGATCTGCCCCACCATTGCGGACGGTCCCATCAGCATCAAGTGCCAGCCCCTGTCCATGGGAGACAGAGAAGATCCTGCAAGACTGGTATTTACTTCCAAGGAAGGTCATGGTATCGCTACTTCCCTGATCGACATGGGCAATCGTTTCCGTCTGATCATCAACGATGTGAACTGCAAGAAAGTGGAGAAACCCATGCCGAAGCTTCCTACCGCTACCAACTTCTGGACTCCCGAACCGGATCTGTATACCGGCGCGGAAGCATGGATCCTGGCAGGAGGTGCACATCATACCGCATTTACCTACGATCTGACCGCAGAGCAGATGGGTGACTGGGCAGCCATGATGGGCATCGAGGCTGTATACATCGACAAGGATACGAAGATCCGCGATCTGAAGAGAGACCTGATGCTGGGAGAAGTATTCTACCGCTAAAATATGCTACCCGAAAAATCTGTTTTCGTGTATAATAGAAAATAGTATTGCAGAGAACGAAATAAAAATCTGCAGGCAGAATCTGCGGGTAGAAGTTACCTGCAGATAGAAGAAGGGTATCGTAGAAATGTTAAAAGTGTTTTTGGTGGAGGATGAATTTGTCATCCGTGAAGGAATCAAAAATAATATTGACTGGAAGGCTCATGGCTATGAGTTCTGTGGGGAGGCCGGCGACGGAGAGCTGGCCTATCCCATGATCCAGAAATTGCGTCCGGATATCGTGATCACCGATATCCGGATGCCGTTTATGGACGGCCTGGAACTGAGCCGTCTGATCCGCAAGGAGCTTCCGGACACAGAAATCATTATTCTGTCCGGTTACCAGGAATTCGAATATGCCAAGGAAGCTATCAAGCTGGGAGTGGCCCAGTATCTGTCCAAACCCATCAATGGTGAGGAACTGCTGGCGGAATTGGATGAATTGTCGGCGAAGATCGAGGAGAAGCGCAGAGCCATTCAGATCAGAGAGCGGTATTTGCAGGAGATGGAGGAAAACAATCTCAGAGAGCGGAAAAAACTGTTCCAGGAACTGGTCACCGGAGAAAGCACCGTGGCAGAACTGTTGGAATCGGCAGAGATTCTGGGGATCGATCTGTCGGCACCCTGGTACAATATTATTCTGTTCAAGACCCAGTCTCTGCGTCATGCGCAGGATGAGTATTCCGGCAGCCTGATCCGGATCGAACAGGAACTGCGGGGACTGGAAGACGGCAGGACGGTGATCACCTTTGATCGTAATCTGGAAGGAAAAGCATTCTTATTAAAAGCCGATTCCGAGGAACAGCTATTGCTGCTGCAACAGGAATACATAGAAAAGATCAAGGACATTATGGAAGGCTATGAGCATGTGCGGTATTTCGGTGGTATCGGCAAGCCGGTGAACCGTCTGCGGGAGCTTCCGACATCTTTTGAACAGGCCAGTCATGCTTTTGCCCACAGATATCTGGTGCAGGACAGCCGGATCCTGGACAGCGGACATATGACGGAGGAAGCGCAGAAGGAAGATAATTTTGACATCAAGGAAGTCAATCCAAAGCAGATCGACCGCACAAGAATCCAGGAATTCTTAAAACAGGGTGACCGGGAGGAAGTGGTCTACTTCGTGGAAGAATTTTTCCGGGATCTCAGCAACAAGGCACTGCAGTCCAATATTTTCAGGCAGTATATTACCATGGATGTCTATTTCTGTGTGGCAGATTTTCTGGAAAGCCTGCAGACGGATACGCAGGAACTGGAAACACCCAATCAGGACGAGAAGACCCTGCAGGACAGCGATAGTGCGATCCATTACATTACCAGAATTCTGCAGAAAGCACTGGCGGTCAGAGATAAGGCTGCCAGCAGCCGGTATGATGATGTGGTGGAACAGGTGATGAAATACATTGATGAGAATTATGCAGACGAGGAACTTTCCCTGAATCTGCTGGCATCCCACGTGAATTTCTCACCAAACCATCTGAGCATGATCTTCAGCCAGCAGACCGGACAGAGCTTTATCAAATATCTGACAGACTATCGTATGAACAAGGCAAAGGAACTCTTGCGCTGCACCGGCAAGCGCAGCAGCCTGATCAGCCAGGAGGTGGGCTACAAGGATCCACACTATTTCTCCTATCTGTTCAAGAAGACCCAGGGAATGACCCCTACCCAGTACCGGGGCGGCACCAATTAGCCGTGGCCATGGATAAGGGGGATTCCTATGAGAAAAAAGATAAAAGAATTGTATGAACATTCGACACTGGTGGCAAAGATAAGATATTCCTATCTTTGCCTTCTGGTGCCTTTTGTATTGTTCCTGATCTTTTGCTTCTATAATTTATGGAACAATAACCGCAGATACGAGGATATGATCAATTCCTCCGTCATGGCCAGTCAGTTCAGCCTGGATTTCCAGAAGGATTTCGATTATGAGACTTATCTGCTGATCGTAGGGAACAAGACGCTGGAAGAGTCCAGTCTGCATGATATGCTGGTGGAGGCAGATGACATCGTGGCCGGTCTGGAAGAACTGACGGAATCTCAGGAGAACCTGAAACGACTGACCAGTGTCAAAAAATATCTGAACAATCTGGAGACCTATATCGGCAGGATCGAGGACAATATCCGGGAAGGCAACCGCTACGAGGACAACATGGAAATCTGGGAAAATGATGTGCAGATTGTGACGTCTCTGGTGGGTGATACCATGTCCCAGTACATCTATTACGAGATCCGGGGGATTCAGGAGAGCAGGCAGCAATATCAGGATTTCTTCGTGAATATGATCCGTTTCTCCATCATTGCCTTTACACTGATCCTGGTTCTGTTTTTATTCTTATCCTATTATATACCGTTAAGTATCACGAGCCCCATAAGACGCCTTACCCAGGTGACGGATCAGGTGGCAAAAGGTGACCTGACGGTGCGCTCCGACGTGACGGGGGGCGTGGAGGCCCAGGTGCTCAGCGATTCACTGAATACCATGATCGACAAGATCAACGAACTGTTAGAGCAGGTGAAGACGGAGCAGATCCGGTTGCGCAAGGCGGAATTTGAACTGCTGCAGTCCCAGATCAATCCGCACTTCTTATATAATACGCTGGATGCCATTGTATGGCTGGCGGAGGCGGGAGAACAGAAAAAGGTCGTGAGCATGGTAGGCAGCCTGTCGGACTTTTTCCGGATCTCATTGAATCAGGGACAGGATATTCTGGATGTAAAAGAAGAACTGCAGCACGTCCGCAGCTACCTGGAGATCCAGCAGATGCGTTATCAGGACATCCTTCAATATGAGATCTGTGTTCCGGAAGAATTAAACCATTGCCAGATTCCCAAGATCACGCTGCAGCCTCTGGTGGAAAATGCACTGTACCACGGAATCAAGAACAAACGTGGCAAGGGCATGATACGGATCGAAGGAGAACTGGACGGAGAGGATTGCATTCTGTTGATCACGGACAACGGCAAGGGGATGACGCCGGAGCGGCTGGAGCAGGTGAGGAAAGGCATCCGCAACCGGAAGGCCCGGGAGACCGATATCTACGGCCTGTACAATGTGAACGAACGTATCCGTCTGAATTTCGGCGAAAACTATGGTATCACCATTACCAGTACCTACGGGGAGGGCACCTGTGTCACGGTCCGGCTTCCACAGTATTAAAAAAATGAACCACTATCGTAAAAAAATCAACTTTTTACGCCGGTGGTTTTTTTTACCATAAAAATTTCAACTTTTCCGAGAGGTATCTTCATGGTTTTTTCCCCGGATCCGCTTTACAATAAGATCATCAAAGAAATAGTTCTTTGGGGAACAAAAACAAATTGGGAGGTTACACAATGAAGAAGAAAATTTTAGCAGCAGTAATGGCAGCAACCATGGTATTCAGCCTTGTAGCATGCGGCTCCTCTGATGCAGGCAGCAACGCAGCAACCGGAAGTGCAAGCGCAACAACCGGAAGTGCAAACGCAGGAACCGAAAGTGCAAGCGCAGGAACGACCAGCTCCAGCTCCTCCGGAGATATGATCAAAGTCGGCATCATCAACAACGACCCCAACGAGTCCGGTTACCGTACCGCAAACGATAAGGATATGAAGAATACCTTTACCGAGGCTAACGGCTACGAAGCATCTTTCGCATACAGCTTAAAGAACGATGAGCAGATCACTGCAGCACAGAAGTTCATTCAGGATGGCGTTGACTATCTGCTTCTGTCCGCAGCAGATACCGCAGGTTGGGATTCCGTATTGAAGGATGCACAGGATGCAGGTATCAGAGTTATCCTCTTCGACCGTACCATTGATGCAGATGAGAGCCTGTATGAGGCATCCATCGTATCCGATATGGCAAAGGAAGGCCAGACCGCAGTTGACTGGTTAAAGAGCCAGAACTTAAGTGAATACAACATTATCCACTTACAGGGTGTTATGGGTTCCGCAGCACAGCAGGGACGTACCGGTGCTCTGGATGACGCAGCAGCAAACGACGGATTCAATCTGGTAACACAGCAGACCGCTGAGTGGAACGCAGAGAAAGCACAGCAGATCGTACAGTCTGTAATCGACGCAGGTACTCCTTTCAACGTAATCTACGCTGAGAACGATGATATGGCTAAGGGTGCTGTAGCAGCTCTGGATAAGGCTAATATCTCCCACGGTGTTGGTAAAGACGTTATCGTTATGGGCTTTGACTGCAACAAGTGGGCTCTGGAAGAACTGAAGGCAGGCAACTGGAACTACGATGGACAGTGCAATCCTTTCCAGGCTTCCTATATCGATGACATCATCAAGAAGCTGGAGAACGGCGAGACCATCTCCGAGAAGACCATCATCATGGATGAGAAAGGCTTCGATGCAACCACCATTACTCAGGAAGATGTAGACAACTACGGTATCTAATCTGACGTAAACGACCAGAAGCGCGGCGCATGCTAGCTCCGCGCTTCTTTTATCAAAAGAGTAACTATTCAGAACCCCATTCGCAAAAGGCTCTTTCAGAGCCCACTTTATTGCGAATGTGGTTACTTCGCCCTATAAATATCATAAAATATTCTTACGAATGCCAGCATTCGAAGAACATTTCATGATATTTACATGGCTCTGAATAGTTACAGATTAAGGGGTGAAACTTTTGGACAATAACACAGTATTGGAAATGAAAAATATTCACAAAAGCTTTCCCGGTGTACGTGCTCTGAGAGGTGTGGACTTCCATCTGAACAAAGGTGAGATCCATGCGCTGATGGGAGAGAACGGTGCCGGAAAGTCAACCCTGATCAAGGTACTGACAGGTGTCTACAGCAAAGATGAAGGTCAGATCTTCATCGACGGCAATGACAAAGCCGTATCCATTCACTCTCCGCAGGAGGCACAGAAGCTGGGCATCAGTACGGTATATCAGGAGATTACACTCTGTCCGAATCTGTCCGTGGCGGAGAACATGTACATAGGACGTTCCAATAAGATCTATCAGAACTGGAAAAAAATGAATGAGGACGCAGACAAGATCTTACAGAATCTGGATATCCCCGCGAAAGCGTCCCAGCAGCTGGCAAGCTGTTCCATCGCCGTACAGCAGATGGTAGCCATTGCCAGAGCTGTAGATATGGATTGTAAAGTACTGATCCTGGATGAGCCGACCTCCTCTCTGGATGAGCAGGAAGTGACAAAGCTCTTCGGTCTGATGCGCGATCTGAAGGCCAGAGGCGTGGGTATCATCTTCGTAACCCATTTCCTGGATCAGGTATATGAAGTGTGTGACAAGATCACTGTTATGCGTGACGGCAGTCTGGTAGGTGAATATGCCATCAAGGATCTGCCCAGAGTACAACTGGTATCCAAAATGTTGGGTAAGGAACTGGATGACCTGTCCGATATCAAAGGCGAGCAGCCCACGGAACAGAAGACGGAGAACGGAGAACCCTTATTTGAGACCAAAGATCTGTGCAGCGATGCCGGAATCAAGCCCTTTGACTTCTATATTAAGAAGGGCGAGGTCAATGGATTTACGGGACTGTTGGGATCTGGCCGAAGCGAGTGCGTCCGCGCTATTTTCGGTGCTGACCGTGTCATCGGCGGTACGGTGAAAAAGAACGGCAAGCAGGTCAAGATCAATAAGCCTCTGGATGCTATGCGTTGTGGAATCGGCTATCTGCCGGAGGATCGTAAGCGTGACGGTATCGTAGGTGACTTGTCCGTAAGAGAGAATATTATCCTGGCATTACAGGTGCTTCGTGGATTCTTCCACCCTATTTCCAAGGCGGAAGCTAATAAATTTGCAGACGAATACATCAAACTGCTGGATATCAAGACGGCATCGGCCGAGACACCCATCAAGTCGCTGTCCGGCGGTAATCAGCAGAAGGTAATCTTAGCCAGATGGCTTCTGACCCATCCGGAATATCTGATTCTGGATGAGCCCACCAGAGGTATCGATGTCGGTACCAAGGTGGATATCCAGAAGCTGGTACTGAAGCTGGCAAGTGAAGGCATGAGCGTGACCTTCATCTCTTCCGAGACCGACGAGATGCTCCGTACCTGCTCCCGACTGGTAGTCATGAGAGACCGCAAGGTGGTAGGAGAATTGTCCGGAGAAGATCTGACCCAGACCAAGATTATGAGTACGATTGCCGGAGGTGAAAGTAAGCATGAGTAATGAAAAGAAAGTAGAAAAAGGTAATAAAAATTTCCTGAGCGGATTGTTCCGGCAGCAGATTTTCATTCCCATTGCAGCCCTGATAATCCTGGCAGTATTCAATCTGATCGCAGACCCCAGTTTCTTCAAGATCACACTGGGATATAACAGCGCAGGAGATCCGGTATTGTCCGGTTACCTGATGACGATCCTGGACTACGGTTCCGAACTGGCTATTTTAGCCATTGGCATGACACTGGTCACTGCAGCTTCCGGCGGACAGGATATCAGCGTGGGCGCTGCCATTGCCATCGCAGGCAGCGTGATCTTACGAGTACTGTGTGGTACGAATTCCAGACCCGATACCCTGCAGGCCCCCATTATCGTAGCATTTCTGGTAGCCTGTGTGGTAGCCATGCTCTTCGGTGCCTTTAACGGTGCCCTGGTAGCATATTTCAAGATCCAGCCCATGGTAGCGACCCTGATCCTCTATACGGCAGGACGTTCCATTGCAGCATGGATCAACAACAACGAGCTTCCTATTGTAAGTGATCCGACCTTCAGCTATTTCGGTGGATTTATTCCGGGAATTCCCATTCCCACACCGTTCTTCATTGCAGCGGTCTGTGTACTGGTGATCTTCCTGGTATTGAAGTTCACAACACTGGGACTTTACACCCAGTCTGTTGGTATCAATGAGAATTCCTCCAAGTTAAACGGACTGAATCCCACATTTATCAAGTTCCTGACCTTTGTGATCCTGGGACTGTGTGTAGCGGTAGCAGCATTGATCAAAGTAAGCCGTCTGTCCTCCATCAACTACTCCGTTATTGCAAAGGATATCGAGATGGATGCCATCCTGGCAGTAGCTCTGGGAGGCAACTCTTTAAGCGGTGGTAAGTTCAACATGGCAGCTTCCATTCTGGGTGCTTATGTCATCCAGTTCCTGACCACCACCTTGTACAAATTCGACGTACAGTCCGATGCACTTCCTGCTTACAAGGCGGTAGTGGTTATCCTGTTGGTAGTCTTAAGTACTCCCAAGGTAAGAGAATGGCTGTCCGCTTTCGGCAAGAAGCTGAAGCAGGGCAAGGCTGTAAAGGAGGTTGGCTGATATGGGTAAGAAGTTAAAAAATATGACAGATACCAATCTGCTGCTGACCATCACGATCGTAGTATTCTTCGTAATGTATATCGGAGCCATCGTGTTCCAGGGAAAAGGCTTCTTAAAACCTCAGACATTTTTCAACATTCTGAACGCTAACGCAGCACTGATCATTCTGTCCTGCGGCATGAGTTTAGTCATGATTACCGGTGGAATCGATATTTCCGTCGGCGGTGTGGTGGCACTGGTCAGCATGAGCTGCGCCGTATATCTGGACTTCGGCGGCGGTAATGTATTTGTATCCATGTTACTGGCAGTAGCCATTGGCCTTGCTTTCGGTATCGTACAGGGCTTCCTGGTAGCATACCTGGATATCCAGCCCTTTATCGTGACCCTGGCGGGTATGTTCTTCGCCAGAGGTATGACAACGATCGTAAATACCAAACCTTTCAACGTAGCCAACGAAAGTTTCACTGCTTTGAAGGAAACCCGTGTGATCGTTCCGGGAATGGGCTCCGTGAACAAACTGGGCAATTACGTCAATGCTTATGTGGAGATCGGTGTGATTGTGGCGCTTTTAGTAGTCATTCTGATGTTTATCATGCTTCGCTGGACCAAGATGGGCCGCAGCTTCTATGCGGTAGGCGGCAACAATCAGAGCGCGCTGATGTTAGGTATCAATGTGAAGAGAACCAAGTTCATGTCCCATCTGCTCTGCGGACTGTTGGCAGGTATCGGCGGTTATGTGTACTTCCTGCATGTAGGAAGCGGATCTGCTTCTCATGCCAGCGGCATGGAGATGAACGCCATTGCATCCTCCATCATCGGCGGTACGATGCTGACTGGTGGTGTCGGCAATATCATCGGAACCTTCTTCGGTGTATTGTCCCTGAGCACCATCCAGAATATCGTATCCAGTGCAGGTCTGGATCAGGCATGGTGGACCGGTATCACCATTGCAGCTATGCTGTGTCTGTTCCTGGTAGTACAGAGTGTGGTCATCGCAAGAAAAAAGAAAATGCTGCAGAACAAATAAAAGCAGCTGAAAATAGGGAGGAGCGGAAAGAGCGTGGCTGGTGTGCAGTCACACTCTTTTTCCGCTAGTAAAAGGAATCCACCGAATATCAGGGGGTAGAAGTTATGAAAAAAACGAAGGTAAAAAAGCAGAAAACTCTGAAAAAGCAGGGATGCAGCCTGTTCCTGCTGCTGATGCTGCTGGCACTGGCACCGGTAGTTCTGGCAACAGTGATCCTCAGTACCACATCTTTACGTCTGACCAGAACGAATCTGGAAGGCAGTGTGCAGACCACACTGCATGTAACTGCGGATAATCTGGCAAAATACTGTAAGGAAAATGAGATCACGGCAATGAATGCCAGCGGTTATTATGAGTACCTGGACAGCCTGAAGGAAGAAGGCCTGGAGATGGCCATTCTTGCAGACGGCATTCCGGCTACCACATCCATTAAAAATGAAAATGACTATCGTATCCGTGAAATCCCCATGGATCAGGATCTTGTGTCCGCCGGTGGGACGGAGGGATATTATGATAAAAATGTAGTGATTGAGGGAAATATTTATTATGGTTATTATATCCCGATTATGAATAACGGACGGATCACTGCAGTGGCTTTTGCGGCGGAACGGAAAAATGAGATCACCGATGCCCTGTGGGGGATCGAGGTTGTATTCCTGGTCTGCGCAGTGGGCATGGTGATCCTGTTTGGTGTTATCTGCTTTTTCCTGAGCAGAGCACTGTCGGGCAAGATGAAAGAGACCGGCAGCAGGGTGGATGCCCTGGCGGAAGGTGATCTGAGTGCCAGAAAAGAATCCGACAGTATTGTCCGGGAGATCCGTAATCTGTTACAGAATACCTCACAGATGCAGCGGAATCTGGCACAGGTCATCGGCGGTGTACAGGAGGTATCCGGAGAACTTCTAAACAGTGTACGGCAGGTGGCAGAGGGAAGCAATGCCACCACAGAACAGGCTGGACAGATCAGTCAGGCGATGGAGCAGCTGTCTTCCGCAGCGGAGGAAATGGCGGAAAATGTGCAGAATATCAGTGACCGTATGGATGAGATCGGAGAGGCGGTCAATGACATCAGTGTCAGTGCCGGGCAGCTGCAGAAGGATTCGGAAGAAATACAGGACAACAGCAAAAAGGCGGGGGAAGGCATGGAAAAGATCATGACCGGCAGCAATCGTTCTGTGGAATCCGTGAATACCATTACAGCGAAGATTCATGAGACCAACGATTATATCGAAAAGATCGATGAGGCGGTAGCTCTGATCTTCTCCATTTCCGGACAGACCAATCTGTTAAGTCTGAATGCCTCCATCGAGGCCGCCAGAGCCGGAGAGGCAGGCAGAGGCTTTGCCGTGGTGGCGGAAGAGATCCGCAAACTGTCGGAGCAGAGCGCTGCCGGTGCCGAGCAGATCAAAAATCTGGCCCAGGGCATTATGGAGAAATCCGGTGAGACTGTGGAACAGGCGGATGTGGTAAAGGATATCATCCGGGAGGAACAGGATCACATTATTGCAACCAGAGAGCAGTATCAGCAGTTAGAGCAAAGTATCAGACATTCTGCGGAAGAGATCCGCAAGATCGCCGGAGAGACCGGACGTCTGTCACAGCAGAAAGAGGATATTCTGGGCAATATCGGCAGCCTCAGTGCTATCAGTGAGGAAAATGCTGCCAACAACCAGCAGGTGAATGCAAACATTGAGGAAATCCTGACACAGATACAGACAGTGGGCGCAAACTGTGATAAAATGAAACAGATCTCCGGGGAACTGGAGAGCTCTGTGGCGTATTTTCATACAGAGAAAGAACCTGCCGGAAAATGAGAGAATGACAGAGCGATTTCCGGGCGGGAAGTATGACAGAACAGGATGACATTACAGATATGAAGAAATGCAGAACAGGAAGACGATGGATGGCGGGTCTGCTGCTGGGGCTGGGAATCCTGCTTGCCGGATGCGGCGACAGACAAAGCACTGCAGAGGATATTGCAACACCAGAGGATACACAGACAGACCGTATTGTGGTGGGATTTTCCCAGGTGGGAGCGGAATCCGACTGGCGCAGTGCCAACACGGAGTCCATGAAAAGTACCTTTACAAAAGAGGCCGGGTACGACCTGATCTTCGAGGATGGTCAGCAGAAGCAGGCCAACCAGATCCGGGCCATCCGAACCTTTATCCAGCAGGAGGTGGACTACATCGTGCTGGCACCGGTGACGGAGACCGGATGGGACACGGTGCTCAGGGAAGCAAAGGATGCCGGGATCCCGGTGGTCATCGTGGACCGTAAGGTGGATGTGGAGGATGACAGTCTGTTCACCTGCTTCGTGGGTTCGGACTTTGAACTGGAAGGCCTGAAAATGTCGGAGTGGCTGAATTCCTTTTCCATCAGCAAGGGAATTGCACCGGAGGATATTCATATTGTAAATATTCAGGGAAATATCGGAGCTTCCGCTCAGATCGGACGTACCAGAGGATTGGAGCAGGGCGCAGCAAAATACGGTTGGGATCTGCTAGACCAGGTATCGGGAGAATTTACCCAGGCCAAGGGGAAGGAAGTCATGGAAGCTTTCCTGAAAAAATACGACAATATCAATGTGGTCTATTGCGAAAACGACAATGAGGCCTTTGGCGCCATGGAAGCGATCCGGGCGGCGGGAAAAAGGGTCGGCAGCAATCTGGCGGCAGGAGATATTATGATATTGTCTTTTGATGGTGTCAGCACAGAATCCATGGACTGCGTGCTGAAGGATGAGATCACCTGCATCGGAGAATGCAATCCACTGCATGGCCCCAGGGTGGAGGCTTTGATCCAGATCCTGGAAGATGGCAGGACACCGGAAAAATTTTCTTATGTGGAAGAAGGATTGTATGCCCACGACGATACGGTGACCGCCGTGACGGTGGGAGACAAGACCTACCGGGTACGGCGGGGGGGCGAGCTGGGGCCGCCACCCACAACAAGCAGTCTGTC